>Ga0164313_10001822_pt1 | contig 19082 bp, 11 predicted proteins | sample GuaBasSedimGuay4_FD_113735 | JGI IMG/M metagenome (GOLD analysis project Ga0164313, IMG submission 113735) | Subseafloor sediment microbial communities from Guaymas Basin, Gulf of California, Mexico - Guay4, Core 4569-4, 0-3 cm | ecosystem: Environmental > Aquatic > Marine > Hydrothermal vents... | reverse complement strand
TTTGCGTCACACTCTGTGGCCTTTGTGGTTTTTTTAACCACAGAGTTCACTGAGTTTTACACAGAGTTCACCGTGTACTTTGTGCCTTCTTTGTGATCCTTTGTGGTTATAAAAAATTAATAAAAACCGGTCAACAATCAGGGATGTTCAAAAAGATGAGAGATGAAAGATGAAAGATGAAAGATGAAAGAGAAAAGAAATTTGAAGATTTGAAAATGTACTAATTTGAAAGTGATGCTAAGAATTGGAAAGATTCTGCATTTCAGAAAATGAATTTAAAAGACTGTAAGAAAAGGCTTACAACATTATGAATATGATGATAGCTTTTGAGAATAAAATAAATTAATTCAGGTAGAATATAAATTACATAAAAGTTAGGTTTTCGAATTTTTGGATTCTGATTAATTTAAGATAAAATGCAAATTAAAGATGTTAATATGTTTTTTTCCGACTTCGGTCTTCGGTCTTCGGTCTTTTGACATTTAAAAGCATGATATAAAACCAGAATTATATGGAAACAAAATTTAATATCAAACAATATAAACCATGCAAATACTAAAAAATTTATTTCAGGTAGGTGGTGACCTGAACGGAATAACATTCGATCTTCTGGGTGCATTGTGGAATGATGGGAATTCTTATGTTTTAAGAACTTCGGAAGGACTGATCATGTTCGATTGTGGATGTGGCGACACTATGGATCAGATCTTTAAAAATATAGAATACTGGGGAATGTCTCCTAGTGATATAAAATATTGTTTGTTTACACACGCGCATCTTGACCATGCCGGAGGAGCACATATTTTGAAAAAGCAAGGAATCAAATTAATTGCTATTGAAGAAACTGCTGATGCTATTTCCAAAGGAGATGAGCGTTGTTGTGGGTATCTGTATCACAAAGAGTTCCAACCTTGTAATGTAGATCAAGTAATTAAGGAGGGTGATGTACTCGATTTATTGGGTATTAAAATTAAAGCTATGCACTTTCCTGGTCATTCCATGGGTTGTACGGCTTATAGTTTTAGTCATGAGCAAAAAAATATTGTTATTAGTGGTGATATTATTGGCACCTTGCTGGCCGGTGATTTTGGCTGGGATGGATCTATAGATTTTAATAAGCCTGTTTATATTGATTCTCTGAAGCGATTTGCTAAAGTCGAAATGGATATGATGTTGCCTGGTCACGGCTTGATATATTTTCATAAGCCCCAAAACCGGGTTGAAGAATCATTGAACAGTGCTTTGATTGAATGGCGATAACAGAAAAATTCAGTAAAAAATTAAAAAATATTGTAAATTATGAATACGGAACAAATTTTAATAAAGTTAATTGAAAAATACCCTCCTTTAGATGTTTGTAAGAACGAAATTAGAGAAGCAGGCGAATTGATTATTGAAAGTTATAAGAATTCCGGGCAACTTTTAACCTGCGGTAATGGCGGAAGTTGTTCTGATTCGGATCATATTGTTGGAGAGTTGATGAAGAGTTTTTCGAAAAAACGTCCATTGGACAATGATTTTAGAGAAAGCCTTAGATCGGTTGATGAAGAACGGGGTTCCCTTATGGCAATGAAGCTGGAAAAGGGACTGCCGGCCATTTCTTTAACTGCGCACGGAGCATTGATCTCAGCGGTATCCAATGATATAGGTGGGGATTTCATATTCGCTCAGCAAGTTATGGGTTATGGTAGAAAAGGAGATGTATTATTGGGAATCAGTACTTCTGGTAATTCACAAAATGTAGTGGATGCTTGCATCGCTGCAAAGGCAAAAGGGATGAAGGTCATTGCTCTGGTTGGTGAAAAAGGAGGGAAAATGAAGGAATATTGTGATGTAGCTATTTGTGTTCCATCTACATGTACTCCGGATGTTCAGGAGTTTCATTTACCAATTTATCATGCGCTTTGTATCATGGCGGAAGAAACTTTCTTTTAGCAATTCATAGATAAAAGTAAATCCTATTATTTTAAATTCCCCTCTTGAAAGGGGTTAGGCCTACCTGACGGTAGGCAGGGGTGAGTCAAGAATACAATTTAAAAAAGCTAATAAAAATTCCGTAAATGAAAAATAGAATTAAATACACAGGTCTAACCATGCTAATACTTCTGTTAGGGGTTTCCACGTTTACCCTGAGTTGTAAAAAGAATGATGTTCAAAAGAATACTAAAGAAATTTCTATGAAAGAAAAGCAGATCACCTTTGAGGAAAAAACTCATGCTTTAGACAATAATGATAACTTCTCTCCTGATGGGAATTTTTTATGTTATGATACCAGAGGAACTGTGTATAATGATAATTTAGCAAATTGCAAATCCATTGAAAAAGTTGAGATCGCCACCGGAGATATAACTGTTCTTTGGGAGCCACCTTCTGTGACGGGTGAAAATGCCGCTCCCGGTGTAGCTGCAGTTTCCTATCATCCAAAAGAAGATAAAGTAATTTTTATACATGGACCTTTTCTTGAAGAGGTGGAAGAAAGAGGATATTACGATATTCGAAATCGGACCGGAAAAGTAGTCAGTGCCGATGGAAATGGAAAATTGACAAATATAGATATGCGCGATGCCTCAATTGATGGGCCAACTACTCCCGGAGCACAGAGAGGAGGGACACACAGGCATGAATATTCTCGAGATGGTAATAGAATTGGTTTTACTTACGATGATTATTTGCAAAAAGATTATGATAGGACCATAGGTTATATGGAGGCTAATGAAAATTCTCCTGAGGGATATACACATTATTTTACTTTATTATTAAAGCCGGCAATAAAAGGTGAATCCAAACCAGGTGAGATCGAAAAAGCATACAGTGATTCCTGGGTGGATAAAAATGGAAATAAAAGAGCTTTTATTGGAAAGGTAAGAGCAGAGAATGGAATTGATTACGAAACCTCTCTTTTTGTTGCTGAAATTCCAGAAAATGTTGATATAACATCAGCTTTATCAGGTGATAAGGATAACTATCCATCACCACCGGAAGGCATCAAAATTACGAGATTGACCCATAGTAAAACCGATGATGGGATTGTAAGAGGTTCCTATAATGGAGAAAGAATTGCTTATCTATCAAAAGATGAGTTTGGTATAAAACAGGTATTTGTTATTCCCACTGACGGTTCAGATCGTAGTGAAGATCCTGAAAAAACACCAAAACAAATTACGAATTATAAGTCGGATGCCTCAAATATCAGATGGCATATCACTGATGACTGGGTATTTTCAATCAGCAATGGAAATATTTTTGCCAGCTATGTTGGGTTTGGTAAGAATTTTGGCAAAGTAATTCCTATCACCAATGATGATCTGGATCGTGGTAATTTGGTTGTTTCTCCGGATGGTAACAGTTTAGCATACAATATCGAAATTCCGGTAAAAGAGGTTAAAGAAGGATCTAAAAAAGAATTTAAACAGATCTTTGTTTTAGAATTGGATTGGAATGGAATATCCTCAGGTCTTAATTAAAGACATTCATTAGGAATAAAAACAAAAAAAGTATTATGTTTATCAATTGATGGGCTAAAAACTCCGTTAGTATAGATCGTTGAAAAAATTAAAAATCAAAAAATAAAGAATGGAAGCAAATTTGGAAGAAACTACAGGCAAGAGAAAGAGTTTTAAAGGGGCATTTGCCTTAATGACATCACTGTTTTTTATGTGGGGAGCGATTGTATCTCTTAATGATATTCTGATTCCGCATTTTAAAAAATTGTTTGACATGAGTTATACTGAAACCATGTTGATCCAGTTCAGTTCTTTTGGTGCATATTTTGTCATGGCGATTCCCGCGAGCATAGTAGTAAGTAAAATTGGCTATAAAAGAGGTATTGTAGTAGGACTTGTTACGGTGGGAGTAGGATGTTTGATCTTTTTACCGGCATCATGGGCAATTTCATATCCTCTTTTCTTATTTGGTCTTTTTGTAATGGCTACCGGAAATGTTTTTTTACAAGTAGTGGCAAATCCTTATGTTTCCATTTTAGGACCACCGAAAACAGCATCCAGCAGACTTAATTTAGCACAGGGAGTTAATTCTTTGGCCACAACCATTACACCATATATCGGTGGATTATTAATTTTGGGAACCCATGGTACGGCAGAAGAGGCAGCAGCAGCAGTTGAGGGACCATATATTGGATTGGCATTGTTGGCGTTTTTAATAGCGGGAGTATTTGCATTCGCTGTAAAATTACCGACGGTTATCAAAGAGACAGAAAAGAAAATTAAGGGTAATGTGCTTAAATTTAAACGATTGCGTTTCGGTGTCATTGCTTTAACACTTTATGTAGGTGCCGAAGTTGCTATTGGAAGTTATATCGTTAATTTTTTGGCGGAACCAAATATTGCCGGATTCGAGGAATTTGAGGCAGCAAAATATATTTCTCTTTATTGGGGTGGTCTAATGGTTGGTAGATTTGTAGGATCTGCAATACTTCAGAAATTCAGTGCGAATAAAGTACTGTTTATTGCTGCATTAATGTCTGTTTTATTGCTTACGATAACGATCTTAACCAATGGATATGTTGCCATGTGGTCCATGTTAGCTGTTGGTTTATTTAACTCTATTATGTGGTCGAATATTTTTGCCTTATCCATTGATGGTTTAGGGAAATATACAATGAAGGCATCAGGAATTCTTGTTATGGCTCCGGTAGGTGGAGCTATTTTTCCATTATTACAAGGTGTTCTTGCAGATATGCCATCTATTGGTTTACACCTGTCTTATATACTTCCACTTCTATGTTATGCATTTATTATTTATTATGCAGTTAGTGGATATAAAGCTGTGCCGGGCGAGTTGGAAAAGGTGGAGGCGTAATTTTAACTCAGGGGGTGACTACAAGTCACCCCCTGAGTTGATTTCAAAGTTTCGGCCTTTTAGGTCCATCATAAGGTTTGGCACCTAAATTTTTATCCCCGCTGGATTTTACAGATATTAATTCCGGGTCATTCGTTGTAGGAGCTTCAATCAAGTTATGGTATCTGCCAAACCAATAATCCAGGATAAAACTGTTGGGTTCCTGTACCAAATTACCGTTGTTACCACCATCCAATACCATCACATATCTGCTATTACGAGTTACCTTAATTTCTCTTGGCGTCATTGCCTTTGATCCGTTTTCATAAGCTCTGTAATCATTTGGAGTATCGAGATCAGCACGATAGGAATTTGTATAATTATAACCTATACAATCCAGTTGCCATTCTCTCATATGTTTCATGGATTGTTCCTGCTCACAGTCATTACCGGTAATAGCACCGTAAGTATAATTATACCTTGGAACCTGTTCTATTCTCTTTACTTCCCAGGTACGGGCAAGACTCCTTAGATAAGCCGATCTGTCTACCGGGTCATCCGTATAACGCAATAAAGTATAGTACGATCTAAAAGCTAAATTATCATCCCATGGGGCAATATCTGCAGGAGGGAAAACATTTTTTTGTCGGATCGTATTGGTGCGATAACCCCACTTTATCAATTGCTGATACGCTACTTCAAATTTCTTGTCTCCTGACAAGGCGAATGCAGTTTTCATAAAGGTGAGCACTTCTAATCCATTGACACCTCTGTCCATATAACCATATGGCCTTAACAGATATTCAGGATTCCATCTACCCCAACGCGTGGGTTTACCGTCCATACCTATTAAGGTAAAGTTATTCTCCATGATATAAGCAGCAATTTTCACCAAGTGCTCTTTAGCTAATACTTTTTCTTTTCCTTTAGCAACCAGATCATGGAAGATTGAAACCGCAAAAAAATGTGCTATTATCTCATCACTTGAAGTATCTCCTTTCCAATACCAATCTCCTTCGGAAGCTTTATGCCATTTTGCAGGAAGTCCACCTGATCCATGCTGTGCCAATTCATCCTGATCACCTGATTCTGACCATATTCCCCGCGCTACATATCCATCAATTGGAGTAATCTTTTCCATCCAAAGCATGGCTTTAAAAGATTCAACAGCTTCCTCTCTTGCTTTTTTATCTCCTGTTACGGCATATTTAAAACTCATCGCTGCAAGAAATGGTGCTGTATGTCCGCCATCATTGTCACTGATTTCCCGTATCCATTCCCCGTTTTTGTTATAGAGTGTATGAATAAATCCCATCCTTTTATGTCCCCATTCTTCCATATGCTTTTCATAGTAATCTACCTTTTTCCGTAGAGTATATTCCTCATATTTTATGATACCAATCCCTTTGTCAGTAGCAATATAAACCACATCATCTCCAACTGCTATTCCGTTCACATTATCGCCAGGTAGCCAATGATCTGCGGCAAAATAGTGCCAGTCATTTTCAAGTTTACGGATCACTCCTTTGGTAGTACCTATCCATACATCCTCATCAAAGCCTTTTTCAAGACAGGTTGTATTTTCATAGGGAAGACCATCCTTACCCTCCAATACAAACAGAGATGCTGCCCTTAAAACTCCTAATCCTCGATCCGTAGTTATGTACAATTTACTTCCCAGGCTTAACATATCTCGTGTGACTTTAGAAGGTAATCTTCCCCAATCGATAAAATCAGTATCCACAATATCTCCACTTAACAAAACCAATCTACCCGGACGTAATATATACAAAGTGCCATCATAGGATTGTATTCTTTGAATTGGTCCGATCCGAACAGGGTCAGCATGTAATTGGGTTCCATCCTCCATTAACATGGTTATATCGCTGGAATTATACCCTGTTTCTGGTTTAATGTCAACGAATTTACCATTGATCAATTTGTAAATACCTTCTTTTGTAGCCGCATGAAGAACTTTGAGATGCATACAAACATCCACGTATTCTTTATTGTCAATTAAATTCCATTGATCGTTATTAAACTGATAGATTCCGTCTTTAGCAAGTGCCCACAGGGTACCCTGAATAGAAATCAATCTTTTAACATCAGAAGGTGTACTCCCCACTGGCTGAAATTCATCACTATCAAGTTTATTTATTTTGCCGTTTATCAAGGCAAAACAGGATTCATTGAAAAGCGCGATATCCTGAACCGGATATTCAGTTTTAATTTTTTTTGCAACCTCTTGCAAGTAAATATCATCTTTCACGGGTTTCCAGAAACGTTCGGCTGGCTCATAAAGCTTCTGTCCAAATATCAGGGAATTTACACATAGAAACAGGAAAAATACAACAACGGTTGATAAATTATTTGTCTTCATTCGAAAAGTATTTAATTATTTTTTTGTCATTGATGGAGCTACACTTTCAAGTCCCCAGTTTTTATTTGGTTGAGGCCCCATTTTAAAAAACAGGGTCCCTCCGTTCATGATCTCTTCATGAGAGATCCAGACTCTGTTAAAATCTTTACCATTCAATGTAGCCGATTGGATGTATTTATTTTCCTTTGAATTTTCCTCTGTTTCAATCGTAAAATTTTTGTCATTTTCCAATTGAATAGTTGCCTCTTCAAAGATGGGACTACCTATAGAATAAATTGTGTCTCCCGGTGCAACCGGATATATACCCATGGCACTCAGAACATACCAGGAAGAAAGTGACCCCATATCTTCGTTTCCGCAAATTCCTCCCGGACCATTTCTATACATTTCTTTCGTTACCTGCCTGGCTCTCAGTTGTGTTTTCCAGGGTTGACCTGCGAAATTATATAAGTATGCAACATGATGTGATGGCTGATTTCCCTGAACATATTGGCCTATTGTTCCTACCACACCTACATATTTAGGTGGAGTAATAATAGGACTCATTTCAAAAAAGGTGTCCAGTTTGTTCGTGAAATTTTCTTCACTGCCAAAAAGATCGATCAGGCCTTGTACATCATGTTGAACAGACCAAATATATTGCCATGCATTGGATTCAGTATAATGACGATTTGGTCTCCTGCCAACTAGCAAAGGGTCAAAATATTTATAATAGCTGTGCTCTCCTACTGTTACAATTTCCTGTTCACGTCCGTTTAATTCTTCCAACCAGCTACCGTCATATTTTTTAGGACGCATGAATTGAGTCTTATCATCCCAAACATTTTTATAATTAAAAGCTCTTTTTATAAACAGTTCGTAATCTTCTTCTTTTCCAAGTTCTTTTGCCAATTGAGCAATACACCAATCATCATAAGCCAGTTCTAAAGTATTTGGAACAGCTTCGGTAACTTTATCAATTGGAGCATAGCCCACTTTTAAATAATATTCCAGACCTGAACGACCCATATCCTCAGGTATAGGTGATTTTGGCTTTTCCAGAGCTTTTTTACGCATCGCCTGATATAAGAATTCAACATCAAAATCGCGATATCCTTTTAAGTAGGCATCTACAATAATAGGAATCAGATGATCGCCTACCATGGCTTCTCCGTAAACATTTAAAAAATGTTGAGCCGGCAACCATCCAAAATTTTCTATTTTGGCCTGGATAGATTTGACATAATTATTTACGTGCTCCGGAGCGATCAGGGTCATCAAAGGGTGTTGTGTTCGGTAGGTATCCCAGGCAGAGAAAGAACCATAGAAATCATAGTCTTTTGCCTCATGAATATTTCCGTCTGAGCCAAAATATTTTCCATCTACATCCTGTGAAATATATTGAGCGAGAAGAGAATGGTATAAAGCCGAGTAAAAAATTTCCTTTTGATCAATATCACTGGATTTGATCTTGATCTTTGATAACTCTTTGTTCCAAATGGATGAAGCATTATTCTTTACCTTGTCAAAATCCCAATCCGGAATTTCCTGATGGAGATTTTTTCTCGCGCCTTCAATACTCGTGTACGAGATTCCAACTTTTATAAGGATTTGCTCATCTTCTTTTGTATGGTATTGCACAAAAGCCCCTATTTTGTTACCGGCTTCCGCGTTTTTATATGTAAAAATGCTGCCATCCGATTCCGGTGTCTTATAACTTGCATCAAATGTTCCATAATATAAAAAAGGTTTACTGAATTCGGCCACGAAATACACTTTGCCCAATCCCGCACCTTTTGTACCTTCTATACGATTGTTGTTTGTAATTTTCAGACTGGATTGTTCTCCTTTCGTCATGTCTCCGATTTGATGGCCAACATCTAGAATAATTCTGGCATTCTCAGTTTTTGGAAATGTATATCGGTGAAATCCTGCTCTTTTTGTGGAGGTCAATTCAACATTGACATTGTAATCTTTCAACAATACAGAATAGTACCCCGGTGAGGCAGTTTCATCAGCATGATCAAATCTTGAACGGTATCCTTTGTCTGGATTATCCAGTGGGCCCGGAACAATTTTTAGCTTTTTACCAACGGTAGGCATCAATAATATTTCTCCTCCGTTTACCATTCCAACACCGCTCCAGTGCGTGTGACTAAATCCCATAATGGAACTTTCCTGATAAATATAGCCTGCAGCATAGGTCCACCCTTCAGTATAAATATCAGGGCTTAAATGTACCAAGGCATTTGGAAGACTGGCCCCGGGAAAAGTGTGACCAAAAAAATCAGTTCCTAAGAAAGGGTTTACAAACTTTGTTAAATCCTCTGAATTAGTTGATTTGCTCACTTGTGATTGATCGGGTTTATTGCATCCAATAAATGAGATCACAAGGCTGATAAAAATAAATTTAAAGAAATTTTTCATGATATATTAGCTTAAAACACAAACTTATAATTATTAAAATAAATGGCAGGTTAATATATGATGTATATTGAATAATATAACGGAAAGGAGTTGGAAATAATGACTCACATTTTACATGGAATATTGTAATATGTAGTGATTTGAACTTAGGAATATGTCATTTGAATTGAATATAAATAAGTACAATAAAAATGCATTGTTTTATTTATATTTATAAATATTATAAATTCGAAAAAAGTCATTCTATTTTAGACTAGACATTATGAAAATAGCAGGACCTTTAATCCTTCAGACCTGTCAGGTTTTAAAAACCTGACAGGTCAAAACTTTCACGAACTTTTGTTATTTATATTTATAAAAATTATAAATTCGAAAAAAAAATCGTTTTTTAGACTTCTTTACAATGTAAATTTAATCTTATGAATCTAATTAAATTAATTCGACCCTTATTCCTTTTTGGATGTGCCATTGTACTTACTTCTTTTCATCTCCCACCTGATAATATTGGAGATTTTAAGTTATTACCCATCCCTCAACATTTTGAGATTACAGGTGTAAGTAATTTAAAATATGAAAATGTTCGAAGTTATTATTCGCATGAAAGGATTGATCTGCCAAAAGTTGGAAAATTGTTGAAGACGATCAAACCTGTAATAGAGCCATCAAAAGCACAAATAATTTATGGAATTGACCCTTCTGTGGATTTGCCTCATGAGGGTTATACTCTTGATATTTCTAAAAACAAAATAAACATCACAGCCAAAGATAAGGCAGGTCTGCTTTATGCATTTATGACACTTGAACAGATTTTGGAAGATGCAAAGGAGCAAAATGTTTATTTGCCATTGTGCAGCATTAAAGATTTTTCATTACTTTCATATAGAGCAATACATCTGGATGTTAAGCATCATTTGGAAAAGACTGAATATTACTACAAGTTACTGGATAAATTAGCAAAATATAAGGTCAATGCCATTCTTGTTGAGATGGAAGACAAGTTAAAGTACAAGCGTCAACCTGAAATTGGATCAGCTGATGCACTAAGTATAGAGGAATGGATAAAAATCAGCAACTATGCGGCAGAAAGAAATATAGAAATTAGTCCTTTGATTCAGGGTCTGGGGCATGTCTCTTTTATTTTGAAGCACGACAAATACAAAGATTTACGCGATGACCCCAACAGTGATTGGGCTTTTAATCCTCTGGACCCGAAAACCTATGAGGTACAATTCGATCTGTATCTCGACGCAATAGAGGCTACCCCGCATGGAAAATATTTGCATATTGGGGGAGACGAAGTACATACTACAGGTCGTAATAGCGGCAAGTCGGCTTTAGAATTACAATTGATCTGGTTAAATAAGGTAAGTAAATTCGCGGAAGAACATGGTCGCATTCCCGTATTTTGGGATGATATGCCATTAAAGCAAGCTGGAGTTTATAAAGCTATGTTTGATACCGATTTAACGGAAGTGGAGGTAGATAAATTATGGGAAAAGAACGAACACAAATTAGTGGAGTTTTTGGATCTGTTTCCAAAAAATTGTATTTATATGAGGTGGAATTACAGTTCTCCGGAGGCCATAGGAAATGGTAAGGCTATGGAATGGTTTCGGAAAAATGGTATGCAGGTCATGGGAGCAACTGCCGGCCAAACCAGATGGGTTTTAATGCCTCAAAATGAGAGTAATATGGATAATATTAAAACTTTCGCTGTGAGCTCTATAGACAATGGTCTCAATGGATTACTATTGACCTTATGGGATGATGATTCTCCTCATTTTGAACTTTACAATCGGGGAATTATTGCTTTCGCAGAATATACCTGGTCAGGTGAGAAAAGAATTAAAAGCGAGATCAAATCAGCCTACCGACAAAGAGAATTTTCAAGTACTTTATCAGACGCCGACTTCGCTTTTATTGACCAGTTGGAAGAACCTGTGGCTTTTTGGAAAAATGCTTTTTTAATTGGGAATAAACGCAATTATTTAAAAAAAATGAATAACCCTGTTCAGGAAGGTCTTATCGATTTACCGGATAAAAATAAAAAAGGAGCATGGACAGAAGAATATACAAAACGACTCGACCAAGCTGCATTAGTTAAGCAAGAATGTGAAACTATTCGTAAAAAGATCACTAAAATGAAATCACAGGCTGTTCGCAATAATTTTACTCTGGAAGTTTATGAGCAGGTAAATGAGATCGTACTTTTTACGGCAAATACACTCTTAACCTTGAAAGCTTATGATACAGCGAATAATAAACAAGAAGAATTAGAAGCTCTTGATCAAATAAGGAAGTTCTCTAAAAAATTCAAGAATCTAAGACTGAATCTAGAAACCGTGTACGGAAAATCGCGATTACTTGTTAAGCCGGATGATTTTATCCTTGATCAGGATCATCACGCTCATTTGGCAAATCAAACAATTTCATTTGACTGGCAATTTTACGCTGAGATGTTATTTTTAGAAAAAGTAAAGAATAATTTATAGCATTCACCCGGTGAATTAGGTCAAAAAACAATGCAAATTGTATAAAATAAAGGAAATAAACTGAATGCAATTACACTTATATTTGTGAGGAATGACGCCCGATGGCTATTGGGATAAAAATTTTTAGTACGATGCAAAATAAAATTAATAAATCTATCCTAGTTTTTTTAGTGATAACTTATTTTAGTTTTTCATTAATAGCGCAGGAGCAAAGCCTAAAAACTTCTTTTATTTTTCCATTTCAGGAATTGCATGTTCACAGCAGTTCTATTATTGAATTACCTAATGGTGATATGATGGCTTGTTGGTTTGAAGGTTCCGGTGAGCGCAATGCAAACGACGTTCAGGTTAAAGGAGCAAGATTGAAAAAAGGAAGAACAGAATGGAGTACACCCTTTTTGATGGCAGATACTCCGGGGCAACCTGATTGTAACCCCGTACTATTTGTAGACAATAATAATAAGTTGATTTTATATTGGGTGGTTGTTCAGGCTAATCAATGGGAAAATTCAGTATTGAAATATAGATCCTCAACAGATTATTCAAAAAAAGGGGCTCCAAATTGGGATTGGCAGGATGTTATTTTATTAAAGCCGGGAGAAGAATTTGCTAAAACCATTGAAGATAGTTTTCGTTCAATGAAGTCGCGTAATCTGGCATGGGCAGAATATGCACCCCGTTATGAAACGATGGTATATGATGCAGCAAAAGATAAAAAGAAAAGAGAAACGGGATGGATGACCAGAATACATCCTGTAATCTTACCAAGTGGCAGAATTCTATTGCCATTATATTCTGACGGATTTAATTTATCACTCATAGCTATTTCTGATGACGAAGGTGAATCCTGGACTCCTAGTTTACCAATCGTTGGCTATGGAAATATACAACCTGCTATTGTTCAGAAAAAAGATGGCTCCCTGGTTGCTTTTATGAGGGATAATGGAGATTCTCCCGGTAAAATTTTAATTAGCACTTCAATAGATGATGGTTATTCCTGGACGGTTGCAGAAAAATCTGATATTCCAAATCCCGGGACAAGTGTTGACGCAATTAAATTGAAGAATGGTAACTGGGTGATGGTATATAATGATTTAGAATCTGATAGGTACAGTGTAGCGGTAAGCCTGTCAGATGATGAAGGGAAAACATGGAAATGGACAAAACGTCTTGAAAGAGATGATAGTAAAAAAGGATCTTTTTCTTATCCCTCTGTTATCCAAACCAAAGATGGTTTGATCCATGCTTCATATTCTTATCGTATAGGCGAAGATAAAAAAACCATTAAAGTTGTTACCTTCAGTTCGGAATGGGTGAAAGGATAAATGTAAATGAATTTTATGGTGTTTTAAAATCGAATGCCTGGTGATACTTGTACCTTAATTTGATTTTTTAATAGAAAATAGTTTAATCCTCCTTCTCCGCCTATGGCGGATTCGGCGGACGAGAAGATAAGGTTTAATTCTCCGCCTAAGGCGGATCGGAAAATCTGGTTGTTTGCATAGCAAACTCAATTTAATACTTCGTATGCCTGACTGCCTTTAGGCAGGCTTGCGTCGAGGTAGTTTATTTTAGATATTTGAAAATCAAAGATATATAATTAACTTAATCCATCTCCAATGAAAAATTTATCCCGTAGATCCTTTTTGAAATCATCTTCTGCTGCAACAGTGGGAGCAATGATAATTCCTAACCTATTGAGCTTTTCTCCCAACAACAGATTAAATTTTGCAGTTATTGGTGTTGGTGGTCGGGGACATGCAAATTGGAGCAAAGTTCCCGGTGAGAACATTGTTGCGATGTGTGATGTTGATGATAACCGTGCAGCCGAGGGGTTCAATGCCTATCCGAAAGCGAAGAAATATAAAGATTTCAGAAAAATGTTTGATGAAATGTCCAATCAGATCGATGCGGTGATCATTTCAACTCCCGATCACACCCACTTTCCTGCTACCATGGCAGCGATGCAATTAGGCAAACATGTGTATGTTGAAAAGCCTTTGGCACACAATATTTGGGAATTACGCACTTTAAAAAAAGCCGCTAAGTACTATGGGGTTATTTCTCAAATGGGAAATCAGGGACATACAACAAATGGTATTCGATTAATAAAAGAGTGGTATGATGCCGATGTCCTGGGGCAAGTGGCAGAAGTTCACGCTTGGCGAGGGAGTAAAATAACTTTTAAGCCGGGTGGATATTTTACTAAACCGAGTAGTTTTCCACCTCCTGCCAACAAAGTACCCGATTATCTCGATTGGGATCTTTGGTTGGGTCCTGCAGCCGATCGTCCTTTTAATACGGCCTATGCTCCTAAATCCTGGAGAGGCTTTTATGATTTTGGAAACGGAATGTTAGGCGACTGGGCATGTCATACATTGGATGGACCATTTTGGTCGTTGGATCTTGGTATGCCAAAAACGGTGGAAGGAATTGTACCCGATCCTGTTCCGGATCACAGTTTTATGCCGGCAGAGTCTGTTGTTAAGTATAAATTTGCCGCACGTGGCAATAAAGTTCCTGTGACATTGACATGGCACGAGGACGGGAAAAAACCTAAAATCAGGAAGGAATGGGGTATTGATGAATTACCTGATTCGGGCATGATAATGATCGGGGAAAAGAAAACCTTGATCACCGGTGGCAGGCCAAACGATCCAAAACTGATTGTTTCCGATGAGGAATGGAAGGAGTTTTTAAAGAATGCTCCGGATAAAACAATTAAAAGAATTGGAGAAGAAAAACCGGTACAGGAATGGCTGGATGCTATTAAGAACAATACACTTCCAGGATCTAATTTTGACTATGCAGCCAGTTTGACCGAAATGGCGCTTATCGGAGTTATGGCACAAAGATTTGCTTCCCGTCTTGAATATGATGCTAAAAATATGAAAGTTACCAATCGTCCTGATCTTGATGCATATATTAAAGAACCTGCCCGGAAAGGATGGTCCTACGGAGAGGGTCTTTGGAAATAAAAACATAAAATGCAGAATGTGTTAATGAGCTAATGAGGAAATGACTGACGGTACGGATAGCCTTTGGGATTGGGGAGATAATATAATAATGAGTTAATAGGTTTAATTAATAATGGTATCTCTAAGAAATATTCTGCAAATCAAAATCTTAATTTTACTTCCACTCGTTTTATTTATACAATGCCAATCCAATGAAAATGTTGAGGAGTTTTCATGGCCCGAAGTAAAATCGGTTTATAAACCCGGTACCTATTGGTGGTGGATGGGCAGTGCCGTGGATAAAAAAAATCTAACCTATAACCTCAAAAATATGGCAGATGTTGGGATTGGAAATGTTCATATTATTCCAATTTATGGAGTAAAAGGAGAGGAAGATAAATATATTGATTTTCTAAGTCCAAACTGGATGGATATGCTTGAGTTTACGGTTGCTGAAGCGAACAAAATGGGAATGAATGTAGACATGAGCACTACTACTGGATGGCCATTTGGTGGTTCTCATATAGATCTAGAGAATGCTGCGTCTAAATTCGATTTTGAAAAAATATCTATTTCTGAATATGAAAATATTGCTAAAAAGGTAGATAAAAGGTTTTTGGAAACTGTTATTGCATTTTCTAACGACAATAAAAATATCAGACTCACCGATGAAATAAGCAATGAGGGTCTTTTCAATTGGACGGCGCCATCCGGGCAATGGGATATTTATTTTACTTATAAAAAAGGCACAGGTCAAATGGTAAAAAGGGCTGCGCCGGGAAATGTTGGTCTGGTTTTGGACCCTTTTTCGTCCAAGGGGCTGGATCACTATTTGGAAAGGTATGACAAGGCTTTTGCTCAGAAGCGGGAAATAAATCTCCGAGCCCAATATCATGATTCTTATGAGTATTACAATGCTACATGGACAAATGATTTCTTTGATCGATTTGAACAAAAGAACAACTATGATCTCAGGAATTACCTGCCTAATCTTTTGGATTCTGCTAAATTGAATTCCTATATAAAGGCAGACTATAGAAGAACTCTCGCGGATTTTCATTTAGATTATATTGAACAATGGAGCAACTGGTCGCATCAAAAAGGATGGATAACGAGGAATCAGGCACATGGAGCGCCGGGAAATTTGTTGGATCTCTATGCAGCTTCAGATATTCCTGAAACAGAAACCTTTGGATCCAGGAAATTTAAAATCCCCGGAATTCGATATGTTGCGGAGAATAATTCAACAAGTGAGCCACCAAATCCATTGATATTAAAATTTGCATCTTCTGCAGCACATGTAAATGGTAAAAATCTGGTTGCATCAGAAACCGGTACCTGGTTACGCGAACATTATAAATCGTCGTTATCACAGGTCAAACCCGAAATTGATGAGCTTTTCTTTAGTGGAATTAATCATGTTTTTTATCATGGAAATGCTTATTCGCCAAAAGAAGCAGAATGGCCCGGTTGGATGTTTTATGCCTCTACTCACTTTGAAAAAGAGAATGCCTTCTGGCAGGATTTTTCTCAACTGAATAGCTATGTTACACGATGTCAATCTATATTGCAATCCGGGAAACCGGCGAATGATATACTTTTATATTGGCCGGTAGAAGATGTTTATCACGCCTATCCGGATCTTTTGATCAAAACAATGAATGTTCATGACATTGGTTGGTTTGAAAATTCAAATTTTGGAAAATTAGCGGCTTACCTTGATGACAAAGGTTACAGTTTTGACTATATATCCGATAAACAGTTGTTAGATGTCAGTTATGAAAATGAAGGTTTAGTTACCAATAAGAACAGGTATAAAACTATTCTGATACCAAAGACAGACCATATTCCTTTAGAAACGTGGAAACAGCTTCTAAATTTGGCCGAGCGAGGGGCGACGATCATATTTCATGATAATTTACCAAATGATGTTCCAGGATTTTACCATCTGGAAGAAAGAAGATCAGTGCTGGAAAAATCGATATCACAACTTAGTTTTGAAACAAACAAGGAGAACGAAAACAGCAAAGTTGAGATTGGAAAAGGCTATTTCCTCAAGGCTAAAGATATTGACCCAGCGCTGCATTTAACCAATTCCAAAGAAGAGAAAATTGTTGAACAAGGTGTAAATTATATCAGACGGTCACACGAAAAGGGCTACTTCTACTTCTTTACTAACCTTTCCGGAAAAATTTTGGATGCATGGATTCCCTTGAGCATCAATTTAGAAACCGTCGTTATTATGGACCCAAGAGCTGATAACAGAACAGGAAAAGCACGCGTTAAACAAAGCAATGAAAATTCGGAAGTCTACCTACAATTACAACCCGGGGAATCCTGTATTTTAAAAACATTTGACAATAGAAAAATTGATGGACCTGGATGGGTATATACAGAACCAACAATGAAACCAATTGAACTCGATGGGAATTGGCAAGTCGATTTTATCGAGGGAGCTCCAAAATTACCGAGGTCATTTACAACTGATAAACTAAGGTCATGGACAACCCATATAGATACGGTAGCTAAAAGTTTTGCCGGAACTGCCAGATATACACTTAAATTTGATCTGCCGGAAGTTGATGCGGAAAGTTGGCTACTCGATTTGGGTAAGGTTTGTGAAAGTGCAAAAATTGAACTCAATGGACAGGAAGTAGGAACTCTCTGGAGTTTTCCATTCGAAATTCCTGTTGGAAAATATCTAAAGAAAGGAGAAAATATACTCGAAGTATCAGTCACTAATCTCTCTGCAAATCGTCTTCGTGACCTGGATAAAAGAAAAGTAAAGTGGGAGAACTTTTTCTTTGTTAATATATTTTACAAGCAATTCGATGCATCTCAATGGCCACTTATGGAGTCTGGTTTGCTCGGTCCGGTAACTATGATCCCGTTAAAAATAAAATCTTTTGAGAACAATTAAAATTTAATATGAGCGCATTATTAGGAGTGTTATTACATGCCATAGGAGGATTTGCGGCTGGAAGTTTTTATATTCCTTTTAAAATTGTAAAAAAATGGTCCTGGGAAAGTGCCTGGATGATCTTAGGAATTGCGGCTTGGTTGGTCTCACCAATTGTTATAGCCTATTTTACCGTACCAAATTTATTGGATGTTTTGGCCTCTGCTGATAGTGAAACAAAAATGTGGACCTATTTTTTTGGAGCACTTTGGGGAATCGGGGGTCTGACCTTTGGATTGGCCTTGCGCTATCTTGGAATTTCACTTGGGGTGACCATGGCCTTAGGATTTACTGCAGCTTTTGGTACATTAATACCTCCAATTTACGAAGGTAAATTTATGACACTGATCCAAACAAAGGTTGGGATGGTAACATTTATTGGAATTATTTTAGCTTTGGTTGGGATCGTAATTGCAGGTAAAGCGGGAATGATGAAAGAGAATGATCTGGTCGAAGATCAGAAACAAGAAGTAGTGGAAGAGTTCGATCTGTGGAAAGGAATTGTTGTTGCCGTTATATCGGGAATTTTAAGCGCCAGTTTTGCTTTCGGCTTAGCAGCTGGTAAACCCATAGCCAATATCGCTTTGGAAAAAGGAACACAATCTCTTTTTATGAATAATGCTGTATTGGTTTGGATCTTATGGGGAGGCCTTACAACGAATTTGATATATACTGTTTTTCTAAATATTAAAAACAAATCGTATAAAGATTATAATGATACAACAAGTCCTTTGACAAAAAATTACTTTTGGGCGGCTCTGGGAGGAGTAACCTGGTATTTGCAATTCTTTTTTTACGGAATGGGTACCACTTACCTGGGTGAAAAGTACGAATTTGCAAGTTGGTCCATCCACATGGGATTTATTATTTTGTTCAGCAATTTATGGGGCCTTTATTTTAAAGAGTGGCAAGGGGTGCATAAAAAAACAATATTCACTTTGCTCTTTGGCCTAACCGTAATTATCCTGGCCATACTGGTTATTGGACTGGCCAATACTTTTGTTGGGTAAGTGGCAGTTTAAATTTGTAAAAGATAAATGATTTTGCCGAATAGTATAAGTACATCCATTATTAAGTTATAAATATTGAAC
>Ga0164313_10001821_pt1 | contig 19084 bp, 12 predicted proteins | sample GuaBasSedimGuay4_FD_113735 | JGI IMG/M metagenome (GOLD analysis project Ga0164313, IMG submission 113735) | Subseafloor sediment microbial communities from Guaymas Basin, Gulf of California, Mexico - Guay4, Core 4569-4, 0-3 cm | ecosystem: Environmental > Aquatic > Marine > Hydrothermal vents... | reverse complement strand
TGTATCTCTTTATCCAGGCGTGGTGCCTCCACTCGTCGTGAGAATGGGTAACAGAGCATTCGCACCAGGTAGCGTTGCGCACCTGGATGATAGTGGTTTAAGTGCTTCTCAGAAAATTTCATGAGCCATAACCCGGTCGTGTTCAGGTGCCTTTTTTCACTGCTGGGGTGCTTCAACTGCTCAAATTTTGCACTTTTGAAAGATGGGGATACACCGAGAAATCTAAAAGCTTTTGTAAGCGTTTCTTCGCGGTCAGCATATAGCTCTTCTGTTGTCAGAATCAGAATACGATGTTTGGGATAGTAAGCCAGGTATTCTTCCAGCTGCATATAGTATTTACTGGAAGCGACATAAGCATTGTCATTGTCGAGCTCCTGCAAGGCCTCATTTATTGTACGTTTATCAGAGCCCTCCGCAAAAAGATGTACATATTGAGAAAGGATGCGCTTGATTGGATCCCGGATAATATAAATGAGTTTTGCATCAGGAACCGTTGCATTCATCCTGGACGCTACACCTTTATTGAATACACGACTCGTATAGTTTGGAGACGCTTCTCCCCGGACTGGGACGGTGTCCATAAAATGGGATTTGTACCATTCGATACCCCGGTGCCAATTGGACGTGAAATAGTTGAGTTCCTTTTTTCTCGACATGGCAATCTCCGGGTGGAGACCCAAATAGTAATGTAAGCTCGTTGTCGCACACTTCATCGCACCGATGATAATCAAATTGGGTAGATGCCCCTGTTTTAAAACCACAAATGTTCACCCTGTCCATCGCCCTAAGGTCATCACTTCATATTACAGCGTTCGATCTCTGGTTTTCAAGGCGTGACGCGACCTGCCGGCGTGTCGCCTGCGAATCTTGCCCGTGTTCCGGGATTCAGGTATGGTTGCCTGGCTTACGGTGCCAATAGCAGCCCTGATACGGGCACTGACAGTGATTTTTGAGTCGATGCGGGTCTGTTGCCCACTTTACTGAAAAGACCCGCAGGTTCATCTTTATGAAAACAAGTTCAAAGGTGCTTGCGAGCACACCCAGTAAAGTAGGCAAAGCGGCCATGTCGGCTGCCCTTTACCTGCCCTCGTTCGTCGATGGGTTTATCCACAGAAAACAATTTGACGGTGTCGAAACCCACTGCGAGTTCATCGGTTATCCCCGCAGCGGACACAGTCTCGTTGGCGCGCTTATGAACGCGCATCCGGAGATGGTGATCGCCAATGAGGTTTCTGCTCTGCGCTATTTTTACCTCGGTTTCAGCAGAAGGCAGGTTTATTCCCTGATCATGAGAAACGCCCGGAAATCTGCCATGCCCGGCAAGGAGTTGGGCGGCTACGTATACAATGTGCCAAATCAATGGCAAGGCCGGGTAAGAAATCTGAAAGTTATCGGTGACAAGGATGGCTATGCGACATGCATTCGGTTTGCATTGAGCCCGAGATACCGGGCGCGACTGGAGCGTGAGGTCGGGGCGAAGCCGAAGTTCGTTCACGTCATTCGGAATCCATTCGATATCATCAGCACACGAATACGCCGCTCCACTGAGTTGGCCAACGATATCCAGGGTGAAATCGACAATTTTTTCTGGATATGTGATTCCATAGCCGAAATCAAGAGATTGACGCCAGCGTCCGAAATTATCGATATTCGTCATGAAGCGTTCGTTCAGGACCCTGTAGGAAACCTGGAGAGAATCTGTGCATTTTTTGGCGTAAATGCGACAGACGATTACCTCAGGGACTGTTCAGGCATCGTCAACGAATCACCTAACCGGAGTCGCCTTAATGCAACTTTTCAATGGACCAGTGAACTGATCGACACGGTTCATCGGGGAATCGAACGATATCCATGGCTAAACGGCTACGATTTTAAATCACCCTGAACCTGCCGGATTTAGCATGATTTACTGATAAAACCGGGTCGATCATTGCCTGCTCACAAACCATCGAAACATGTAGTCATTTTGCATCGGGGGTACAATGTACGCATGAATGATCCGTCTCCTAAATCGCCTGACAAGCTCCTGCGTGATGAAAATGTGGCCGCAGCCCGCAGCGCCCGTTATCGCGAGACGGCAAAGGTCACCATCGCAGGCGGGATACTGGATCTTATACTCGGGGTTGCCAAGCTGGTTGCAGGCTACTTTGCTTACTCTCAGGCACTTATCGCGGACGGAATTCATTCGCTGTCGGATCTTGCCACTGATGGAATGGTGTTATACGCCGCCCGCCACAGCAATGCAGGTCCGGATGCCGAGCACCCCTATGGCCATGGGCGCTTCGAGACCATTGCGACTGTCGGCCTGGCCGTCGCACTGATACTGGTCGCCAGCGGCATTGCCTATGGCGCGGTTATGCGTCTGTTTGAACCGGAGGTACTCCCTCATCCGGGTATTTGGGCGTTGATCGTGGCAGCGTTGTCCATTATCAGCAAGGAATGGGTTTATCACTACACCATGCGAGTGGCACGGCGACAGCGCTCTGAAATGTTGCGTGCCAATGCCTGGCATAGTCGCACGGACGCATTCTCATCCGTGATCGTACTCATAGGCGTTGCGGGTACCATGGCGGGCTTCAGCTACCTCGATGCGCTGGCTGCCATAGGCGTAGCTCTGATCATTGCTCATATCGGCTGGGGTCTCGGCTGGGACGCACTCAAGGAACTGGCCGATACATCAGCTGACCAGCATCTGGTTGAAAGCTTGCGCGAGCGCATCATGGATGTCGGGGGCGTGCTTGGACTGCACCTGCTACGCACCAGGCATGCCGGCGGCCAGGTGCTGGTCGATTTGCATATCGTCATTGATGCCGACATCAGCATATCTGAGGGCCACCACATCAGCGAAGTCGTGCGCAACCGGCTACTGGATGAATTTGAGGGTGTCACGGATGTGACTGTTCATATCGACCCGGAAGATGACGAGTACGAAGCTAAAACACTTGGACTGCCCATGCGCAACGAAATGCTGGATCGCATCCAGCGCCAGCTTGATGGTATCGACGGGCTTGACCGTATTGAGCACTTTACCTTGCATTACCTGGCAGGAAAGATTCGGGTTGAAGCGTTGATGGCATTTGACCAGAACTCAGAACCGGAAATCTGCCGCCAGGTCGAGAAACGCTTTCAGGGTGCGTTGAAGGATGACACTCTTATCGATTCCTTCGACCTGCACTGGCATTAATGTATTGAATCCTGTCATCGACACGTTTGATTCAGCACCGGCCGATGGCATCGTACATTTTGGGATTGGCCAGCCATCAGCAGATCTGTTGCCCGTTGAGCTAATGAAAACAGCCAGTGATGCTTTTTTTGCCGAAGCACAGCCTATGGATCTCAACTACGGCGAACTGATGGGCGATCAGCGCTTTCGGCAGTCTCTCAGTGGCCTTTTGGGCCGGGAGTACGGGCAGCCTGCCGAGGCTGAAACACTGGTCGTCAGCGCGGGCAACTCCCAGGCTTTGGGCTTTATCTGCGAACGTTTTACCAAAAATGGCGATATTGTATATGTAGAAGAACCCACCTACTTTCTGGCACATCAGATATTCAGGGATTATGGTTTGCAGATAGTCGGCATACCAATGGATGCGCAGGGCATGGACGTAGATTACCTGCAACAAGCGCTCAAAAAACATCAACCTGCTTTACTCTACACGATACCCAGTTTTCACAATCCGGGTGGCCAGACAATGAGTGTGGAACGACGTCAGCGTATCGTTGAGTTAAGCCAGCGGTATGGTTTTGTCATTGCTGCAGATGAGGTTTACCAGATGCTTTACTATGCTGAACCCCCTCCAACAGCCTTTGGCACCATGATTGAGCAGGCTAAAATTATTTCAATGGGGTCTTTTTCAAAAATCCTGGCACCCGGCCTGCGTTTGGGCTGGTTGCAGACCGCCGGAGAGACCCTTGAGAGAATCGGGCATAGCGGTGTATTGAATAGCGGTGGTTCCTTTAATCATTTCGCTTCTCACCTGGCGCGAAAGGCTATTGATCTCGGTGTGCTGGAGGAGCATTTGCAATACTTGCGCCAGGCATACAGATCGCGTGTACAGGCAATGGACACCGCCCTTCGGCTACATCTGAGTGATTTGGCCAACTGGCATTTGCCCGAAGGCGGCTATTTCTTCTGGCTGGAGTTACCGCCAGACTATGACTGCAGTGAGATAAGAAAGCAGGCTCACAGCTACAAAGTCAGCTTTCAACCCGGGGCTGCATTTTCCTGTGAAAATGGCTTGCAAAACTGTCTTCGCCTGAGTTTTGCACACTACAATGAAACTGCAATCAGCCAGGGAATTGAGCGCCTGGCGCGGCTGCTGAAGCAGGCCTGATTCATTCGTGTCAACCACGAGCCGGCTTCAAACTGAGCTGGACTGATTCCTCACCAGCGACAATGACCTTGTCAAAAACCTGTCGGGGCGTTGTTCGTACCAGCACCCGGTACTCGCCCTGGGGGAGTTCAATGACCTGTCCGTCCACCAGGCCTTTCGCGACAGATTCACCTGCTGCGTCAAATACTTCGTAAGGGACCCTGAGTGCAGCGGCAATTGACTGCCGCAACCCGGCTCGGTCATTTGCCGGGAAGTATTCACCACCGCCTTGCTCGGCCCAGCTTTGGAAACGGGCTTCCAGTGCCGCATCATCAATTGCAAAACCGACGATATTCAGCACAAAATCCAAGCCATCGTCGGCCATTTTTTGAATGACCTTTTGTGGGTCGCCATTACAGGTTTCCTCACCATCCGATACCAGTACCACGACCTTGCTACCCTGGGCACCTTTCAGGTCACTACTGACCCTGGCAAGTGAATCGGCAATGGGTGTTTTTGCCAGGTTTCTTGCCTGGATGCCACTCAATGTCAGGGATACAGCGGCTACATCCAATGGTGCCAGCGGGACTTCCAGATCCGTCCTGCAGGCATTCGGTTCCCGATGTCCAAATACCCGCAGCGCCAACGGGGTACCGGCAGGGATCAGTTCTGCAACAGCCTCGATCAACACCTTCCGGGCAATTTCGATTCTGCGTTCACCTCCCATGCGCTTTAACATGGACCCGGAAGCATCCAGTATCAGTTCTACTGCACCTCCGGCAGTAGCGGAATTACCGCCACTGGAAACAACACTTAATGAACCGGGGCCGGGTGCTTCGCGGAACAGACTTCTGGCCGATAGTTCATAACGTGCAGGACGGCGTAACAGGGTCGCCGCCCGGTCGTAGGCCACTTCAAGCTCGCCCTGGCTGGTGATGTAGTTGTAAAAACCACCATTGACCCGTGACCAGTCCTGCATCAGATCCTGTTCCCGCACAGGATTGCTGCTAAATGCTCCCTCAGAACTGATTCCCAGGCCAAACACCCTTGGCTGAACCTCATTAAATTCCTGCCAGACACGCCCGTCACGGCCTGTGGCCGCATCGGTAATAACCACGATCGCCTTGGTGCCGGCGCGCGGTGCCAGGTAGCGTGAAGCCTTCGCGAGAGTCTGTTCTGCGGCGCTGGAACTTTCCTTGCGGGGATAATCATTGACGACTGTCTGCAGGATATAGGGATCTCCATACCAGTCACGCAACATCAGGTCGCCACCAAAAGGCATCATGTTGGCCGCATCACGCCCCGGCACCAGGTCCCTGGCGTAGCTCGACAGCGCATTGTAAATCAGGGGCAGGTAAGCACCGATGCTGGGGCTGGTATCCCACAGAAACACCACATTGCGTGGTGGCTCGGCCACTTTCAGATAGACGCTGCTGCCGGGTTCTGTGGTAATTTCCAACTGATGCAGGGAAGGCGTGCTGTCGCGGGATATTTTGTTCACTAGCAGCGGCTCACCGGATTTGGTTTCTGCTGAAACAACTGTCCGCACTGTCGGGTCCCCCCCGAGGTTCAGGATGATGGTGTTGTCACCCGGGGGCATGTCCAGCTGATACCAGTCCTCGTTGCGGTCCAGCATGACCTCACCAGCCACAGCTTTTTCCAGCGGTAACGCCAGTGCCGTTTCCCTTGATGTGTGACCGGATACCAGTGCCGCCGGTTCTGCTTGCTGATCAATGCTGTATTCATAAAAAGCAGACTGGTTGGCATGCCCCCATTCAGTGAGAATGGAACGATAGTCGTCAGAACCGGGCATTTCCATCACTCTCAGCGCATCGGGCAATGCAAAGGTTGTTTGCTTGCCGGGTGGTGCGACCGAGAACCGGATAAACCTTGCCCAGGTTTCATCGGTCAGTGTAAACGGTGCATTTTCACTCAGATCCCATTCACCCACCGGTAACCAGGGACCGACAGGGGAGTCCTGACTGACAGATACTGCCACTTGAGCAATTTTTTGCCCTGCGTCTGCCTTAGCAGCGTTGATCCACTCAAGGCCTGCAATTCTGGCAGCCCGGTCGTGATGAAACCCCAGTACCCATTGCATTCCCTGGCCGGCAGGAACACGGCGCTGGTCAAACTTTCCATCCTCGGCCAGCATATTGGAATCCCAATTGCTGCGGCTGATCCGGGGACTTGACCAGACCACGTGCCCGCCAAGATCAGGCCTGCTCAGGTTGAAGCCTCTTCCTTCGCTGAGGTCCAGCCCCGGAGATGCAATCACTTTGAACTCACCCAGTCGCACCCCTGCTCCAGCCGGCCTGCCATACAGACTGTCTTCCAGAACAATCCTTGCGTAACGTGCTGTTTGCGGATTCTCAAGTACAAATGCCTGTTCGGTCTTAATTGGTAACAGCGTCGCATTTAAAACCTGTTCAAAATTCTGTCCGTCAACAGACAAAGACACATCCAGAGTTCTCAATTGGTAGATCAGTTCGTCGTGACCCATCAGGTTAACCGCAAAACCAGCCACTTCAATTGGTGTGTTGCCCGCCAGTTCAAGCGTAAATGCACGGGTTTCTCCCTTGGGCCTGGATCGCAGGTCCAATCCTTCGTCACGAACGGCCATGTCATCAATAAGCTCCGGGAAGCCACTGCCGACAGTACCGACGTCGGGGATGTCCAACCATTTCCCGCCAAGCCTGGCTGCGGCAACATTGAATCCGCCCAGTAATTGTTCCGGCAAAGGCCAGCTGGCCTGGGTCTCGGCGGACGCGGTATCCCGCTCAACCTGTACATCCTGAGAAGTTTCTTGCTGGCCCCCATTGGCAGACCGGGCACGTATGCTGATTGAAACCAGCCGGTCTGCCCAGGCATCTTCGGGAACATTGATTTGTACCGGTATTTTTGCAGTCTCCCCCGGCGGGATTTTGACATCAGGCCGGGCTAACTGAACTTGCCAGCGATGATCGCTTGCGGCACTGTCGAGGCTGACCTGAACGGCTTCAGAACTTGTATTGAGTAGCTGCAACTCACCCTGGATCTTTTGACCTCTTTTCAGGTAGGCCGCTACTGCTTTTGTTTCCAGGTTCAGTGATAGCTCCACACCTGCATCATTCACAGGAATAAGTGGTTCAGCAGACAAGGGCTCGTCATCAAATTGAATGGTCAATTGGTAAGGTGGATCACCCCAGGCGCCAATCACGATGTAAGTCTGGATACCGGCCGGCAAAGTGCCACGAAAAGCACCGACGTCATTATCCCATTTCACGTAGGAGGCACCACGGTATTCGTCAAACACATCCAGCCCGCGTTTTGGTGTGACGTGGATGGTAATGGCTTGCTCTGTCTGCCGGACCGGGAGCAGAAACCAGTCCTGATCCCGCCATTCATTGACCCGCCCCTCAAATGACAAACCCGCTGGTAGCGGATTGGCAAAACCAGACGTGTCATTGGGCTCACAATCGACACCACAGGAAAACCGTGGCAGGCGTTTCAGACTGAGCTTGTATTCGGCCTCACTCGTCTCCACCGCCCGTATGAAAAGCTGGTAGTCACCTGGCGGAAACAAGCCCTCAAGCTCAGCAGGCTTACCGGGCTTGCCCTGGTTGAACTCCTTAAACTTTGCGCCATCCCAATACAGGGTTACATTGACAGAGCCGTCGGCCGGTGGTGCGATGGTAAGCTGAATATGATCATAATTGGCCAAATGAAAACGGTAAAAATCACGGTCGGCCTTGTCCTGTAATACGCCGGTACGGGTTTGTCCCATGCGCAGCGGCGACAAGCGGGTGCGGTCGTCGTTGGGTTCCATTTCGGCATCCGGGTTGGGCTGTCCGACCGCTTTCGCCAGCAGTGTATAGGCGCCAGCGGACTTGCCACTGACCCTGATGTAATGGATACCGGGCAACAGATAGATATTATCCAGACGCACCCGCCGCTGCCCCGATTGTGTACGAAAAACCTGCACCGGATTGCCGGAAGCGTCGTGATAGGCCAGTTCATGAATATTGTCACCCATGACCTGGAAGCGCCACAACTGGGGTTCGCCGGTTATGACCAGGCGATAATAGTCATCTTCCTTTGCACTGAAAGCACCTTTGATGCGCAGCTTTTCGGGAATGGTGCTGGCATACTTTGTACTGTCGTTTGGCTCTGTTTCGAAGCCACCCTGGATATCACCCTGGTGCACCAGTGTGACCTTGTATTCAAGCGACTCAGCGCCTCTTTTCACCACGTAACCCCACTGCCCCGAAGGCAACACCAGGTCAGGCAGGCTGATATCGCCTTTAGATTCGCGGCATTGGATGCTTTTTCCTTCACTATCGGTCAGGCACAGCGTCACCTTGTCTGTGGATATGGTTTCCAGTTGTAATGTGAAACGCTGTTCAGCACCCGCTTCATCGATCTCGAAGCGATAAAAATCTGCTTCGCCACTTTTGCCCATACGGCCTGTGATCCCGTCCAGGGCATTGATGTGATTGGCAAGTAACCAGCTGTCATTGGGCTCCGCCTCACTGTTACTGACCCGTTCTCCCGTGGGGCGCAAGATCACCGAACGAACACTGTTGGGTGTTTCCGTCTGCAGGTCCAGATAGTAAACGCCCGCATCAAGACCAAGGTCAGGAAGCAGGTAGTGGCCAAACCTGTCGGTCACAGTTTTGGCAAGCTCTTCTCCGCCGGAACCGCGCAAAACAACATGTGCTTCGCGCCCCACTGGCACGGTCCCCTTCACCTCCCAATGGTTTTGTGTGTGCTTTTCTTCAAATTCAAATCGATACCAGGTGGACTTTGAAACATGGAAAGCAGAGTAATATGAGTTCAGGCGGAGTTTAAGTGCCGACTCTTTGGATTCCGGATCTTTACCCGGGTTTCTGATTGTTATTTTGCGACCCTCGCCCAGGGTCAGACGATAGCCACCGGCTTCTTCATCTGCAATGTCCTGCACCTCAGCACCGTCGAGAGCCAGCTTTGTTGTTGGAGGACTGTAAAGGGCTTTAGTGGCACCACCGCCTGCCACGCCAAGAATATATTCCCCGGGCTCAAAAATAAGGTCACGGATTACAATGGGCTTTGAGCCGTCACGGCTACCCAGTGTCGCCAGTTTATCCTGGGAGAGCACGTCTACACCGTTGTCCGCGTAGGTCAGTCGGATGACATCAACCACCGACAGGCGGCCCGGAACTCCCTGAAACGAGATGGTCCAGGATTGTTGTGCATCTACATCGGATATGGTCCAGCGGTAGCCGTCCTGGTCGTTTGAATCCAGCTCACCGAGCAATATGACCGAACCACTGACCTCATTGAACTGCAGCGGTTTATCATTTGGCTCAGTCTCGTATACCGAGTTGTAAGCATGCAGCGTGGATGCAGTCAGCATCCACGTGACAAACGATACCAGGCACGCCTTGGTCAGGTACACGATATTTTTAGAAGCCTACTTCACCCTCTTCCAATTTGCAGGCACGTCGAACTGGCTTTCGGCAATATCTCTCTCACTGATATCAACCAGTTCAGTGCTGATTTTGAATAGGACAACTGAACCGTCAGCGGGGTTAAGCGCCTCAGCCTCAGGTTCAGGTGCAGGTTTCTTTTTCTTTTTACGGAATTTACTGAATGCCCCGCCAATGAGCTCCCTGCTGGCTGCCCCAATGGCTGAACCGGCGATGGATCCGCCTACGCTATCACCCATGGCTTTGGCTGTCTGGTTACCAACCTCCGCGCCCAAATGGCCTGCGGCGGAGCCGGCAGCGGCATCTACGCCGGCATTGGCAGCGTTGCTCCAGACGTCATCCATCGCAATCTGCTGACCAGCACTGGTCACGCAATTTTCACCGCCGATCTCCATGCTCATGACTGTCTTGACCGGGTACCCTTCCAGGTCACCCGATTCATCCAGCACATCATCCCAGCCCTTTTTGAACATACTGAGTAAGCCGCGGGTACTGGCCTTGGCCAGGGACAGCATCTCATCACCGCCCATGGCCCTTGCCATACCTTCCTGAAATGCCTTTGCTTCCTTCCTGCCAGGCATGCGTTTCGCATTCCAGTACTCCATGTTCCAGGTCATATCACAACTATTACCTGTGTCGAAGTCTGTGCAGGTCTGGGTAGCCGTGATAATTGTCTGTTTTGCTTTCACACCCGCGAATTTTCGCCTTTCACCGGTTTTGTCCACTTTCAGAACCGGTTCTGTCCATTCGCAACCATCTTCACTCACTGGCAGGCCACCGCCTTGTTGCATTTGTTCCGCTTGCGCCATGCTCTTTTCGATTTGTGCGCGCATTTCGCTGAGTGACATTTCCGAATATTTTTTCTTCTCTGGCATCAGGGTAATCATGCGATCATCATCCAACAGAACAATGGTGGCCGTATTCATGTTCTTGGCTATTCTCCGCATCATCGCGGACTTGGATTCCATCTGGTTCTCTGTTCGCCCACGGTGCCCGGATATAAGCGTGGTGACCGTGCCTTCAGAGGCCATCATGGACATTGTGCCTGATGCCTGTACCGACACCTTCTGCTTCAGTGTTACGTCAGCTTGCGCTCCCGTTGTGCAAACACTGCCGGCCACAAGTGCTCCCAGTGTAAAAATTGTCAGAACCTTCATTGTTATTCCTCCTTGATGAATCAATGAGCCTGGTGGTGAACCAGATGTCGCCAATCCTTCATGAATTACCCATGAGATGGCTGTTGTTTGTCGTTTCTGTGCAAAATCATATACGATAATTGGAGGGATTGGTCATGATTTTTCTTTTTTTTGGGGCAATGGGTGTCCAATATCCTCTCCCATCTCTGGAGTTGGGGGCAAGTCGCTGATACTGTTTCCTGGTTTAAGCTTGTGACAAATCACACTTTGAAAGAGCATTAAACCTCTAAAACTTCAAGAATCAGCTCCTTGTTTCGATCAATAAATTTCTCCAGTGCAAGACGTGCCGTGGAAAGATGTGCATCGGTCATAGGCAGCGATAGAAAGAAGTCTCCCCGGCCACATATCAACACTCCCTCGAGTAGCAATTCCATGTGCAGCAATGGCCGCAAAGCCAGGCATCCAGCACTGATATCTGTCTTTTTCCGGGTTGGTTTGTCCGAAAAATGAATGGCAAATATGGAGCCCATTCCATTGCAATACATGGGCACGGCTTTATCCACAAACATCTTATTGAGCGAATGACGAAAAGCCTCACACCAATCAAAAAATTCCACGGCGCGTTTCTGTGTATATATCTCGCCCATGGCAGCGCTGCCCGCAGCCATTGAGCAGACGTTGTTATTAAATGTACCGGCGTGGTTCCAGCCTCCCTTCAGTTTCGGGTTGTAATGGGCCATATATACGGCACTTCCACCAAACGCACCTGTCGGAAGCCCGCCGCCGATAATTTTACCCAACGAAGTCAGGTCGGGTGATATACCCATCGAACCCTGGATACCGGACGCCCCAAGACGGGCTGTTTTTACTTCGTCGAAAATCAACAGCGCGCCGACTTCCCGGGTCGTTTCCCTGAGCATGCCCAGGAACTCCCTGCTGCCGGGGATGTTGCCACCGGCACCCAGGATGGGCTCGACAATAACAGCCGCAAGCTCATCACCCAACTGCCGAATTAAACCGGCGGTACCATCAGTGTCGTTGTACTCCGCTACAACAAAATCAAATGGCACATTGTGTTTCGAGTTACCGTTCGGAAACTTGATAACCCCCCCGTGATAGGAGCCGTTAAAAACCAGTACTTTTTCATGACCCGTCACAATCCGGGCCGTCGTCAATGCCATCAGGTTGGCTTCGGTACCCGAATTACAGAACCTGATTTGTTGCATGGAAGGGAAACGGGCGCATAGCAGGGCCGCCAGTTCCCTTTCGTACTTCGTGGGCGCACCCATGACAATACCTGTATCCAGGGCCTTGTGTACCGCTGCCTTGATAATCTCATCCGAGTGACCAAACAGGCCTGCAGAGTATTCACCGACGAAATCAACGTAACGATGCCCATCCAGATCCACGAGTTCAGCACCTTCACCGGCAACCATGGTCAGGGGGAACGGATCGTAATGTAAAACAGAGCGGGTATTACCGCCCGGCATATACCTTTCTGCGCTTTTATCTGCGGCAAGACTCAGAGGATTGGCAGATACGTACCGTACCCGCGCATCTGCAATTGCATCATTCAGTGATTCCATTTTGCCTGTCTCCTGGCCCCATTAGCCCGTGGTCAATTTCGGGATGCGTTAACGCTACTCCGGCGGCAGGATCGCTGCGCCGGTTTTACCCTGCACTTCTTCAAAACTGATGCCGGGTGCCAGTTCAACGACCCGGAAACCATCAGCGGTAACTGCAACAACCGCAAGATCGGTATAAATACGTGACACCACACCGGGCCCTGTCAGTGGATAGCTGCACCGCTCAACCAGTTTTGGATCGCCGTTCCTGGTGCTGTGTTGGGTGATCACATAGATGTTCTTCACGCCCTGGACCAGATCCATGGCACCACCGACAGCCGGGATAGCCCCCGGTGCACCGGTGGACCAATTGGCAATATCGCCATTTGCCGCAACCTGCATGGTGCCCAGTACACAGAAGTCGATATGGCCACCACGTATCATGCTGAAACTGTCGGCATGGTGGAAATAGGCAGCACCTGGAACTGCCGTCACATACTTCTTGCCGGCGTTCATGAGATCCAGATCCCTCTCATCCTCTGCCGGTGGCGGACCCATACCAAGCAGTCCATTCTCGGTGTGATATATGAACTCGCGACCTTCCGGTACAAAACCTGCGACAAGTTCCGGAATGCCTATTCCCAGGTTGACATAGGAGCCATCGGGTATATCCAGGGCTGCTCTCGCTGCCATTTGTTCTCTAGTCCAGCCCGGATTCATAGATAAGTTACTCATGGATAACTCCTCCCCTGTGCAATCAGGGTGTCCTCATGGACAGGTTGGGTAACCTCAACAATGCGATTTACAAATATGCCCGGTGTTATGACGTGCTCAGGATCAATTTCACCAGCGGCCACCAGCTTGCTGGTCTGAACAATGGTCGTGGTTGCCGCCATGCACATGATGGGGCCGAAATTGCGTGCTGTCTTGTTGTAAGTCAGGTTCCCAAAGGGGTCGGCAACTTCACATTTGATCAAGGCATAGTCCGCTTTGAGCCAGGGTTCCATGACGTATGTACGCCCGTCAAACTCCCGTGACTCCTTGCCTTCAGCCAGGATCGTGCCCACCGTAGTTGGTGTGTAGAATGCCGGAATTCCCGCACCTGCCGCACGAATCCGTTCGGCAAGGGTTCCCTGGGGGACAATTTCAAGCTCAATCCTGCCTTGCTTGTAAAGCTCCGGGAACACCCTGGATTGACTCGACCTGGGGAAGGAACAGATCATTTTGTGCACCTGTCCATTACCAATCAGGGCTGCCAACCCGACTTCACCATTGCCGGTGTTATTGTTGATCACGGTCAGGTCTTTTGCACCCTGATCAATGAGTGCATGGATCAGCTCAACCGGACTACCAGATGCACCGAACCCGCCCACCATCACAATCGCCCCATCCGGAATATCGGCGACGGCGTTTTCGACGCTTGAATACTTCTTGTTGATCATCTGCTATTCCTTCTGCTCAACGATTCACTACAAAAAAACATCTGTTGCTTCCCAAAGCGCCTCGATGCGATCAATACGGGCAGTTGCCTCATTGTGAAGTCCTTTGGCAACCTGGGAAACGATCAGTTCTGCAATCGCAACTGCCGGAACTGAACTGTCAAAAGGGCCAATGGCCGGAACCTCTATTTCACACCAGGTATCAGCCAACTCAACCAGTGGAGACAAGGGGCTGTCTGTAATTGCCACTACCATCACACCAGCATCTGCAAACACACGGGTGGCATTTGTCACCTGCCGCCGGTAGCGGAAGAAGTCGAATACCACGACCACGTCTCTTAATCCCGCATCGCTGAGGTCGGTACCGAACGAATGCTCTACGAGAGAACGCACACCCGGCCGAATCATGGACAGGCCGCTGTGAAAGGCGTGTGCACCCGCCTGTGAAGTCTCGCCGGAAAGTATCCAGACATTTTCCGCCTTGATCACCGGGCCTGCGAGTGCAGCTATCCTGTCACCATCAAGCGCATCGAATACGGATGCAATGGCATCATCAATCGCTGCCCTGGCAGGCAGCACATTATCATCTGCATGCCTGATCCGTTCGCTTGGGCGCGCCAGGCGGTGGGATAAATCAATCCGAACGTGTCGTTGCAACTGTGTATAGCCCGCAAAGCCCAGCTTGTTGGCGAAACGTACAATTGAAGGACGGCTGGTACCTACACGCGAAGCCAGGTCTGAGACTGTGCCAAAGGCGAGTAAAGTTGGCTCAGCGAGCACCGCTTCAGCAATGCGCCGCTCCGTGGCAGTTAGCTCGGTGCTGACGGCTGCGACGAGATCCGTAGTTGAAAACGGTGCTTGCATAATGTTCAATATGTTACATTGTGCATACTATAAGTTCAATGTGTTACATTGATGGTTGATAATTGCCTGATAAAACGAGGTGTGAAATGGCAAACCCCGGCAGATATGTTCCAGCGCCTAAGGAAAAGGCGTTCCTGGATACAATCGAAAACCCGAAGTACGACCGTGAGATTATTAACGGCCTGAAGCCGTTCTTCCAGGACAAAGCACCAGAGGACATAAAAGATTTTTATTCCCCGGATGAGCTTTCCGCATTATCAAGCCTGCACAGCACGGATCGCGACGTGGAAGCACGTATGCCGGTCAAGATGACCCGGCATTTTTTTGAGTTGGCCAAAACCAGCAAACCGCTACAAACAATCATTAAGGCCAATCCGGACGAAACGCTTAACCTGGCAGGTTCCGAGGACCCCGGACACCAGATGGACTTTGCACCGGTCGAAGGACTGCTGCACAAATACGAAATGGGCCTGCTATACGTCGTATCTACCTGCTCAGCACATTGCCGTTTCTGTTACCGCGAAGAATTGATCAGCCAGAAGGATATCGAACGTCAGGATGGCACCGTGGCCAAGAAAGGCCTGGCAAAGATCAAGGAAGTAACCGATTACATCCGCGCACACAATGAAGTTGTTGCAGCAAACGGCGGACTGCACCCGCAAACAGGCCGTGAGAAACTGAGGGAAGTGCTGCTTTCAGGTGGTGACCCTATGGTACTGCCAAACAGAAAAATCGGTGCATGGCTTGCTGCACTCGCCGAGGCAGGCGTAGAGGCCATCCGTATCGGTAGTAAGGAGATGTCTTTTTACCCGAAACGTTTCGACAGCACCTTCATGGCCATGATCGATAACTTTCACGAAACCTACCCGGATATCGGGCTCAGGTTGATGATCCACTTTAATCACCCGGACGAGTTTCTGCTGAAAGGGCCGGACGGTGCGTATCTGACCAACCCAAATGGATCACTCATGTGGCACGAAGATACCCGGCAGGCAATGGACGCCCTCGCCTCACGTGGTTGGATCAATATCGAGAACCAGGCACCGATCATCAAGGGGGTCAATGATGATCCTGATGCATTAAGGGTCATGCAACGCGCTTTGTACCGGGTAGGTGTCGGCAATCATTACTTCTTTTGCGGCAGGGATATCGTCGCCTACAGAGCCTTCAATGTCCCGATTGAAACCGCATGGAATATCCTCAACGAGTCACAGAAGGGCTTATCGGGTGTGGAAACGCATGCCCGCCTTTCCATCACACATTACAAGGGAAAAACCGAAGTATCTGCAGTCACCAGCGAAGCGATGCCCGGTGTTGTCGGGGCTGAAAATGGCGTGTTGATTTTCAAGATCCTGCGTAACGCACTCAATGCACCGGATCGCGGCAAAGTTTGTATCGTCGGGCGCAACCCGGATGCCATCTGGTTCGACGACTACGAAGACCGGGTCATATTCGACGAAGCTGGTTTGTATGAATATACCAGGGTTGAAAAAATGTAACTGCAAAGATAACGAGACAGAGAAGAGAGCCAGGAAAATTCACCTGGTGCATTGCCTCAATTCGAAAAACAGTCACTTACAAGCAGCGTATTCCCTGGCGCATTTAAATATGCAGGTAAGTTTTTCCAGGTTCACAGCTGTCATATCCGGGTTCCCTTCAGCCGTTTCCGGGACATTCATGAGCTGGTCGCTTAGCCCGGAAACCGCCTTTTTTTCAGCACAACTGCAACTACAGTCGGCTTCCGAAGGGTCTGTAAGTGTAAATTGGTCGCTTTCAGGTTTGCTGTTCGTGCTCTGTGTCAGGTCGTCACAGAATTTGACATCCGGGCTATAACCGTCATGACTCACGCCTTCTGGCAAGCGGATGCAAGCGGGAATTTCACTGCCACCGCCGGAAGTCGAACCCATATCCATCATGTCCGGGGTCATCCCGGGTATGTCAGGCAACGGAAACGGAAACACAGAACTCACCGACAGTGCTGAACTCAGCATCCTCCGGTATTCAGCCATTCCGGGTGTATCAATGCTGACGAAATCCTGCCCACCATCATACGCCCAGCCAAAAGGTTTGATGATGGTTCCTTCCACCGTCTCAATTTTATTGCACTTGCCGGTTTTCTTGTCCAGATTTCCTATCCGGCAATAATTCCCCTTGACCTCAAGATGCAGTAATTCATCACTGAATTCAATAACATCGATGCTTCCCATTGCCTGCTCTTCAGGTACCGGAACGATGATACTGTTGGGGTCCAGAATCCGGTTGATTTCAAAAGCAGTGGTCAGCTTGGCAGGGAATTTTCCTTTGGAACCAAAGGGGATTGTCAAATCGTAGGGGTTAACGGTGTAGGTTAAACCACCAACAAGCTCATTTTCAGGATCGCTGTCTAGACCCCTGTCGGTCATGCTGATACTCAGAATCCCCTTGTCCGTGATGCTGATGCCGGCGGCAGCACTTTTGCTGATTCGATAAGCTTCTTTTGAAGCTCTATCTTCACTTGCAATCTGCGCCGGGTCTTCGCTACCCTTCATCGGTACGGGTGAACCCGGTTTCAGGTTAACGGTACTGCTGCCTCTTTTTGCTTTGCCCTTTGCGGAACTGCTCAGACTCGTCAGGTCCAGCCCCAACGTCAACGACACGGCTTGCTTCTCTCTACTGGAGTGCTGGTATTCCCGAGGCCGGAGGGGTGTATGGGAAATGACATAGAGGTTATCCAGGGCCCCGTTACCCGGAATCTGGGGTTGGTTCAGCCACGTCTTGACCAGCTTCGTTTGGGCTGAGTTAACCTGGTGGGAACCTTTGTGTTTGCCGGTAAAGGGTTTATCAATGCAGGCTGGCTCCCTGCCCATGGCTTTGCTATCCCGGTAACAACTAAAATCCTTCCCAAGGCTTCGTACCTTGGCACTTAACGAGGCAGCGCCGAAGTGCAGGTTATCCAGGCGGCGACTGTCATCATCCTCTGCCATTATTTTAATACTCGCAACATTCCCCTGGCTGATACCAGTGGCACGCACACGAATACACCGTGTAGAAATGGGCTCCAGGTCAAAATTGAGCTTTTGACTGGCTTGCTGCGGACTGAGGTTGACTTCCAGGCAGTGATCATAGGCGATCTCACGCCACTCTTCCTGATTCAGATGCTTGTATTTTTGGGGCGCCCAGGTAGCAAAATTGGCCTGAAAATCAGGAAATACCATGTACAACCTGGTTTTTATTTTCTGGTCAGTTCGCAATTGATCATCAACCCACTTCAACCAGTCATCCTTCCCCTGCATTGGATGGCTCATCCAGCGTGCCAGGTAATTCATGCTCCCGCCGTGATACCGGTCAGCGATATAGCGCCAGAATGAGCTTGTCTTGTAACTCATATTCTTATGTGTCGGTTCATGCTCGGCCAACGCCTCGTCGATATTGGTCGTAAAGCCAATATGATAGGGGCGCAACCCATAAACAGATGGCCCGGGACCGGTGCTTAGAGGCGGATTGAAGTGACCCACACCAAAATGCTCCTCCATCATCTTGAGGCCAACAGCATTGGCAGTGCCTTCACCCAACCAGGGAGGCATCCCACATGTTTGAGCCTGCAGAAACGCCGGTTGGCTATATTGGAGCGTATGAAACATTTCGTGAGCCACGAACCAGTAGATAACATGAGGCGGAAAAGTACTGATCTTTGGTCCCAGCTTTATCCACCCCAAATTATCAATAAACCGGCCATCTTCACTGCATTGTGATGTAGCGCTGGCGAAACCACCCTCTTTTTCGTGGTTGTAGGAGATAAAAATGACCGGGGAGCCATCCCGTCCTTTGACGAAGTCTCCGATGCGGTTGCCTTCACTGGTTTTTTGGGGTGGTGAAAAACCCATATTTTTGAGTTTTGCCAGAATCTCATTAGCGTAGCCTTCAACCTGTTCCCGCTTTTGGGGACTCAGACACACTTTACTGATACAGGTGACTTCCACCCGGTCCGGGCCCCATATCTGCGCAGTGGAGGGCGCTGCAAACATCATCAATACAAATAAAAATACTAACTTTATTATTGACTTCATCTGCGCTGTCCTCAAAAACACTGGCTCTACTCTAACACTCACACAAAACAATACTTTGAACACATGGGGAGTAATACCGATGGGTAGAGGTGAAAACCCCGCCCTGCAGCGGGGCCACTGTCATAACAATCTGCACTGAATCGTATGCTCCCTAGTGTACTGCATCGTACTTGATGATACTTTCAGCGTGACGAGAAGCCGTTAGCTGCCAGGCGCATCTTGCAGGGAATGGCTGGTCCTTTCCAAGAGATGCAACACAGCAGATGACGGCTTCTCG
>Ga0164313_10001820_pt1 | contig 19100 bp, 17 predicted proteins | sample GuaBasSedimGuay4_FD_113735 | JGI IMG/M metagenome (GOLD analysis project Ga0164313, IMG submission 113735) | Subseafloor sediment microbial communities from Guaymas Basin, Gulf of California, Mexico - Guay4, Core 4569-4, 0-3 cm | ecosystem: Environmental > Aquatic > Marine > Hydrothermal vents... | reverse complement strand
TGCTTATGATTTTGACAACAAAAATGTGACAAAAGATGAGACAGCGTTTGCTGCGGGTATAGAAGCTTTTAAAAAAGCAGATACTGTACGTTTTAATGCAATGATAACAAATGAAGAAGCAGCCATGCTTCAAAAACTAAAAAAAGAAAGAGGACTTAAACTTTACAACCCTGAAGCAAGAGCCTTTCAAAAGTTTTTGAACCATTATGAAGCAGCTTCTGGAAATAGCCTATGGACAACTGATACAGATACTATGATGAAAAAATCTGATTTTGTTATCTCTATTGGGGCAGCACTTAGAAATGACTCTCCTGCTTTAAAGTATGCATTTAACAATGTACAAAAGCTTAACAAAGGGGCAGGACTTTACTTCCACCCCGTAGGTGATACGCTTATACCTACTTTTGGTAAAAATGTAGAAGTGTTTAACCACAAGGTCGGACTTGAAGAAGCAGCTCTTTATCTTGTGCTTGATTTGTTTGCAGATAAAGACAAGTTACCAGCAGAAGTAAAAGACTATATTGCAAGTTTTCAAAAAGAGGAAACAAAAACCATTAAAGAAAAAGAAGTGAAGACAGTAACAGAAATGGTTTTAAACGAAGAAACAGGGAAAGAAGAAGAGGTTTCTAAAAAAGTGACAGAGATGGTGGAAAAAGAAATCAGCGTTTCTCTCAATGGCTTAGTAGATTTACTTGGCGGAGATGCTTCAACTTTTGAAGACACTTTTGCAAAAATGATGAAGAAAAAAGAGAATTTTTCTATGATGATAGGCGAAGACCTTTACTATCATGACAAAGCAGAAAACCTTGCAAAACTCATAGCCCTTGTAGAAGTGACTTGTGATATAGACGTAGTGATGACTCCACCAAAATCAAATGCATTGGGTGTGGCGCTCATTTGTGACCTTGATGATGACTGTTCTGGTTACACTATAGGCTATAATGAAAATGGAGATTTCAAACTCTCTGCTTTGGGTACAGGTGACTTAGATATGCCTGCACTCAATCAGCAAGAAGGTACCATGACAAGCATTGCTAAACGGGTACTTCCTACGAATGCAGCTCTTGAGTATGCAGGGTATGAACTCAACGACCTAGTCAAAGTACTTGTGGGTGCTCCTGCCTTGACGATTGACTGGACAGCAACACTACCTACTGATAGAGGTTTTAAAGCACTTGCTTTTGATACTTTGCCAAATACATTTACAAACCAAGGAGTAGATAACCGTGGTTATGTACTTGAAACATCAAATGTAGAGACTGAACTTCCTGAAGTGGAAAAGTTTGATGAAAGTTTAGTGCTTGAAGGAGAGATCGCATACAGATGTAACCCTGCACGTCAGTTTAATGATTTTACAGACAAATCTCACGAAATCTTTGAAACTTTTTCTCTTTATGCAAGTGTAGAAAAAGCAGAAAGTTTAGGGAAACGTGTTGAGGTAGTATTTGAAAATGGAAGCATTACTTTAGATGTGTTAGCAGATGCCAAAATCATCGGAGACATCGTTAAAGTACCAGACTTTCAAGCTGCACAAGGTGTGTATGACCTTTTTGGCGAGTCACGATATCAAATAGTAACATTGAGAAAGGTGTAATATGGAAACAACACTCGTAGAAAATTTACCACAAGTCACTGCTTTAGGTGTGATCATCAAAGCAGTAATAATCTTGGCAGTACTTTCAGCCTTGGCTGGTTTTGGTACATTTGTAGAGAGAAAAGTACTTGCTTTTATGCAAAGACGTCTTGGGCCAATGCATGTAGGCCCTTATGGGATATTGCAGATTGCAGCAGATGGGATTAAGCTTTTTACAAAAGAAGACATTATTCCTCAAAATGCAAACAAGCTTATTTTTATGATAGCACCTATTATCACAGCGGCAACTGCTTTTATAGCTTTGTCTGCTGTGCCAGTCTTTCCAGACTTCACAGTACCTGACTTTCTTCCTCTTATAGGAGGTACTTTTGTGCCATCTATTGCATCGGACTTAAATATAGGTGTGTTGTTTGTGCTTGGTATGATGGCAGCAGGGCTTTATGGACCACTACTTGCAGGTATGTCACAGGCAAACAAATGGGGTATTATAGGGTCAGCTAGAACTGCTATCCAATTTTTGTCGTATGAAGTGGTTACAGGGCTTTCCATCTTAGCACCTATTATGCTTGTAGGTTCACTTTCTTTTGTAGATTTTAATAACTATCAAAGTGCAGGCATAGGTTCTTGGCTTATTTGGCAACAGCCAGTGGCTTTTGTATTATTTCTCATTGCAGGTTTTGCAGAGACAAACAGAACACCTTTTGACTTGCTTGAGCATGAAGCAGAGATAGTTTCTGGATATGCAACGGAGTATTCGGGTATGAGATGGGGTATGTTCTTCATCGGAGAGTATGCAAATATGATTACTGTTGCAATTATTGCATCAGTAGTATTCTTAGGAGGCTATGATGCAGAAGGTATGTTGGGTTGGTTGTTTATCATGCTTAAGATTGCATTTTTCTTTTTCCTCATGTTATGGGTAAGAGCATCTTGGCCACATATAAGACCAGATCAGTTGATGTGGTTATGCTGGAAAGTATTGATGCCGTTGGCAGTGATTAATATTTTGATTACTGCATTAGTGATGATGGTATAAGGGGGTAGTATGAGTTTAGAACAATTTAAAAATAGAAATGTAGGCACACAAAACTATATGACGCTTGATGTGGGAACATCTCCTAAAACGGGAATGGAACAGTTTTATCAAGTCCTAAGAAGAACGTTTAAAGGCGAACTTTTTGTAGGACTTGGGGTCACGATAAAAGCTATGGGTAAAGCACTGTTCGCAGGAGACATGCACACAGTGAAGTATCCTTTTGAAAAGTTACCTATCTCTCCAAGATACAGAGCCATACATGATATGCTTAGATTGCTTGAATCTGGTAATTACCGTTGTATTGGTTGTGGACTTTGTGAAAAGATATGTATCTCAAATTGTATCTCTATGGATACAAGATATGATGAAAATCAACGTAAAGAAGTGAGTGAATATACGATTAACTTTGGTCGTTGTATCTTTTGTGGTTATTGTGCTGAAGTCTGTCCAGAGCTTGCCATCGTGCATGGGGCACGTTATGAAAATGCTTCAGAACAACGTGCAGGCTTCTCTCTTTTTGAAGATATGTTGACACCTATTGACAAGCTTAACTTACAACAAGAATATGATGGATTTGGTGCCGTGTCTCCAAATGCAGATGACAATATTAAACAAACGCCATTAGCGTACTAGGAGGAGATGATATGTTTGAAAATTTACTAGCATCTTTAATGACTATAGAAGGATTTGCTTTTTATTTCTTTTCTGTATTAACTATAGGATTATTTTCTGTTACAGTGATGAGTAAAAATGTACTTTATGCTATGACATCACTTGCAGCTGGGATGGTACTCATCTCTGGCTTTTTCTTTATACTAGGAGCCGACTTCCTTGGTGTGGTTCAGCTCATCGTTTATGTTGGGGCTATTATGGCTCTGTACTCATTTGCGATGATGTTCTTTGATGCTACAAGAGATATTAAAGAAAAAAATACAAGTAACGCTTTAGTGTTCTTGCTTGGTGGCTTGTCTGCTTTAGTGCTTGTACTTATGTTTGCAGCACCTATAATGAGTGATAGTTTAAATATGGGAAATCTAATGGTAGAGTATATGGATAAGAATATATCCTATGTAGACTATATAGATGGAAACATATCAAAATATGCACAGTATTCATTGGATCATGGCATACAGGCAAGTGTTGAGGGTATTGGGAATGCTCAAAGTGTAGGAGTCATACTTTTTACAAAGTATCTTATCCCTTTTGAAGTAGCAGCCGTGATGCTGCTTGTTGCTATGATAGCAGGCATTATCTTAGCAGGTAAGAAGATGGATGACTCTCTTACAGAAGATATGTCAGCAGATGATGAAATTATGATAGTAAAGGATGAAAAATGATAGGTTTATCTCATTACCTAATCGTATCCGCACTAATCTTTTCCATAGGATTAGTAGGAGTACTAAGAAGAAGAAACCTTTTGATGCTTTTCTTTGCAACCGAAGTGATGCTTAATGCTGTCAATATTGCCTTTGCTGCTATCTCACATTATTATAATGATTTAACAGGACAAATGTTTGCTTTCTTTATCATTGCCATCGCGGCATCTGAAGTGGCAGTTGGACTGGGTATCTTGATAGTACTATACAAAAAACACGGAAGTCTTGACTTGGACGACTTAGCAAGCATGAGAGGTTAATAATGGAAAATTTAGTATATATAGCACTTTTTGCACCTTTTGTTGGCTCTTTATTTGCGTCACTCTTTGGTATGAGTGAAAGGAAAATATTTGTTGGTATAGTCGCATCTGCACTCATAGGTCTGTCTTTTATAGCATCAGCACTACTAGCGTTTAACTTGTACACAACAGAAACTGTTGTTCAAGTGACTATGATGGATTGGATTTCAGCAGGTGATTTTAATGTAGAATTTGGCTTTGTGATTGATCAAATATCAGTGACTATGATGACTGTTGTTACTTTGGTTTCTACTATTGTTCATGTCTATGCCGTTGGCTATATGGATCATGACAAGAGTTTTAACAGATTTTTCTCTTATCTTTCAGCCTTTGTATTTTCAATGATGGTACTTGTTATGTCAGATAACTTCCTTGGGCTATTTATTGGTTGGGAAGGTGTGGGTGTTTGTTCTTGGCTACTTGTTGGTTTTTGGTATCACAAGCCAGACCAAGACAGAAAAGACAACCCTTCTATCTCTCCTTCTTGGGCAGCAAATGAAGCCTTTATTATGAACCGTATCGCCGACCTTGGTATGTTAATAGGTATCTTTATACTTTACTGGAATACAGGTTCTTTACAGTATGACGAAGTGTTTGCACAACTGCCTTACTTAAATGAAGCAGTACTCACAGCTGCAGCTATAGCACTCTTTATAGGTGCTATGGGTAAATCAGCTCAATTCCCACTACATACTTGGCTTACAGATGCGATGGAAGGCCCTACGCCTGTGTCTGCATTGATTCATGCAGCGACTATGGTAACAGCGGGGGTATTTTTAGTTATTAGGGCAAACCCGCTTTACTCTATGCCTGAAGTAGCAGGGGTTTCTTTTTTCATCGCAAGCTTAGGTACCTTTGTTGCCTTTTATGCGGCATCTATGGCATTGGTTGAGCGTGACTTAAAACGTATCATTGCTTATTCTACGCTTTCTCAACTAGGATACATGTTCGCTGCTGCTGGACTTGGAGCTTATTGGATAGCACTTTTCCACCTAGCAGCTCATGCCTTCTTTAAAGCACTTCTCTTCCTTGGTGGGGGTAATGTAATGCATGCCATGCATGATGAGCTTGACCTCTTCAAAATGGGAGATTTACGCAAGAAGATGAGAGGTACATGGATTTACATGACTGTGGCTTCTATTGCCCTTGCTGGACTTCCTCCACTTGCAGGTTTCTGGTCAAAAGATGCCATCATTGAGACGGCATTTAATGAACATACATACATCTTATGGATTATGTTGGTGATTACGGCTGGTATGACGGCATTTTATTCATTTAGACAAGTATTCTTGTCTTTTCATGGAGAAGATAGACATACGCCATTGGGCTTTCATCCTCACGAAATGTACAAATTTGTACTTGTAGCCATGTCTCCACTTGCAGTACTTGCTGTTATCACAGGATGGTTTATGAGTACTTATAAAGAGTTTATCTACAAAATTGGTGAAAGTGTACAGTATGAAATGTCTGATCATACGCATCACTTAGCAACGTACTTGGGTCTTCTTGTTATCTTTTTTGCACTTTCTGGGATTGCGTATGCATATTATAAATATGCTAGAACGGGTGAAAATGCTTGGAAAAGATCTGAAAAAGTTGAAAATGGCTTCTTCTATAAATTACTCATCAACCAGTATTATGTACCAAAGTTTTATGAAGAGTTTATCACTAAGCCTTATGCTATCATTTCTGAAAAGTTATGGACAGAGGTAGATTTAAAGATAGTAGATGCAACGGTAGATAACATTGCTAAGTTCCTTCATAACACAGGGGATAAAACAAGAGCAATGCAAACAGGTAACTTATCAAATTATCTAAATTGGATGGCTGTTGGTGGAGTTATATTATTACTTATCGCTGCGATTTCAGCGATGTTCGTGTAAGGGGTAAAAATGGAAAATATTTTAAGTATATTAGTATTCTTCCCAGCAGTCGCAGGATTGCTAGGGTTTGTAATAGATAAAAACAGTATAAGAACCTATGCTATTACTGTAGCGGCTATTGAGTTTTTCTTGTCTTTATGGCTATGGGCTAGTTTCGATACAACAAGTGCAAGTATGCAATTTGTGGAAATGATTCCTCTGATTCCAGATATGGGTATTAGCTATTATCTTGGAGTGGATGGGATTTCTTTATTTATTATTATTATGACAACCTTGATGACCTTGATTGGTATGACATCTATGGGAGAAATGAAAAATATCAAAAACATGATGATTACCTTACTTTTTTTAGAGATGACAATGATAGGTGTTTTTGTAGCCCTTGATGCGATTATCTTTTACTTATTTTGGGAGCTTTCTCTTGTGCCAATGCTTTATATTGTGGGTGCTTGGGGAGGCCCTAGACGTGTGTATGCAGCAGTGAAATTCTTTCTCTATACTTTTACTGGTTCATTGGTTATGCTTGTTGGTATGTTATTTATAGCCTACTTCTATCATGATCTTACAGGAATATGGTCATTTGCACTTACAGACTGGTATGCCTTGATTGTTCCAGTAGAATATCCTATTGAAATATTTGATGGATACTATAAGTTTAATATTGATTTACAAATGTGGTTATTCTTAGCTTTTTTCATTGGTTTTGCTATCAAAGTACCAATGTTCCCTTTTCATACATGGATACCATATGCACATGGGCAGGCACCAACGATTGGTTCTGTCATTCTTGCAGCGGTACTTCTGAAAATGGGTACCTATGGATTTGTAAGATTTTCACTTCCAATGTTCCCAGATGCTTCAGTCATGGCGATTACGCCTATTGCTGTGTTGGCATTGATTATGGTTATTTATACAGCAATGATTGCTTATGCACAAAAAGACATTAAGCAAGTTATTGCTTACTCTTCTGTGTCACACATGGGTATCATCATGCTAGGTCTTTTTGCTATGAATGCAGAGGGTTTAAGTGGTTCGGTATTTCAAATGTTGTCTCACGGTATCGTATCGGGTGCATTGTTTATGTTGGTAGGGATGCTCTACGAGAGAAGACAAACGAAAATGATGTCAGAGTTTGGAGGTATCGCAGCTGTGATGCCTAAGTTTGCCATTATCTTTGGTATTATGCTTATGGCTTCAGTGGGCTTACCACTTACCATTGGTTTTGTAGGTGAATTTTTGGTACTTCTTGGTTTTTATCAAGTATCGCCAATGATGACTATTTTAGCAGGTACTTCCATCATCTTGGGTGCTGTGTATATGCTTAGAGTGATGAAGAAGACTTTTTTTGGCCCACTAGACAAAGAAGAAAACAAAAAGCTAAAAGACTTAAATACAAGAGAAACATGGTCACTTATCCCTCTTGTGGCTATTGTTATTTGGTTGGGAGTATATCCTAAACCAGTCTTAGCACCTATTGACAATACAGTTAAAGCACTCTTGGTATTTATGGACAGAAAAGCAAGAACACCTGAGGCTAGAGAAATGATTAAGACAGCTAAAATTACCATGAACAAAGAGGAGGCAAAATAATGTTAGAACCTATTAACGTAAGCCTAGAAAGCTTAAACCTTATTACACTTGCTCCGATGCTTATTGCTATTGCGGGGGGTTTGATTATTTTGATTATTGATTTACTCAATGGCAAATTACACAAATCACTCTATGTAATGCTAACAATTTTAGTACTTTTTATAGATTTTGGTTCTGTTTTAGGACTGAATGTTAATGAGCGTGGTTTCTTTGATGTGATGCTTGTAGATGGTATTTCTATTATTTCACAACTCATGATTATTGGGGGGTCTATGATATTTATACCTCTTGCTTTAACATCTAAGCGTTTTCATGAGTATTCTTATCCTGAGTTTTTTGCACTCTTTTTGTTTATGATAGCAGGCTTCCAATTTATGGTGGCTACGGATAACCTTATCCTTATCTTTGTGGGACTTGAGACCGCGTCATTGTCACTCTATACGCTTATAGCCCTACACAACAGGGCTAACTCTTATGAGGCAGCAGTGAAGTACTTTACTATGGGTGCTTTAGCAGCTGCTTTCTTTGCTATGGGCTCAGCAGTAGTATATGCACTCACGGGCTCAGTAGAGCTTTACAAAGTAGCAGAAATTATGGCTACACGCCTTAATGAGGCAGGACTGATGATTGCTATCTTTGGTTCTTCTGTGCTTCTTTTAATCTCTTTTGCCTTTAAGCTTTCACTTTTCCCTTTTCATACTTGGGCACCAGATGTCTATGAAGGAGCTTCTGCACCACTGGCAGGCTACATGTCTGTAGTACCTAAAATCGCCGCTTTTGTAGTGAGTATGAGAATCTTTGGTATGTATATAGACCTTGGGGTAGAATGGGTACGCTGGACCTTACTTATTTTAGCTGTGCTTACTATGACGCTTGCCAACATTATGGCATTGGTTCAAGATGATGTAAAACGTATGTTGGCATATTCTTCCATCTCGCATGCTGGTTTCATTATGGCAGCACTAGCACTTAATACCACAGAAGGAAATACAAGTATCTTCCTTTACTATGCACTCTTTATGTTTACAAACCTTGGGGCTTTTGCAATGCTTTGGATCTCTCGTCACAAAAAGAGAAGATTTAACGTGCTACATGACCACCCTTATGAAAAATTTGCAGGGCTTATTCAAATCATGCCTATGGGCGCAGTCATTATGGCAATCTTTATGCTTTCTCTCGCAGGCGTGCCACCATTCTCAGTCTTCTGGGGCAAGATATATGTGATGAAAGCAGCTGTAAATGCAGGATATGTACCTTTGGCTATTATTATGGGACTTAACTCTGCTATTGCTGCTTACTATTACTTGAAACTTATTGTATATATGTTTTTGATGGATCCTGTTAAAAGTGTAGATACTGTATATTATAATATTTCAAAACCTCTTTTGATTGTAATAGGGCTTGCAACATTGGCTACAGTGTCAGCTATTTTCTACATACAGCCATTAATGTCTAATTTGTATTACATGGTTAGCATAAGTAATTATTAGATTATGATTATGTTTTGATGTTTGGTGCACAATAAATGATAAAAAATATCCTTTATTGTGCCAAGGGATGAGCTTTCATATAGTCTTGCATTTTTTTGCTATTAGCTAGTTTTGTATAGACTTGGGTACTTAGCATATTTTCATGCCCTAAAAGTTCACTAACATCTGAAATTCTAGCACCATTATTTAGCAAATGTGTAGCAAAAGAGTGTCTAAGTTGATGCGGGGTTATTTTTAATCCAGCGCGCTTAAAAGGTTTTATTAGAAGATAGCGTAATTGTCCTGCATTCATGGGAAGATAATTTTTTTCAAATAAATATATTTTAGGATGATATGTTTGGACATACAAAGCAATACGTTTTTCCAATATATCCATCAAGGGTAGCTCTCTAACCTTATTTCCTTTACCTCTTACTTGAACCCACTTGCTCTTAATGTGTTCTAATCGTAAATTACTAAGCTCAGAAATACGTAAACCCAATCCATACAACATAGAAATAAGCAAAATCTCTTGCGGATTTCCCTGCGTCAAGACTTCTTGAATATAGTGTTCTTCTATGGGTTTAGGAAGACTTTGAGGTACTTTGATGCTTTCATCGCCGATGAGTTTCATAGGGATATGTCGCTGATCTTCTATGTATTTGACCAAAGAGCGTATGGCAGACAGTTTTTTGACAATTGTTTTTTTATGATTTTTGACAATTTTAAAACGAAAAGGTGTAATGTCTAGTATTTGAATAGAATTTTCGTCATAAAAATGACTAACTTCTCTCATTTGGCGTAGGGCTATTTCATAAGTTTGAATAGAGGTTTTAGAATAGGATCTAATATGAGAAAGGTAATATAAAAAATCTTCAGAATAAGCTAAGAGATCTTTTTGCATAGATTAATTACTTGCTGTGCTCTAACATTTTTTGCAAGAGAAGTGCTTTTGCTTCGTTTAGATCCATGCCATCAAGGGAAACACTTTGGATATAAATATTAAGTGTTGTAAAAGGTTTAGGAATAATAAATTGATCCCAACTTTTTAATTGCCAAAAATGTTTTGCATGAGAATTCATCATTATAATGGGCAATTTACTTTTTAAGGCTATAGCAACAGCACCGTCACTCATGTGATGTCTGGGGCCTTTGGGGCCATCAGGGGTTAGTAATACTTCCTCACCCTCCTTAATGCTCCTAAAAGCTTCTATAAGTACTTTTGCAGCTCTTCGTCTGCTAGAGCCACGTAAAGGACGGATAGACAAAAATTTGAGCGTATTTGCAATAAGAGAACCATCTGTATGAGTGGAGATAATAGCTGATGCAGGGCGGTTTTTGCGTACATGTCTATATACTTGAGGACTCATAAACAACTCTCCATGCCAAGAGACACAGACGGATTGTTCTTCTGAGATAGGATTAAGGAAATGAAATTTTTTAGAAGTCGAGAACCAAACCAAACGCATAAAAATATAAATAAGAGGGGGAAGAATAATAAGGCTTAATTTTTGTAAAACTTTTTTCATAAGGTACTCAAATAAGTACAGCATCCAATGATGCCCTAGATGTTTTGCTAACTTTAACTTTGCAAATTTGACCAAGAAGTTCTTCGCTTCCTTCAGTAAAAAAAAGCTTACCATCATCTGAACGACCTGAAACGCGACCATTAGACTTGAGTTCATCAAAATATACTTGATGTATTGTTTCTAGTTGTGCATCCATAATTTCATCTAAAATTTCCGTATGCCTTGTTTGTAATTTTTTAAGCCTTAAGTCGGCCACTTCTTTGCTAATTTGTCCTTCAAAGTTTGCTGCTTCTGTGTGAGGACGTGGTGAGTATTTAAAAGAAAACATTTGCTCAAAACGTACTTTTTCCAAGACATCCATGCTGTCTTGGAAATCTATATCACTTTCCCCTGGAAAACCTACGATAATATCTGTAGAGATACTTGCTTTGGGACAAAGTGAACGTATTTTGTCGCAACGATTAATAAAATTTTCTTTTGTATAGCCTCTTTTCATATCTTTAAGAAGAGAAGTAGAGCCACTTTGTAGTGGTACATGTATTTGTTTGCATATTTTAGGGTTAGAGGCAAATTCTTGAAGAAAGGCATCATCCATGTGTAAAGGATGAGGTGAGGTAAATCGAATGCGTTCCAAGCCTTCTATACTTGAAACTTTTTGCAATAAAAGAGTAAAGTCACAGCTTTCCTCAGCATTGCTGAAGCGTCTGCCGTAATTATTGACATTTTGCCCTAAAAGCATTACTTCTTTTGCGCCTAAAGCTACAGATTTTCTAATTTCTTGCATAATAAGTTCAGAGGGTATAGAAATTTCATCACCACGCGTAGCAGGCACAATGCAAAAAGTACAAGCTTTATCGCAGCCTATAGATATATTTATCATAGACTTGAATGGGCTAGAACGGTATTCTCCAAAGGCATAGGTGCTTTCGTCAAAATTTGTGTTTATTTCTACAGCATGTTTTTGATGAACGACTTGGCTAATTTTAGAAACATTCCTTGCCCCTAGTACAAAGTCAACTATAGGCGCTCTTTTGATTATATCTGCTCCTAAATGAGAGGCAGTACAGCCTGTTACTCCTATCTTTGCACCTTCTTTTTTATATTTTTTAAAAATACCTATTTCAGAAAAAAGTCTAGCTACGGGCTTTTCTCTGACAGAGCAAGTATTGATAATAATAAGGTCAGCTTCGGAAAGGGTTTGTGTAAGCTCGTAGGATTCTTTTTGATTTAATTCGGCAATCATATGCTCGCTGTCGCGAACATTCATTGCACAGCCAAGTGTTTGAATAAATAATTTTTTAGGCAATGATGTGTACTTCATAGATGTATTCATTTTCATCTAGTCCGTATTTAACCTCTCTCATATAGACAGAAAAACCTTTTTCTTCAAAGTATTCAATGAGTTCTTTTAGTTCTTTGTGTGAATTGTCTTTATCAAAATAAAATATAGACTTATTTGCTAAATCTTCTTCTACTTTTTTTAATTCAATGGATTTTGGTTTTGCTTTTAGTGTGGTTCTAGCAAGTTTTAGTTTCATTACTTTGTCCCTGTGTGTTCTTTAAATTATTCTTAAGTTTATAAATTATACTTTATTTTCAGTAAAGCTTTGGTTAGATATAATACTCGTCTTCAAAAAGAACCTCCCAAGATGTTATTGACACTGTTTATGTTACCTCTTGTAGCGGTATATTGAAATGAGTATAAATATAGGAAAAACAATGGAAAAAATATTAGATATTATAGAAGCTATAGCACACGAAAAAAGTATTTCTAAAGAACATGCTACTGAGGCATTCAAAGATGCTTTGGTAAATACAGCCAAAAAACTTACGACCTATACTAGTGGATTCGAAGTAAATATTGATCAAGATACAAAAACATATATGGTATATAAAGTAATTACCGTTGTGGCAGATGGTGATGGACAATTATTTACAGAAGTAGGAAAAGAAGGGAATAAAGAAAAGATAGAATCAGACAGCTTTATGGCACTTTCTGAAGCCAAAGAATTTGATGAATCTTTAGAGGTAGGGGATCAGCTAAAAGAAGAGTTTATCTTAGAAGACTATGGACGTACGGCTTCTGCTAATTTATTTAGAGAACTAGAATATCATATACAAAGACGTATCGAACAAGACTTATTTGAAAAATATAGAGAAAAAGTGGGTTCTGTGATGTTAGGAAGAGTGACTCGTATAGATATGGATGATAATACCCATGTTGAAATTGGAGAACTTAAAGGAGTTATGACATTAAGAAACCGAATTAAAGGAGAAAGCTATAAAAGAGGAGACACTATTAGGGCTCTTTTGCGTTATGTTAGCGTAGATCCTCAGTTTGGATTATTTCTGGAACTTACACGAACCTCCCCTAAATTTTTAGAGTCACTAATGGCTCTAGAGGTACCAGAGATAGCGGATGAAGTGGTTGAAATTGTTAATGCTGCTAGAATTCCTGGAGAAAGAGCAAAAATAGCATTAAAAACAGAACAAATGAATGTAGATCCTATTGGGGCAGCCGTGGGTGCCAAGGGAGTACGTATTAATGCAGTTAGCGAAGAACTAGATGGCGAGAATATTGATTGTATTGAGTATTCTCCTATTCCTGAAGTGTTCATTACAAGAGCATTAAGTCCAGCAATTTCTCAAAGTATCAAAGTGGATATAGAAGAAAAAAAGGCCATTGTGAATATTACGGGTGACCAAAAAGCAAAAGCCATCGGAAGAAGTGGTATTAATATTCGTTTAGCATCTATGCTTACAGGATACACTATAGAACTCAATGAAGTAGAGGGAGTAACAGAAAGACAAGGTGACGGCGCAGACAAGAATGAAGCAGCTAAAACTACAGACACAAGTGCTTTAGCGGATTTATTTAAATAAAAGCAGACTAAGACAAAAACATACGTGAAAAGCGCTCAGCATCTAGAGATGCTGAGCCTACCAAAACCCCATCTACTCCTGAAATACTAATAATATCCTGAATGTTTTCTGGTTTTGCAGAACCACCATATAGTAGAGGTTTTTGTACGGTTTGCTTTAAAGCTGTATGAGTAAAAGCAATCTCTTCTACTGTGGCAGAACGTCCTGTTCCTATAGCCCAAATAGGCTCATAAGCGATAATAAGTTTCTTGTAATTAATATCAATACCATCAAACTGAGCTAGTAAATATTCCAGTACTGCTTCATTCCCCTGTTCTCGTATTTCCAGAGGCTCACCAATGCAATAAATAATTTCAAAGTTATTTTCTTTAAAGAAGTTAAATTTTTTAGCTATTTTTTCTTGGGATTCTCCTAAATATTCACGCCTTTCACTATGACCTATAAGTATAGTTTGAATAGAAAATTCTTTTAATTGCTCTAAGCCTATTTCTCCAGTGTAAGCACCATTTTGTGTAGGGTAGGCATTTTGTACACCTAGGGTAAAATCACCAGAATAATGATCCAAAGCTGTAGCTGGAGGAAAAAGATATATTTTATCTTCACTATTTTTGTCTTTGAGTTTTATTTGTAAGTCTCTTATGTATGTATTGGTACTTATTCTTGTGTGGTTTGTTTTGAAGTTTGCTGCGTATATCATAAAAAATCCTTTATTGTAGTACTTCAAGTCCAGGAAGAGAAATACCCTCTATAAGCTTTAAGCTTGCACCACCACCTGTAGAGATAAAGGTCATCTCTTCTGCATCGCCTGCACGCTGTACAACATCAGCAGTATCCCCACCCCCTACAATAGTCGTAGCATGTGTTTGTGCAATATTGTTTGACATGGCCATACTTCCTTTGGAATATCTGTCCATTTCGTAAACACCCATAGGGCCATTCCAAATAATAGTTTGTGCATCATTCAGGGCTTCGCGGAAAAGTCTAGTACTCGCAGGCCCTATGTCTAGCCCCATCCAGCCTACTGGTATTTCTTGGATAGGTAAAAATTTAACGGTGGTATTTTCAGAGAATTCTGGTGCAGCTACGATATCTACAGGGAGATAAAACTTTACATCCAAAGTTTTTGCTTTGGCAATAATGTTACGAGCCTCTTCAAGCAAATCATCCTCTATCAAAGAATTTCCCACCTCATGTCCTTGAGCTTTAAGAAAGGTAAATGCCATGCCACCACCAATAATAACTTTATCTACTTTAGTCAATAAATTAGTTAATGCCTGTAGTTTTCCAGAGACTTTAGATCCCCCTACAACAGCCACAAATGGTCGTACTGGGTCTTCTAGTACTTTGGAAAAAAAGTTTACTTCTTTTCCCATAAGAAAACCAGCTGCCTTATGGTCTGCATCAAAAAAAGTTGTAATAGCATGGATGGAAGCATGTTTTCTATGACAAGCCCCAAAGGCATCATTGACATAAAAATCTGCAAAATCTGCTAGTTTTTTAGCAAAAGCTTTATCATTTTGTGTTTCACCTGCTTCATAACGCAAATTTTCTAAAAGCAAAATATCTCCTGCTTTCATTTTGGCGGCTTTTGTTTTGGCGTCTTCACCTATAACATCATTGGCCATATAGAGTTCATTTTTGATTTTTAGAAGTATATTGAGCCTTTTAGCTACAGGAACAAGAGAATATTTTTCTTCATATTGTCCAGGTTCGGGTCTTTCATAGTGTGAGGCTAAAATAACTTTACAATCTCTGTCAATGCAGTATCGAATTGTTTGCAAAGCAGAGCGAATACGTCTGTCATCTGTAATATTTCCAAATTCATCTTTTGGGACATTGAAATCACAACGTATAAAAATTCTTTTCCCGTCAATATTTAAATCTTTTAAAGTTTTCAAATTATGCTCCTTTGCTTACGTGTACAGCCATATCAACTAAGCGACAAGAATATCCCCATTCGTTGTCATACCAAGAAAGAACTTTCAACATAGAGCCACCTATAACCTGTATTGTATCCAAGGGCACAACAGTACTAAGTGTTTCGCCTATGAAATCTTGAGACACGCGGTATTCTTCGTCTATACCTAAAATACCTTTGTGTGAATTTTCACTTGCGAACCTAAAAGCTTCTTTTACTTCTTCTGTGGTAACAGATTGACGCAAAGTTACAGTAAGGTCAACCATAGATACATCAGGGGTTGGTACGCGAATAGCTTGACCATTTATCTTTCCTGCAAGATTTGGTAATACTTTAGAGATAGCTTTGGCAGCACCTGTAGAAGTAGGTACTAAATTACTCGCACCTGAGCGTCCTTTTCTTGGGTCTTTTTTATGTTTGGCATCTAGTATGGGTTGAGATGAGGTGTAAGAGTGTATGGTGGTCATAAGTCCATTTTCAATTCCAAAAGCATCATCAAGCACCTTGGCAACAGGAGCTAAGCCATTGGTGGTACAAGAAGCATTAGACAAGACAGCTTCTCCTGCATACTCATTTGCATTGGCACCCAAAACAAAAGTAGGAGTATCATCTTTAGCAGGTGCAGATAAAATTACTTTTTGAATACCATTATCTAAATACGCTTGCACACTAGGGGCACTAAGAAATGCCCCTGTACATTCTAGTACTACTTCTGCACCTACAGAGGCAAAATCAATACAAGATAAATCACGTTCAGTAAATATTTTAGCTTTAGTATCTGCAATATTTAGGTATCCATTTGCTACAGAAACATCATTGCGTGTACCATGCACAGAATCATATTTTAGATTATATTCGAGCATAGTTTCTGTACCAGAAGCATTAACTGCAACCAGCTCTACATCTTCTCTATCTGCAATAATGCGTACCACACATCTGCCAATTCGTCCTAGTCCATTAATTGCTATTTTTACAGCCATTGTTTGCCCTTATGATTTTTATGCTAAAATTCCATAATTTTACAGTAAGTGAGGTTAGCATTTGGTTAATCAACCTAAGCCTATCGTAGCAATGTTTGGGGGAAGTTTCGACCCTCCACACCAAGGACATCAACATATTGTTCAAAGTGCTATGCAAAACTTAGGTATTGATAAGCTACTTGTTGTCCCTGCATACCTTAGTCCATTTAAGATTTCGACTTTAGCTTCTGCACAAAAACGTTTGGCTTGGTGCCATACTTTGTTTGATAGCATCAAAGATGTAATTGTAGATGACTATGAGATACAAGAGGCCAAAAGTATAAGTACTTCGCAGTCTGTAAAACATTTTAATACAATATATACGCTAAAGTACCTTATTGTTGGTGCTGACAACTTGTCAACATTGACACAATGGCAAAATTTTGAATGGCTTAATCAAACGGTAATTTGGGTGATTATACCCAGAGATACATACGCGTTAGATACACAAGCGCTTAGGTCTTATAAGGTCTTAGAGCTTGGAACACCTATAAGTTCAAGCCAGATAAGAACAACACAAGACTTGGCTTATGTTGACAGTAAAATTAGACACTCAGTAAAAGATATTTTAAAAGGATTCACCTCGATGATAATAGAAGAAAGAATAGAAGGTATTGTAAAAATACTTGATGATAAAAAAGCAGAAGAGATAGAAGTATTTAACCTTGAGGATGCAGATTATATTGCAAAACGTGTTGTGATAGCAAATTCTCTTAATGGCAAGCATACCTTGGCACTTTTTGAACATTTAAAAAAAGGGGTTAAAGAACTAGGAGATACATTTTTGGCTTCAGATATTAGTGATGAATGGGCAGTAGCAGATTTGGGGGATATACTTATTCATGTGATGATACCAGAATATAGGCAACGCTATTCATTGGAAACATTTCTCAGTGAACTTGTAGCAAACCAGAAGAATCAAGCACAGTAGGCACTGTATATTTTTCTAAAAAATATGGTGGAGCATAACGGGATCGAACCGATGACCTCTTCGCTGCCAGCGAAGCGCTCTCCCAGCTGAGCTAATGCCCCATAGTATTAGAAAAATAAAATTCTAGCATATACTAGGTAAAAGTACCTAGTATTTATGAGCGCGAAGTCACTTCTAGTAAATGGTAGCCAAATTGTGTTTGCACTGGGCCGTGCACTACGCCTACTTCGTCATTAAAAACAACCTTGTCAAATTCTGCTACCATTTGCCCTTGGCCAAAAGTACCTAAGTCTCCACCACTCGCTCCAGAAGGGCAAGTTGAATTGTCTTTTGCTGCTGCTTCAAATGTTAATTCACCTGAGTTTATCTTTTCTTTGAGTTCCTTGCAATATGCTTCGTCGTTTACTAATATATGTCTTGCTGATGCTGTCATGTTGTTCCTTTTGTTTTAAAGTGTTGAGTCAAATGCAACCAACTCTCCTTTTTTAAGTCTGGGTATTATATCTGTTCGTATCTTACGAATAAGAAAGCTTTTCTTTTCAAAAGGAATTTGCTGTGAAGATGCCACAGATTTAAGCTTTAAATCATAATGCTTAATAAGAAAATGGCGCAATGCAGTGTTTAACTCTACTTCATTCATGACTTTAAAATTATCATCTATTGAAAGTCCTACCAAGGATGTATGTTCTTTGTCTTCTTGGAGAATAGCAGAAAATAAGCCGGCATATTTTCCAAACATTTCCACATCTATGACACTAAGTACATTGTCTATCAAGCTTGGTTGCTCTATGAGTGTTTTGAGTATGCTTAATTGGGCTACATCATCTCTTTGCTGGCTAAAATTTTCTTTGACACGACTGGCTTGTGTCTGATTACCAAATAAGGTGGGAGATACCCCTAATTGTGTGGCTGCAAGAGGAATATAGGCATCTTTGATGATTTGACTAAGACTTTCTAGAAAAAGTTTGCTTTGCCCAAAAGCTGCTTCTTTTGCTCTGGGGTCTGAAAGGTCATAAGCTTCTATGGTTTTTTCTAAAACAAAAGGTATTAAAGCTTTGGCTTCACGCAGAAGTTTCGCTACGGTTTCGCTTTGTCCTTTTGCAATAAGGTCTGCTGGGTCTTGCCCATCAGGAAACAATACAACAGCACCATCAAAACCAGCCACCGATAACATTTGGGAAGCTTTGAGTGCAGCATTTACTCCTGCTTTGTCTCCATCATAAGCCAAAATAATTTTAGGATCACCCTTTCGCAACATGGGTAAATGTTCTGTGGTTAGAGCTGTACCCATGCCTGCTACAGCTTCTGTAAAACCTGCTTGATGGAACATTACTACGTCTAAATAGCCCTCACAGATTATAATCTTTTTATTTTTATAGATGCTTTCTTTGGCGAGATGATAACCATAAAGTAAGCGTGATTTATTAAAAAGTTTGGTTTGAGGGGAGTTAATATATTTGGCAGGATGATTACTGATGGTTCTACCACCAAAGCCCACCAAAGAGGCTGATGCTGAGTAAATAGGAAAGGTAATACGTTCTACTAAGCGTGCATAATAACCCTGTTTTCCTTC
>Ga0164313_10001819_pt1 | contig 19104 bp, 17 predicted proteins | sample GuaBasSedimGuay4_FD_113735 | JGI IMG/M metagenome (GOLD analysis project Ga0164313, IMG submission 113735) | Subseafloor sediment microbial communities from Guaymas Basin, Gulf of California, Mexico - Guay4, Core 4569-4, 0-3 cm | ecosystem: Environmental > Aquatic > Marine > Hydrothermal vents... | reverse complement strand
GATATTCTTGGTAATCCACTTTCATTGATGGTGAATTTTCCACAGAAAAATCAATACTTAATTGATAAAGTATGGGCGTCATTACTCATATCTATTGTATTTATTCTGATGATAATCGGCACTTTTTCTTATGTAGTGTATAAAATTATTCATCAGAAGAAGATCTCTGACTTAAAGAATGATTTTATTAATAATATGACCCACGAGTTTAAAACACCAATAGCTACCGTATCGTTGGCAACAGAGGCATTACAGGAAGAGAAGGTATATTCATCTCGAGAAACTATGTTGCGTTATGTGGGAGTCATTCAGCAAGAGAGCAAAAGGTTAGGCAAACAAGTAGAAAAGGTACTGCAGTTGGCCTCTATGGAAAAAGAGAATCTTTCACTAAATAAGCAGAGCACAAGCATCAATTTACTAATTGAATCTGCTGTTGTAAGAGCCAGGTTTCAGGTGGAGGAAGCTAATGGCAGTCTGGAGGTCGAACTACTTTCCGAGGACATGGAAATATCTTCTGATGTGACTCATTTATCGAATGCAATATTTAATTTGCTCGACAATGCAACGAAGTATTCAACAGGTGCCCCTAGAATTACTATGTTGGTAAGCATAAACGATAAGAATTTAGTTATTAAAGTAAAAGACAGGGGTATTGGGCTCTCAAAAGATCAACAGCAACATATATTTGATAAGTTTTACCGTGTGCCTACGGGAAATTTACATGATGTAAAAGGATTTGGTCTTGGACTTAATTATGTTAAATATATTGTTGAGGCTCATGATGGTAAGATTGAAGTTGAGTCGCAACTCAAAAAAGGCAGTAGTTTCAGTATAGTCCTACCCCTTAATTCATGAAAGAGTATCACTTATTAATTGCCGAAGATGATCCGAATCTGGGACAAATATTAAAGGAATATTTGGAGCTCAAAGGATACAAAGCAACCTTAACAAGGGATGGTCAGGAGGCAGTAGACTCTTTCAAACGAAATAAGTATGATTTATGTCTATTGGATGTAATGATGCCAAAGAAAGATGGCTTTGCTGTTGCCAAAGAAATTAGAGCAATCAACCCTGATACCCCTTTCATATTTTTAACTGCCAGATCACAGCAAGAAGATACCCTGAAAGGGTTACAACTAGGGGCAGACGATTATATTAAAAAGCCTTTTAGTATGGAGGAGCTCACCTTACGTTTGCAAGCAATTCTACGCCGGGCCGATAGTGGTGAACCCAGAAAAGAGCAATTCGTACTTGGCGAGTATAACTTTGATTATACACGACATCAGCTTAAGTTCTCAGACAATATTGTTAAGCTTACCTCAAAAGAAGCTGAATTACTCTTGCTCCTATCTCAAACCATGAATAAAACACTTAACCGCAGTGCCGCACTGAAGATTATATGGGGTGATGATAGTTATTTTAATGCGCGCAGCATGGATGTATATATTACTAAACTTAGAAAGCATCTTAAGGGTGATGAAAAGGTAAATATCATCACCGTATATGGTCAGGGTTTCAGACTTGTAATTGACGAATAATTTCATTAAATTATTGGCTGCTTAATATTTTCCTAATTAGGCTTGTATTAATTTTACATGTAGTTTATAAACTAGTACATTATGCAACTCATACCTTCCATTTCCATCCTAAACGGAGAAATAAATCGCCTGACAAAAGGTGACTTTAGTAAGCCTATAGCTTATGATGAAAACCCTATTGAATTATGCCGGAAATTTGAGGATCATGGAGTTGAGGTTATTCACCTTATAGACCTGGATGGAGCCCGTGCAGGGTGGCCGATAAATTATGAAATACTTGAGACCATAATAGGCCATACCAATTTGAAGGTTGATTTTTCAGGGGGAGTTCATACGGATGGCTCAATAAGCAAGGCCTTTGAATATGGAGCAAGCTACCTTACAATTGGCAGTGTAGCAGTAGAAAACCGTAGTCTTTTTGCTTCATGGATTATTTCCTATGGCCGTGAAAAAATAACCCTAAGCGCCGATAGTCGAAAGGGCAAAGTAGCTGTAAAAGGCTGGCAGCAAGAAACCAATATAGACCTGTTTGATCATATTGAGTATTTCTACGACCGTGGACTCAAATATGTAAAAACTACGGACATAGATTTGGATGGCATGATGGAAGGTCCGGCATTTAAGCTATATGAAGAAATCGTTAAACGCTTCCCTGATATTAAACTTTTAGCCAGTGGTGGTGTACGAGACCTGGATGATATTAAGAAATTATCCGACATAGGTGTATTTGCCACAATTTTTGGCAAAGCTTATTTCGAAGGAAAATTAAAGCTTGAAGATCTGGAAGAATTTACAGCCGGAGCAAGCTAGGGAATTATTCTAGTGGGTCCGTAAATTTAAACTTATCTATAATGTAATAGATAATGTTAAAGGACATTGCTGAGTTTGGATCCTGCTCAACTCCCTTATCTGATTCATCGAGATTACTCGCAAAGGATTCAGAACTTGTTTTTGCAGGAACTTTAGTAATTATTGGCCTACTCTTAGGAATTTCTTCAGCTTGTGTATCATTGAAAACCTTGTTTTCAGATTCATAAATGCTAACACTATCTTCCTGTTGTTTATTATTCTTTTTAGGACAATCTGATTTTGGATCTATCGTTCCTGAATATCCCGAAAATGGGATAAGAATGACTGCTGCCAGAATGATTAATAAAGATTTATTTCTATATAACACTATTGAGGCTACGGTTAACGTCTGTAAATATACGAGCTTTGATTTAGAATTGTTACAATATTTAGGAGAAATTAATACTAATTATATTGTACTTAGCTAAGAAAGGCAAAATTCATGTAAATTTAGTATTACTATGGAGAAAATTAAAAATGAAATTTCATGGTCAACCTTTGAAATGGTTGATATTCGAGTCGGGACAATTATTAAGACTGAAGATTTTCCGGAAGCACGCAAGCCTGCTTATAAAATTTGGGTCGATTTAGGCCCTTTAGGCGTAAAAAAGTCAAGTGCACAGGTAACAGAGCATTATACGGTTAATGAATTAATTGGTAAGCAGGTTGTTTGTATTGTGAATTTTGGTGAAAAACAGATTGGGCCATTTCTATCACAAGTATTGATAAGTGGCTTCCCAGATGAAAATGGTTCAGTAATCCTTACCACCGTTGATAAAAAAGCACCAAACGGAGCCAAATTATTCTAAGCTAGACCGTATACTCACAGCTCGTAAATTGTATTTTTACGAGAACGATTAAAGAGGAATAGAAATGAGTCAGAATGCCCTAAATATGCACCCTACAAAGCTTATCATTAGCGAGGCTGCCTTGAAAAATAATGTAGCTGTCTACAAGCAACAGTTATCAAAAGAAACAAAACTGATGCTAATGATTAAAGCATTTGGTTATGGAAGCGGAGATGTTGCCATAGCTAAAATACTTGTAGAGCAAGGGATGCTTGATTATTTAGGGGTGGCATATGTAAATGAAGGAATTGCCTTAAGAGAAGAGGGAATTAATTTACCAATAATGGTTATGAATCCCGGAATAATTGATTTGGAAGAGGTGCTTGCTTTTAACCTGGAACCTACAATTTATAACCCTGAGCAATTAGAACAATTAATAGCATTGAATCCTCAAGACATCAACAGTGTAAGTATCCACTTTAAAATTGATAGTGGTATGCATCGCTTAGGCTTTCACCTTGATGAAATTAAAGATGCAGCTAAAAAGCTAAAGAAAAATAGTATTGATGTTAAAGGTGTTTATACACATTTGGCTTCTAGCCCGGAGCCGGAGAATGATGATTACACCAGAGAGCAGCTTGCCTACTTTGATCAGTGCTACGATGTTTTAGCATTGGCATTGGAAAAGAAACCAATGCGCCATGTATTAAATTCAGCCGGCATTATTCGCTTCCCTGAATTTCAGTATGAAATGGTGCGGGGGGGAATGGGAATCTATGGTATTGACCCATCAGGTATTATGCAAGAGAAGTTTATGCCTATCAGCAAGTTTGTTACGGAGATATCGCAAATTAATACACTTAATGAAGGCGATACTGTTGGTTATGTAAGACGAGGTAAGATAGAAAAAGATGGTACTCGTATTGCTATTTTGCCTGTAGGTTATGCCGATGGTTATAACAGGTTATTAAGTAATGGTAATGCAGAAGTATATGTAAATGGGATGAGGGCATCGATTATTGGTAATGTTTGTATGGATATGATTTTTATTGATGTGACCGACGTACCCTGCAAAGTGGGAGACGAGGTTGAATTGTTTGGGCCCAACATTAGTATTCAGGAACTGGCTAATGCAGCCAATACAATAGACTATGAAATACTAACCAGTATCGGTGCAAGGGTGGCCAGGGAATATGTCTAATTAAATATTATTTCCTACCACTGGAATTTTCTTTCGCTCATTCCATAAAATGATAGAGCTAAGAACAAAAATTAGAATAGCAGTATAAAAAAGGGATCCACCATCTCCTTGAACCTCAATACCAATTTTTGTTAGATGTAGAAATATTGCTCCGCTGATAATTCCGAGTGTAAGTCCGGCACCAAGCCAAACAGTCTTTGGAAAGATAATTAAGAAAGCAGCAATTAGCTCCAGGAGACCTATTATAATTCTCCCTGCAGGCTCTAGCCCTGCTTGAGTAAATATAAAAACACTATCGGGGTGAGCAAGAAATTTAAAGCGTAAAGTCTGAATTAAGATTACAGCTACAATTATTCTTAGGGCAAGGAAAAGAAAGCGGTTCATATCAACAGAATTTTAACTTTAATTATATCTAATTCGTCAATTTAAACAAATTGTAGGGCACTTCCGTAAACGGTAAGCTTCAGGTAACTTCTTTGACTGCAGCGGCATAACGTAAACTATAAATATAGAGCCCGCCAAAGAAAATAATTTGCCCGATAAAAAATGGCGATAAACTTTGCAGATAGTTGCCCCACCCAATATGCATAATGGCCGTACCAATTATCATTGACCACAAGAGTAGTTTTCTGCCTTTGTGTGCTTTATCTAATATCAGAATTTCATTTACTGCCACAATGTAGGCAGGCACAATAAGTACATAATGATTTACCCATGAAACAGGAGATATAAACAATATGGCCATCAGAAACAGTGAGATCTCAAAGGGATAAACTCTGTTATTAACTGTTCGACTTTTAATAGCCAGAAAGCCTAATAAGGCCACAATAAGTAGTTTTATAACTTTCCCAATAGTACTCACTTGAGCTTCTGTATAAAAGTCTGGATTGAGCCAATTATGTAGTCCACCATAACGTTCTTCTCCGTATGGGGTTAAATGTCGGTTTAAGAAAGCATCTAACGACTGGTTAGAATGGTAATAGTTAACATTAGTGGATTTTACTTTTTCACCTTTAACAAAGGGTTCTAAAACCATTGTTGACCATGACTCCACAAAAGATATTGTCCTTGCGGGGGAATAAAATATCATTGGGGCCACAACAGTAAATAAGCCAAAAAACAGCAATGAAAAGAATGCTGCTCTAAACTTACGTTTAAGCACTAGATAGAACACAAAAAATAAAGGTGTAACCTTATAGGCCATGGCAAACCCCAGCCAAACTCCCGTTAGCAGATTCTTGCCCTTCATCAAATAATATGCAGCCATAATAATAGCCAGCATCATTAAAATATTAGACTGCCCTAAATGGATATTAATGGCAAATAATATCATTGTTAGCAATGGAGCGATGAAATATGACCACTTGGTTCGCTCAGGTTGAGTTTCTTTGATCATTTCATTAACGATGGCGACAATCCAAACATAAAAGGCAACATTAAGAACGGCCCATAACAGGCTTGAAAACCAGCGGTCAAAAGGTGTAAGCAAACTCATTACCCCATAGAAAAATGGCGGATACGAGTTGTCGGGCCAATCAATGAATGGATCCTGGCCAAAGAATCTTGTTCCTATAGCAGGGTCGAGGAAGAAATTTAGGTCAGCAAAATCATAAACAGCAGCCCGTATTACCGCTTGCACAATATTTATGATCATAAATAGGAAAATCCCAATGGTAGCCCAACGATTTTTAGGATCAGTGAGATATCGGTAAATAGATTGATGTGTGGTTTTAATCAGGTCCTTCATGGAAAATAATGAACTTTCGAATAAAATATTTTTTAAAGTTAAACGATAGCAGTAATGTAGCGAAATTAGTTATGTATAATGAATTAGAGTATAGATATCACTAAATATTATCGATGCATAATTATCGAAGGCCTAATGATGAAAACAAAAAAAGCACTTAAAGTGATAGGATTAGCAATTACCGGGACTGTACTTCTTGGGGTAGTAATAATTACTCTTTTTATAAACCTAAGCCCTCAGTTTGGGGAAAAAGCAACGGCTGATCAAAAGGCAGAATACCTTAAATCAGGTCATTACAAAAAAGGAAAATTTGTAAATACAAGGTTGACTGTAATGGACATCAACTACTGGGAGCTTATAAAGAAATTGGTGAATGGCTCTCCTGACAGGCAGCCTGGCAAAGATATTCTAGTTGAAAAAATAGATTCTTTAGATATTGCAAATAATGAGGCGTCCATTACCCGGCTTACCTGGTTTGGTCATTCTTCCTTTCTTTTAGAGCTGGATGGGAAAAAGATTTTGATTGACCCTATGTTTGGCAGGTCTCCTTCGCCGCATCCCTGGGTTGGAAGTCCGCGATACTCAAAAGAGTTGCCAATTGAGATAGAAAAACTACCATTTATAGATGCCATTATTTTATCTCATGATCATTATGACCATTTAGATTATGGTTCTATTCAAAAACTAAAAAGTAAGGTAGGTGCCTACTATACCCCATTAGGTGTTGGTAATCATTTAGAGGCCTGGGGAGTGGCAAAAGATAAAATTCATGAATTGAACTGGTGGGATAAGATTTTATTCGATGAGATTGAACTTGTTTGTACTCCCGCGCGTCACTTTTCTGGTAGAGGTATTTTGGATCGTTCGACCACACTTTGGGCTTCCTGGGTCATAAAGGGTGCGAACGAAAATATATTTTTTAGTGGCGATAGCGGTTATGACAGCCATTTTAAAGAGATAGGTGACAAATATGGTCCTTTTGATATTTCAATGATGGAGTGCGGGCAGTATAATGAGGACTGGAAAGCGATACACATGATGCCGGAAGAAACTGTACAAGCGGCCATTGATCTTAATAGTAAATTAATGATGCCTATTCACTGGGGGGCATTTACATTAGCTTTCCATAGCTGGACCGATCCCGCCGAGCGAGTAACTAAAAAAGCTAATGAACTTAACATGCCAATAGCCACTCCAAAGATTGGCGAAGTGCTAATAGTTGGAGATTCAATTTACCCCAGAGAAAGATGGTGGACTAAATACTAATAGACCATTTCGTCTCTATTTTTTTCAAACTTGCCCCTTTTTCCTTATATTGGTCTTTAAGCGCTAACCGAACAAATCACTTATTTGATAATTTATGGCTTGAATTAGATTGATTAGCGGCAATCTTGAAGCTAATTTTTAGCGGTGGAGACCAGTAACCACCTAAAAAAACGGGCCTCTCCTGTGTGGGCAATACTACAGGGGCGTATCCGAAAAGCCTTATGAGTAGGGACAAAACTCGCTAGAATATGCCTATCTATATGGACCGCCACGATGTTTCCGATGAGGTTACAGCTGAGCACGTCGCACAACTACATCAGGAAGATTTAAAGGTTGAGCAACAGTTTAAATGCCGTGGATTAACGTACTGGTTTGATGAAAACAGAAAAACTGCCTTTTGCCTGGTAGAAGCGCCTAATAAACAGGCATTGCAAGATATGCATAACCATGCGCACGGTGAATTACCTCATAGTATAATTGAGGTAGATGAAAGTATAGTAGAGTCGTTTTTAGGAAGAATTGAGGATCCTGAGAAATCTAAAAAGACAACTTTAAATATTATTAATGACCCGGCATTTAGAATTTTAATGGTCACAGGAATTGGCAGAGCATCCCTGAACAAGAATGAGTCAAATCAATATATGGAGGAGGTACTGCCTAAATATCAGCAGCTTTTAAATATTGTATTAGGCGAATTTAATGGGCGGATAGTTAAGAAGGAGGCAGATTGTGTATTAGTTTCTTTTGATAATGTTTCAAGTGCTGTATCCTGTGCTGTAGAAGTTCAAACAAAGTTTAAAAAAATTATTTCTGGGCTTGAAAACGTTGGGATCAACTTAAATATTGGTTTAAGTAGTGGTATTCCGGTAATGGAAAAAGAGGATTTGTTTGCTGACACGATAGTACTTGCCGAGCGAATGTGCAATATAGCCACAGGAGAAATTGTAGTGTCTACAGAAGTTAAGGATCTATATAAAAGTGAGAACCTCAATGTTTTTGTTGAAGGGGAGATGATAAATAGTTTATCTCCATCCGATGAGAAATTCCTTAACCAATTAATGGACTACACTGAAAAAATGTGGCAAAATACCGAACTCAAGGTAGAAGACTTTAGTAAAAATCTTGGTTTTAGTAAAGCTCAGCTATATCGTAAGATGATATCTTTAACGGGAAAATCTCCCAATGCATTTATTAAAGACTACAGACTAAAAAATGCGCTTGCATTGCTAAATAAGCAGATTGGCAACATCTCTGAAATTGCCTTTGAAACAGGATTTAATAGTCCGGCATATTTTTCGAAATGCTTTCATGAGTCATTCGGTATCCTGCCTTCTAATTATATCAAACAAAGCATCACATACGCTTAATTTTGAAGATCTCTTTAAAATCAGGTGAATTAAAATTACTATCATTTGAATGATATGTAGCTGTTAACGCTTTTATCTATTCCTACTTTTAAGGCGAATTAAACGCTATAGTATTATGTTGAATACGATAAATGATTTAGAGGCTTCAGTAATTGAAGAATTCTCACCTTCGATAAGAGGGGAAATTACTACTCCGCAAGATGCCAATTATGATGATGCACGCAAGGTGTATAATGGCATGATAGACAAACGCCCCGGCATGCTTGTAAAGTGTGTTGATGTTGCAGATGTGATTAGCTGTGTCAATTTTGGTAGAGATAACAATCTCTTGGTTGCAGTGAGAGGAGGAGGCCATAATGGTGGTGGCTTGGGATTGTGCGATGAAGGTTTGGTCATAGATTTATCAGGAATTAAATTCATTCATGTAGATACTGCTGCCAAAACAGTTAGAGTTGGTGGTGGCAATATCTGGGGAGAAGTTGATCATGCCACACACCCTTTCGGGCTTGCTGTACCTGCAGGTATAATATCAACTACCGGAGTTGGCGGCCTTACCCTGGGTGGTGGAGTTGGCCATTTATCCAGGAAGTATGGACTTACCATTGATAATTTACTCGAGGCGGACATGGTGTTAGCTGACGGTTCATTTGTAACCGTAAATGCCGATCAGAATACTGATTTGTTTTGGGCTATTCGCGGTGGTGGCGGAAACTTTGGTATTGTAACCTCATTTAAGTTTCAGGCACATGATGTAAAAACTGTTTTTGGCGGACCAACTTTATGGCCTATCGAACAAACAGAGGAAATAATGGAGTGGTATGATGAATTTATTAATAATGCTCCGGAAGAATTGAATGGTTTTATAACCACCATGATAATTCCCGGACCTCCATTCCCGGATAGTCTGCACAACAGGCAATTTTGTGGCATAGTTTGGTGTTATGTTGGCGATATGGATAAGGCAGAAGAGTTATTCGCACCTATTTTGGCTAAAAATCCGGAGTTTCAGCATGTAGGGCCTATGCCTTATCCGGCTATCCAAACATTATTTGACGGTCTTTTACCTCCTGGAATGCAGTGGTACTGGAGGGCTGACTTTTTTAATGAAATAGGACCTGAACTTCGTGCTCAGCATTTAAAATTTGGCTCGAGTATTCCAACGCCACTTTCGCAAATGCACATGTACCCGATTAGTGGTGCCGCCAGCAGGCCGGGTAATGAAGACACACCCTGGGCTTATCGAGATGCTAAGTATTCAGGAGTAATTGTAGGTGTTGATCCCGATCCTGCCAATGCTGATAAGATAACTGGGTGGTGTAAAGACTACTGGGATGCAACCCATCCCCATTCTGCCGGCGGAGCGTATTCAAACTTTATGATGGATGATGAAGGTCAGGAAAGAGTGAAGGCCAGCTATAAGCACAATTATGATCGTCTTGTACAAATCAAGAGCAAATACGATCCTAATAACTTCTTCAGTGTAAATCAAAATATTAAACCCTAATAATACTTATACACCTATGCTTACTAACCTAAAATTAACATTGGCATCAATGTTAACAGTATCCCTTTTGTCTATTGCTGTCTTGGCGCAAGAAAGTAGTATTACGGGAGAGGAGTTGTCAGTACTCAAAACTATCGATGATACAGGATTAGAGTGGGGGCCCTGTCCCCCCTTTATGCCTGAAGGATGTGCCATAGCAGTATTACATGGCGATCCTTCAAAAGTGAATGTTGATGTTTTGTTTAAAGTTGAAGCGAATTCGGACATTCCTAATCACTGGCATAATTCACCTGAACGAATGATTCTTTTATCAGGAGAATTAAAAGTAAAGTATGAAGGAGAGAAAACGCAAACCATGAAAATAGGCTCTTATGCATATGGCCCATCAAAAAAGCCCCATACCGCTAAATGTGGAGATGATGGGCCGTGCATAATCTTTATTGCCTTTGAAAATCCTCTGGATGCCTTTGAGATTGTGGAAGGGCAATAAATCAAGAATGATTTAGCTTATCCAATTTTTTCTGGACGATCTATTTTACCGTATGCCCAACCTGATTGCCAAGACCATCGTAGGCAGCATATTTATATAGATCGTGCAGGGTTGGATAATTGAAAACTGTTGAGATGATGTCGTTAACTGTACACTTATCTTTTACAAGTGTGAGGCCGTAATGGATAATTTCAGTTGCCAACTGCCCAATTATGTGGACGCCCAAAATCACCATGGTTTTTTTGTCAAAAATAAGCTTCATAAATCCGGGATCATCATCCATCTTTATTCTGGCTCTGGCAATATTTTTGTAATAGCTGCGCCCAACACAATAATCAATTTTAGCCTCCTTTGTTTCTTCCTCAGTTAGGCCTACCATTGATATTTCAGGGATTGTAAAAATTCCGAAAGGAAAGATATTAGAAACATTCTCTAAGTCTCCAGCGGCAAACATATGTCCGATGGCCATCCTGCCTTGTTCCATGCTGGTACTTGCCAGGGCGGGAAAGCCGATAACATCGCCAACGGCATAAATATGTGAGACCGAGGTCTGGTAGTTTTTATTAACTTCTATAAGCTCTCTTTTACCTGCAATTAAACCTGCATTATTGAGGTTTAGGGCTTTTGTGTTCCCATTCCTGCCTGCCGCAAACAAGAACATATCAACCTCAAGCTGCTCCTGCGCCTCTAATTCAATTTTTAAAGAGTCTTTACTTGAGGCAGGAACTTCAATTTGTCGCACGTCGGTATTGTCATAAAATGTTATTCCTGATTTTGACATTTCATCTTTTATAGCTTCAGAAATTTCTTTATCAGCAAAATTTAAAACCGTAGATCTATTATTAACAAGGATAACTTTTACTCCCATTGCTGCATAAATCGTAGCGTATTCGCTGGCTATAACACCGGCGCCAACCACCAACATACTTGCGGGAAACTTCTTAATGTCCAAAATTGTGTTTGAATCATGAATGCGAGTTCCGTCAAAGGGAATATGCTCAGGATGAAAGGGATATGACCCTGTTGCTATAATGATGTACTTGGCTTCTATTATGGAGGAACCACCATTTTTAGCTTTTATATTGATTTGGTGAGACGAAATGAATTGCGCGGTGCCATTAATAATATCTACTCCATGCCGGTCAAGATTGTCATGAACTTCATTCCCTATCGCTTCACTAACAACCTTTTTTCGAAACATGAAGTCATTGACAGTGGCCTTATGTGAAAATTGATAATCGAGGCCGTAGATACCTTTTTTATAAACGCCTGAAAAATGAAGCGCCGACTCTTTAAGTGTTTTAGAGGGGATGGTTCCGGTTTGCACTCCTGCACCTCCATAATTAATCTCCTTTTCGATTAAAGCCACTTTTTTGCCAAAATAGGCAGCTTTTACGGCAGCTTTTTCACCTGCCGGACCCGAACCTATAACTACCAGATCATACTTTACCATCATTAATCTATGATAAGCCTAAATTTTAGCTTATCCAATGATTTTAATCAACCTTCATTTTCCTTTAAAATTCGCCTTTCTGCGTTCGATAAAGGATTGCAACCCTTCATGTGCATCTTCAGTTTTCATGAGTTCTATTGCTGCAGGTGTTAGAGCCTCTTTTGCCGTCCGCTCATTTGTCAGCCCCTGGCGTGCATTCTTGAGCGTATACTGTACTGCCAATGGTGCTTGTTCGGAAACAGATGTGGCGATAGCCATTCCCTGAGACACCGGGTCTTCGGCGAGTTCAGATACCATCCCAATCCTGGCCGCTTCGGTGCCGTCAAATTGATCGCCGGTGAGTAGGTAGCGCATGGCATTTGCCCATCCGGTTCGCTCAGGCATCCTTATTGTGGCGCCACCGAATGGTAAAATTCCTCGTTGCACTTCAATCTGACCAAATCTGGTAGATGGCGCAGCTACACAAATATCGGCAGCAAAGATTAGCTCCATACCAATAGTTAGGCAATATCCTTCTACGGCCATTACCAAAGGCTTTGACAATGCTAAGCCGGAAATGCGTAGCGGATCAACCTTATCATTTGAGAACAGATTTTCTCCCGCCAATATGTGCGGGGTCACATCGGCAAGGTCAAGACCGGTAGTAAAATTATCTGAAGTTGAATATAAGAGACCGCACCACATATCGAGGTCATTTTCCAGCAATGTATATGCCTCAGAAAGCTCATTTAGCATTTGCCAGTTAAAAGCATTCATCTTTTTAGGTCTGTTCAGACCTATTTTTAGAACATTACCAGCTTTTTCTATTTTTATAAAATCCATAACGAGTGATTATGGAGTTCAAGATATAAAAATTTAGTTAAACATTAATATCAGGCATAATACTTCTTCTTTAACCAAAAGGACACCCTGACAAGGAGAATTAAAGCAGGCACTTCTACTAATGGGCCAACAACTCCGGCAAATGCTTGTCCGGAGCCCAAACCAAAAACCGCTATGGCTACAGCAATTGCCAGCTCAAAATTATTGCCGGAAGCTGTGAAAGAAATAGAGGCATTTTTAGGGTAATCGGCACCCATTGCTTTACTAATGAAAAAACTAAGCATGAACATAATGCCAAAATAGATAAGCAATGGAATAGCAATGCGTACAACATCCAATGGAATCTCAACAATTAGCTCCCCTTTTAAGGCAAACATTACCATGATGGTAAAGAGTAAAGAAATTAAGGTAATGGGAGATATGGCAGGTATAAATTTGTTGGTATACCATTCTTCGCCCTTAAGCTTAACTAGTATAATTCGACTTAACATACCGGCAAGGAAAGGTATGCCCAGATAAATAGCGACGCTTTCAGCAATGGTGGCAATGGAAATATCCACAATAGCACCCTGGTAACCGAAGAGTGGAGGTAACTTGGTTATGAAAAGCCAGGCATAGAGGCTATAAGCAAAAACCTGAAAAACACTATTTATTGCCACTAAACCAGCGCCATACTCACTACTGCCATCAGCAAGATCATTCCAAACTAATACCATGGCAATACATCTTGCTAATCCTATAAGAATTAAGCCAACCATATATTCCGGGTAATCATGAAGGAAGATGAGAGCCAGAGCAAACATGAGTACTGGCCCAATAATCCAGTTAAGAAATAGCGATATGCTAAGCACCTTTACATTCTTAAAGACCTGTGGCAAAAGTTTATAATTCACCTTGGCAAGAGGTGGGTACATCATTAAAATCAGGCCAATTGCAATGGGGATATTTGTTGAACCATGGCTAAAGGAATTAATAAAAGATGATGATGAGGGGAAGATTGCACCTATACCAACACCTATACCCATGGCAAGGAAGATCCAAATGGTGAGGTAACTGTCGAGAAAGCTTAGTTTTTTATTTGGCATTTATTTTCGAAAAAACATAAAACATCTCCGCAGCTATTTGTCTTGACCTTTCATCATATTTCTCAGCCGCCAACGGTGTGTTGTCAAATTCTTTAGGATCCTCATAAATCAAAGGTATGCGTATATCTGCCCCTGGAATTAATGGGCAGTTTTCATCTGCATCAGAACAAGTCATTATGGCCGCAAAGCCTTTATTTGGACTTGTCATGTCGTCAAAGAGTTTTGAAAAAATAGTGATGGGCTCAGAATTTGTTGAATAACTCACCAAATATATTGGATTTTCATAGCCTTCGCTGCTAACCTCAAATCCAGCTCGGATAACTGCTTTGACAGCATTTTCATTAAAAGCTGTAATCTCTACACCACCGGAATAGCATGCGATATTTATATTATTATAATTGGCGGCAGTTTGCGCCCATATTTGTGCTAACTGGCTTCTTCTTGAGTTATGAGTGCAGATAAAACTAAGTTTTACAGGCTTATTGCTAACTTTCTTAATTTTAATATAATCAACAAGTTCTTGTAGAAGAACTTTCCTGTCCGATGAAATTTCAGAGATAGGTAGAGACTTAATAGTAGCGGCTAGTTCTGGATACATAATAATTGATTGCAATAGTACGATTTATGCAATCACGACAATAGTGCCGGGAAGTTATTCACGTAAACTTAATCTCTGAATAGGAAAACTAGCCTCTGCTATTCATCCCGTAGAGAATCAACAGGGTTAGTGAGTGCTGTTTTTACAGTTTGGAAACTTATGGTAGCTAGTGCTATAATGATAAGGCCAGCTGCCGGCACAGCAAATAACCACCACGATATACTAATCTTGTTGGCAAAGTCTAATAGCCAATTATGAATAAGATACCAGGAAATTGGTATGGCGATAGCTATGGCTATGAATATAAAGCGTGAGAAATCTTTTGATAATAAGACCAGAATGCTTGATATTGAAGCACCAAGTACTTTTCTCACACCTATTTCCTTAGTTCGCTGCATGGTCATGTATGAAGCTAGTCCAAATAAACCAAGACAGGCAATAAATATGGCAAGACTAGCGAATAGACTAAATACTTTGCCAAATTGCATATCGGCTTTATACTGTTTATTATAATGGTCATCCAGAAAAAAGTAATCGAAAGGATTGCCGGGAAACGAAGCCTGCCACTCTTCTTGTATTAACTCAATAGTTTCAGGGATGTGATCAGACTGCACTTTTAAAGAATAGAAATTTCCGGCATTAGGCATATATCTGAAGACCAGGGGCTCAAAAGATTTTTTGATAGATTCTTGATGGTAATCTTTTAGGACTCCGATAATTTGGAACGTATCACCCCAGAAAAACAGGTCACGGTTTAATACTTCTTCTGCAGTAGCAAAACCAAGTAGCTTAACGGCCGATTCATTAAACATTACCTTATATTCTTCGTTGGATCGCTCAAGATCAAATTTCCTTCCGGCAACCATTTCGAGTCCATAAGAATCTATAAAATCACCATCAAAGCCAATTACCCGATATTGATTTGATTCAGCATCTGTCTCTTCAACCAGGCGAATTCCTCCAGCGTTCCAACCTGGCTGATTGCCGGGAACACTGGTGGAAGAAGCAATAGAAGAAATCCGTGGATAACTGCTCAGTGTTTGTTTGAAGGTATTAAACTTATCATCATAAAGAGAGTCAGTAATATTCGGTCCGGTAAGAACAAGTGTCTGCTCGATATCAATCCCTAAATCCTCTGACTGCATAAACCTTAGTTGCTCAAAAACAGTCATGGTGCCAACCATTAATACCAGAGAAGCTATAAACTGAAATATAACTAAGCCTTTCCGTAAAGCTGCGCCAGAGGATGATCCGGCCAATTTTCCTTTTAAGACAGCTGCCGGTTTAAATCCTGAAAGAACCAGCGCAGGATATATTCCTGATAGCGTACCACCTACGATTAGCAATACCAGTGCGGTGAGCCATAAGTAGCTGTCAGTGAACGATAGAGACAGAGCAACACCTGAAATATCTTTAAAGTATGGAATAAAGAATACCACTAGTAAAAAACCAATAATGAGGGCAATGAAATTCAGGAGATAAGATTCTACCATAAACTGGCGAGCAAGTTGTTGCCTCATTGAGCCCATCACTTTGCGGATGCCAACCTCTTTTGCACGCTCCATAGATTTGGCCGTAGATAAATTAATATAATTTACCCAGGCAATGAGGATGATGAAAATGGAAATAATCAGTAAAAAATAGGTTGCCTTGCCATTGCCATTCGCTTTGAACTCCATCATATAATCTGAATACAGATGAATAGATTGGATAGGCTGCAAGTTAAACTCAATGTCAGAATCATACTGAGCAAGGTCTTCTCCCTGATATTCATCAATCCATGCCGGTAATTTGGCCTCTAAATCAGCAGGGTTAGTACCGGGGGCAAGGGTGATATAGGTATAGAATCCATCCCATCCCCAGGCTGTTCTTGCATTCTCGCCGGTCAAATCGACATAAGTTTCGAAAGAATAGAGCATATCGGCTTGCATATGAGATTGCGCAGGAATGTCTTCAAAGATTCCGGTAATAATATAATCTCTGACACCATTATGTCTTAATGATTTGCCCATTGGATTTTCATCACCAAAGTACTTTTTGGCCATCGACTCCGACATAGCCATGGTATATGGTTCTTTCAAAACGAGTGAGTCAATACCCTCGATTAATTTAACAGAGAAAACCTCGAAGAAACTGGTGGTTGCATAATAAGTGTACTCCTCCTTAAACAGGTTGTCTCCATAGCGAACAACAGCACTACTAGAATGCATTTTTACAAACTTCTCTACTTCCGGAAAGTTTGCCTTTAGGTCGGGACCAATACCGGCACAACCTGCGGCCCATTGTGTTGTAAGCTCACCTTTATTATATCTATTCTGCTGAACCCGGTAAATGTTCTCCTTATTCTCATGAAATGTGTCATAGTTAAGTTCATGGCGCACATAAAGTGAGATGAGTATAAAAGCTGCCATGCCTACGGCAAGACCCAAAATATTAATTGTAGAGTATACCTTGTTTTTAAGGAGGGATCTCCAGGCTAAAATCAGGTTATTTTTGAGCATTGTTATTGAGATTAACGGTTAATATCGATTATTTACAGTTTGACCCTATTATATAGACTGAAACAATGAAAAAAAGTTGCAAATGATTGGCAAAAGTTTAAACGTTTTCACTATCGCTATTCTCTGTATGGGATAGATTGGGGCAGTAATTTTGACGTTTTTTTATATCTATTCAACTATTCAATTGAATAGTTGAATAGATTGATAACCAATCATTTAATGAGAGGTTTTCTCTGCTATGTGTTAATTTAACCTACTTAAGATTTCTCTTCCTGAGGATTGTGCCTGACTTGCAATACTTGATAAAAAGAGATTTTGCTTTATGGGATGTTATCCTGGTGTAATAGCTTCACTTTTTAATACCCTCATAAGCGTAACACTCGAATTCTTTATCGTTCCTTTGGTCTAGCCGGTTTAAGTTGCATAAAAGTTCTTCATTTGGGTCACTGTCCTTAATACAACCAGCACAAAGCTGTGGTTTTGGCAATAAATTCGGATTTACTTCTGTACCGTCATCATCAAAATATTTTGCTCCTTCATCCATTTTAACAGTATTTAGTTAATTGATTATCACAGGGTATTAAATCAGACTTACATCGGTAATTACCTCTAACAAAGCCGGACCTGAATGGGCAAAGAGTTGCTCCATTGCCTTATCCAACTCTTCTTTTTTAGTAACTTTTATTCCCAGGGCACCACAGCCCGTAGCATATTCAGCAAAGGCAGGATTAACCATATCAGTAGCCCACACATCGAATTCACCGGCGCGCTGTTCTTTAGATATTTTCCCCAGCTCGTGATTATTTAAGATGATAGCCTTTATTGGCATACCATACTTTACCGCAGTGGTTAATTCAGCGAGATACTGGCTGAATCCACTGTCGCCGGCAACGGCTATCACTGGTCTGTCATTACCAACAGCAGCCCAGGCGCCGAGAGCCGCCGGGTAGGCAAAACCGATAGACCCTAAATATCCCGACATTAAAAAAGTATGATTTTTAGATTCAAAATATCGGCCAAACGAATATGCGTTATTCCCCACATCGACACACATCACAGCATTATCGGGAGCTAGCCTTGTAAGGCTATCGAATACCGCCATTGAGCTTACACCTTTACCATGATCTTCGAGCAATCTTTTTTGCTTCTCAGCCTGCCAGATGTCTTTTCGAGATTTAATTTCTGCTGTACTATCTGTTTTGTCACCTAATTCATCAACTCTAGCTAAAATCATATCTACTGTAACTGAGATTTCACCCCAAACTGCCGCATCAATGGCATGAAATTTACTTAAGGCGAGCGGGTCGAAGTCAATTTGAATGGTAGGTTTCTTTGGCGTGATACCTGAATGATTAGAAAATGAAGCGCCGATCACCAAAAGCAAATCAGCCTCATTCATAAACCATGAAGCTATTGGTGTACCACTCCTACCAAGTACACCACAGCCTAGCGGATGGTCATCAGCAATCTGGCCTTTAGCTTTAAATGTTGTCATTACCGGGCAATTTAGCTTTTCGGCCAGTGAAATTATGCTGTCCATATGGAAGCGGCCACCATGGCCAACAATAATTGCCGGTTTCTTTGACTGGCTCAACATATTAAATGCTTTGTCAAACATCTCGGCCGGTGGCGCTATCTGCATAGGTGTTATCCTGCCTTCCGGTGTTTTTGATTTTTCATATGCTTCAGCAGATATTTCCTGCACTTCGTCAGGGAAGGTGAGGTGTGAGACATCTCTGTTGATGATGGCATGCTTTATGGCCATAGCCATAAGCTCAGCGTGCCTGCTTTTATGTTCTACCCGGTGATTAAATTCTGCTACTGTACTGAATGCGCGTACTAAATCTACTTCCTGAAAATTGCCGGTACCCATTACCTGTGTGGCTACCTGTCCT
>Ga0164313_10001818_pt1 | contig 19118 bp, 17 predicted proteins | sample GuaBasSedimGuay4_FD_113735 | JGI IMG/M metagenome (GOLD analysis project Ga0164313, IMG submission 113735) | Subseafloor sediment microbial communities from Guaymas Basin, Gulf of California, Mexico - Guay4, Core 4569-4, 0-3 cm | ecosystem: Environmental > Aquatic > Marine > Hydrothermal vents... | reverse complement strand
TTGGCTGTTAGCCGTTACTCACATTATTGAAATTTACGCCTGATGAATGGCAGCTTTGTAGCGCGAAGCGTAAGTTCGTAACTAGGGGCTTGCCATGGGTCAATCACTGGCGGTCCTTACTAAAACGCCCCAATACCCAAGGGGGATTACCTATCAGGGTTCGTCAGATTCCTTTTCAATTCCAACTGTAACGATCAAGACGCGTCATCGATAGGGTCAAACTAAACGATACTTACCCGCTGGCAAGGTTTCAAGATCAACTGGTGATTTAACCACTCTACGGTCAACCAGGTAATTCTTCCAATCCTGACCACGTTCCCGGCGTTGTAGCTTCATGCCTGGTTCGTTGTGGTTTCAGATCAGTTCAGAAGGTTTGCTAGCTCTATTATTGGGCAAGAGCTTCAATCATTGCGCCTTTTGAAATGACGAAAACCACAATGTTACCGTCAGCAACGCCTGCTTTGTACTTACGCTTCGGGTTGATGAGTTTGAAATGACGAACAAATTTTTCTGCATCTTCAAAGTCGGAGAAAGGCTTTGTTTTGAGCCTCAACCAAGTGTTCATGGTGTTCCCCTATGCCACGCACTGTTTAACCCTTCCCGTTCTTTCAGAATACGTCGGTAAATCTCTTCGCGGTTCACCGTTACGTCACGCGGTGCGTCAATACCAATGCGTATTTGGTTACCCTTGACACTTAATATAGTGACTGTCACGTTTTCCCCAATTATGAGTTTTTCCCCTGCTCGCCTTGTAAGTACTAACATGAAGTACCCCCTTCCCTGGTGTCAGGTTTAATAGATCACCTGATCCTTGTTTTTTACATACTTGACCTTTCATCCTTGAGAGTATCAAGACCTATCAGCGTTCCGTATCTGTCCACAAAAGCTATCGGAAGTTAATTGGTAACTCTATGTATATGCAAGAATCGCTCCGAAAAATAGTTCAAGTTATAAAAACGTATAAATTCAAATGCATATCGATAAATACAGGGTTATAAGATTATTTGGCTAGATTGTCATTTGCCAAAATAGTTTGCAATAACCAAAATACGTCAGAAAAACTGACTATAGCTGTCAGTCGATAAAACTGTAGGCAGGTGATAAAGAACACCCCGAAAGCCAAGGGGGAGACAATCAGGGTGCAGGGATAGTATCCATAATTCTGACTGGCTTTTTGTCGCCAAGATCAATCCAAACGCCTGTATTTCCTGATGAAACAATCATGGGGTCATGTTGCCATAAGTGGGTATTGACTAGTAGGGTGTGCTACCCACGACTGCAGGGATGCAGGAGCAATTGCCGAGGATGTGCCCTGTAATCCCTGCCGCACAATCTCCGTTTAGTGGCTTAATTAGGATGTCCGATAAACTGGGTTAGCTCACCCTGAGCCCATTTCTTTTTTCTGTCGGGAAAGCCTCACTCTTTAACAGTCAGTCATAATTCGGGGGGTTATCAGGAGTCCGCTGTTTCACATTAATTGTTGCTATCAATTCTTTAGCAACTTGACGAGCCAGATCAGACCTCATGTCGATTGAAAAATTCCATGTACTCTCACAGCGACCCGAACTAATGGTTGGTTTAACCAGAGAGCTTCTATACTCGATATCTGGAACAGTAATATTTTTACCATAACGATATTGCCTGCCAAGAGGCGAATTTTGTTGAGAAACAAACTCGACTATATCAGCTCGATTAGATACGTACCTTCTGGAACCCATTTCAACAGATAAGTTCTGCACACCGGAACTAAATTCATTGAGTTGATGTTCACCGATCCAGGCTATCTCGCCGGTTTCTACATAAATTAGTTTTGCATTTAACTCCGCTCCGACAACAGCACAACCAATTTTTGAATTTCCATTCTCAAACTCATTTTCAATCTCGGGGTGACCTCTAACGAAATCACGAATATCTTTTTCATGACGCAGGTCTTTAGTTACTTTTAGCCTTTTTTCTGTGTCAAATAAATTGATTTGAAGAATAAAATCAGCCTTAACTGGACCTGACTCTGCCGCTCTAATGACTTCAGATATATCTGTCAGCTCTTTTTCACCTTCCGTCCTTGTTTTGCCTGCTGAGGAAATTTGCATCTGATCTCTGAACGTCTTTATTTCACTTGAATACTGCAATGAACTAATTTCGCCCCTGTCATATTTATTTTTCAATTCTTCAAGGATGGGCTGTATTTCGGGTGAAACCTTGGAGTAAAGGCAACGATATTCATTTGGATTACAACGGGCCTCATCGCGGAGACTCCTTAATTTTGCCTCAAATTTTGATCGGCTAAGAACTCTGAACCCTTTTCTGATTAACTCTTTTTCAATTTGTTGTTCCGCTAAATTGAAAAAATCTTTTGTCTTGAAATCCTGATCTCCGGCGCGATCTCCGGCGCTCTGTTCTGATTTCTCTTCAAACAACACTGAGGGAACATTAATTACAATGGAGCTTCCCACCAAAATATCGCGCGAAATATTTTGCACAACGTTTTCGTAAATATCAGTATCCAGACTGAAGGCAAGGTCAACATCAATCATATCCACTTGATCTGGTGGCATTGCAGGCGTTTGCAGGAGTGGAGCCATTTTTGGTGCGCTTGCACACCCTCCCAGCACCGTCGTCAGTAAACACGTTGTTAAAAAAGTAATTTTATTCATGTACTACCCCTAATAATTATTATTATGCGCTGAAAAGTCTATGCCAGAGAATATACAGCATTCTAAGACAACGGAAAGACATCTTAGCGAATTAAGCTCCCAGCGGTCGTCTGGGCTACGTTTGAAGGCTTCTAATATACTACTGGATCGCAATTTTACCAATCATGTGTACTAATTGAAGCATCCACGGTATCAACTCCCCCTCTGCCTTCGCACCTGCAGTTATCAGGCATGAGAGTGAAATGGTCACCGCTTTTTATCCTGCCAAAAGATTCATCTGATGCTGAATCTTGTTCCCCATTACCGCAAATATACACTTTATCGTTGACAGATACCCCAATTCTCTCGTCGCTTTCATTGATAGCCTTCCATTTGATGGAGGTACCGCATTTTGTATCATTTGCTTTGAACGCAAGGCTTATACCATTAGATTCAGTGATTATTTGATAGTTACTCCATCCACCAGCATGGCTTAAAGATATAAATCCCAGAGTAACGACTATCGATATAGCTATTCTTTTCAATTTCATTGTCGAGCCCCTTGAAAGAGAGAGATCAGAAGTTCGTTCCAAATATAACCTATTACGTGGGTGCAACGAAATTGTCGAGAGCAATGGGCGCAATTACCGAGGGTCCAACCTGTAATCCCCGCACAAACTGCAAAGTCATTTCCCTACAACAACCAATCCCTTTCCCCCTATACGTCTCATCCACTCAAGCACTAGGCTAATACTTTGTAATAAACAAGGGGACTGAAAATGACCAGAATACTGCTTTTCACAATTTGCATACTACTTTCCAACATCACAACCGCCGACAGCTTCCGCTGCGGTCGGTCTCTCGTAAAAGTCGGAGACTCATCTAATACACTAATCAAGAAATGTGGGGACCCAATACGCAAATACAGCAGCAAGGAAAACATCAAAGACCATGGCCGTCAGGTTCGCACGGGCGTATCCAACTGGGTTTTCCCGCGCAGAGGCGGCAAAGACATGATCGTGTCTGTCTACAGTGGCGCAGTTGTAAAAATGCAGGTTGATTAAGCCAGCCAAACGAGAGATTCTATCGGAGCCTTCACCTTTCTCCCCATGACAAGAGGCGCAGGGCGGGAGCTTGGAGTATTTATTGCCCCTTCGCGCTCACCGCTTCGAAAATGGTTCAATTGTCAGGTCGAGACCTTGAACCCATCATGTATTTCTTCAATTCTTCCCAGGACAGGCCGGGCTGTTTATCAATGCGCTTATCATCCACGTTAGCTGGCCACGAATTGCTGCCACTTAAAAAGTCACCATTGATGTAGTGGTGCAGGGTTGGGGCGCCTGCGGCGATGACCGCTGACGGTGCAATGGTTAATCCCCGGGTTGCAATAAGCTGGTGGGAGGTAGCCGGCGCCATGTAAACAGGCACCTGCCCGATACGACCGCACAAATCTGTGTGGCAATGTCCACAGATCACCAGTTTTACCTGGCTGTGCTCAGCCAGTACCGACTTAAGCCCCTGGAACCACTCTGATCCACCCATATCAATTAATTCGATCCCGGTGGTCATGGGAGGGTGATGCAGGGCGATCAGGACAGGCTTGTCTGAGCGGCCGAGCTGATCCTGTAGCCAGGACAGTCTTTTCTGACCAAATTCAGGCAACTCGGTACCGTCACAGTGGCTATTCAGCGCCAGTATTCTATAAGGCAAATCTTCAATCGTGTACTGGAAAGTCTCGTCAGAAGCCGGAAAGTGCGACGTATCCGCAAATGCTTCCACCATTAATTGCGGATCATCATGATTGCCGGGAATAACGTAGGTCGGCATTTTCAGCGGCCTAATCAGCTCAATAAAATGCTGGTAGCCAAGCTCGTCACCCTGTTCCACTAGATCACCGGTAATCAGCACCACATCCGGTATGGGCCGCATGGCATTGATCTGCCGTACGGATTCACGCAGGTGGACGGCCGTATCTGTATTGCTATAAAGCAGCTCTCCGGGGGGGAGGATATGCGTGTCGGTGATCTGTACAAGCAACGTCATAGGCCTAGCTCATTACTTCTTTGCGGTTGCCGTGGTGCCCACGTCGATCTACATTAAGTTCATGATATACATCTATGCAGTTGATTGGCCGGACTCCCTCATTTGCTGGACTGCCTTCTCCAGGTCCGCCGTTGTCTCTTTAAATTGAACTTCAGCTTTTTTCCGATCTTTCATCGTTATTTAGTCTGGTCATTATGTACCCGTTATTATTCACTAAGAAGCTTCAAATAAACATAGCAAATACCGTATCTGCCGTTAACTTCCGGATAATTTCCTTTCGCTATCGTTCGCTATTCATTAAACTTTGTTGCTCTGTCAAAACATAAAAGCAATTCAATGGATTATTCAAAAAACATAAAAAGTTCGTACACTCGAGAAGACCTTGAGTTGTGTGGTACCGGCGAACTGTTTGGCCCGGATTCCGCCAAACTCCCGACCGGCAATATGCTGATGGTTGACCGCATTGTGGAGATTAATAATGATGGCGGAACCCATGGAAAAGGCTCCATCATCGCAGAGTTGGATATCCGACCGGACTTGTGGTTTTTTGATGTTCACTTTAAAGGTGACCCGGTCATGCCAGGCTGTCTTGGTCTTGATGCCTTGTGGCAGTTGTGCGGCTTTTTTCTTTCATGGAGTGGTTGCAAAGGCAAGGGCAGGGCACTGGGCTCCGGCCAGGTGAAGTTTACCGGCCAGGTTTTGCCCACTGCGCAGAAAGTCACTTTTGCATTGAACATGAAGCGGGTGATTACCCGCAGACTGAACATGGTCATTGCCGATGGTACCGTATCGGTCGATGGCCGTACGATCTACACGGCAGACGATTTGCGTGTCGGCCTGTTTCTCTCCACCGATAGTTTTTGAGGTAAATCAAATGCGCCGCGTAGTTGTCACGGGTATGGGTATTGTTTCCTGTCTTGGAAATAACAAGGAGGATGTCACAGAGTCTTTACGACTCAGCAAGTCAGGCATCACTTTTAACGAGGCATTTGCAGAAATCGGATTACGTAGCAATGTTTGTGGGTCAGTCGACATTGATCTCACTGAGCATATCGACCGGAAAGTTCGCCGCTTTATGGGCGATGCAGCGGCTTACGCTTATATCGCGATGCAAAAGGCCATTGATGATGCAGGCCTCGATAAAGATCTCGTTTCAAATACACGCACGGGTTTGATTGCCGGGTCCGGCGGCGCATCAAGCGCCAACACAGTCTGGGGTGCAGATACATTGCGTGACAGGGGAGTCCGCCGGGTCGGTCCTTACCTGGTTCCACGTACCATGAGTAGCACCGTTTCAGCCTGCCTGGCGACGCCGTTTGAAATTCGTGGTCTTAACTACTCCATAACCTCTGCCTGTGCGACCAGCACCCATTGTATCGGTGCTGCCATGGAACAGATCCAGTGGGGTAAGCAGGACATAATCTTTGCCGGTGGTGGTGAAGAAGAGCATTGGTCCCTGGCCATGATGTTTGATGGCATGGGCGCATTGTCTTCAAAGTATAACGACGACCCTGGCAAGGCTTCGCGTGCCTATGACAGCGGTCGTGACGGCTTTGTTATAGCGGCAGGTGGTGGCATGCTGGTGTTAGAAGAACTCGAACACGCTAAAGCCCGTGGAGCGAAGATTTACGCAGAACTGGTCGGTTATGGCGCAACCTCAGATGGCTACAATATGGTCGCCCCGTCAGGCGAGGGTGCCGTTCGCTGTATGCAGCAGGCCATTGCAACCGTCGATGCCCCAATTGATTACATCAACACACATGGCACCAGCACCCCGGTAGGGGATATCGCTGAACTTGAAGCGATTCGTGAAACATTCCCTGAAATCATTCCGCCATTCAGCTCAAGTAAATCCCTGTGCGGACATTCATTAGGTGCGGCCGGGGTACAGGAAGCAATTCATTGCCTGTTGATGCTTGAAAATGGCTTTATGGCAGGATCGGCCAACATTACTGAGTTGGATCCGAAAGCGGAAGGAATGCCCATTCTGATTGAGAGTAGAGATGAAGCCGGCCTTAAAACGATAATGAGTAACAATTTTGGCTTTGGTGGCACCAACGCTTCCATCGTGTTTCAGAGGTATGTGTAATCCTCATCAGGAAACAGTATAAATATATTGGCATTTAAGTCGGCGGCCAGCTGTCCATCTAAAATCACATGGCGTGCCAGCGCGATTTCTGCTGCGCGCTGCATCCTGGCAAAAGTGTCTTCATTCAGGTTGTGATATTCACCGGATGACCGCAAGTGCACTTCTACAAAGGTTTCGATCGACGGAAAGCGGGCGATTCCCACTCGCTGATGACATTCGTACTCATTAACGCCTGCACTCAACAGCAGGTTATCCATTTTACCCGGCACACCAAGTGTCCACGGTGCAGAAAGTTTCAATGCAGCCCTGGGTCCGGCAAACTGCCGGGTCAGGTTTACCAGCGCGGTGTAGACCCTGGTCTGGTCAAGCGGTGCCCAGATCGAAATCACCACGCGGCCATTGGGCTTGCAAACCCGCATCAATTCCTTGATTGCCGCAATTCTGTTATCAATAAACATTAACGAAAACTGGCACAAAACCCGATCGAAACTACTGTCCTCAAATGGCAGAGAGTTGGCATCTCCAAGCTGCCACTCAATGCCGGATGATTTCTTGCGCGCGATGGCTAACATCTTTTCGTTGCTATCCAGGCCGGTTACTTTACCGCCCATGCCCACTTCCATCTGTGCCGCACGTGTAACCACACCTGTACCACAAGCTACATCCAGAACACTGTTACCTGACTCGATCTCGGCGAGATCGGTCAAATGGTGAGACCACTGTGCATAGATAATCGGCACGAGAAAATCTTCGTGCATTTTGATAAAATCATCGGTTATCTTCGGCATGAGGTGTTTTTCTGTCATAAATCCCCCTGGATATTGACACCCTAAGCATGGCAGAAAATTTTGTCTTTACAAGCTGCCCCTTGATATTAGTCGTGCGACTGTAAGTGACAAGCCGTAGTGGCGTGATCAAAAACGCATTCCCAACGCATCAATATTAGATGAAAACCTTGTAGGAAATCTACCCTAAATTGTGTTTTTTGCGGCTGCTTGTCGACGTACACAGTTTCAGTGTCTATAGTGATATTAAGGGAACGGGTCAGCAACGAGGGATCAAACAGTAAAACGGATCAATCCAAAGAGGGGGAATCATGATCCAGATACTCATTATCGACGACCAGGCGCTGGTCAGAACGGGGCTGCGATTTATTCTTGATAAATGCAAGAAGGTCGGCAGAGTTTCAGAAGTTTCTTCCGGGGAAGCGGCACTCAATAATAAACGCAGGTTTCGACCTGATATTATTTTGCTCAGTGTCAATTTGCCTGGACTCACGGGCTTCGAAGTTACACGCAAGCTTAAACGGATCTACCGCGGTGCGAAGATCATCATCCTCGCAGCGCATGCCAAACCTCCATATCCGGCCCGCCTGCTTGATGCAGGTGCAAGCGGTTACCTGACTCGCGATTGCGAAGCTGAGGAATTGCTACTGGCAATAAAAACGGTTGCCGGTGGCCAACGCTATATTGGCAGTGAGGCAGCCAAACAGCTTGCTCTTTCGATGCTTCCCGGTTCAAACGGGTCTCCGTTTGAAGGATTGTCTGCCAGGGAAATGGAAGTTATGTTGAAACTGACCGACGGCAACCGAATTCCGGATATCGCCTCATTGCTGTGTTTGAGTCCAAAAACAGTATCCACCTATAAGTACCGGATACTGGGCAAACTCGGGGCACGCAGCGAGGTGGATATGATGCGAATGGCGATGCGTTACGGATTGGTAGAAGCCAACTAAAGGTCACCAAAACCGACCGGCATGCGCCGGTCGGTTATTGCAACTAGGAGCCTGAATCAGCCGGTGCTGCTTTTTTGACGGGTTCCGGCTTCAGGGTATACAGACCCTTGGTGCCCTTTTCTGGTTCTGCTACCGGGCCAGATGGGCGTTTCGCAGGCTTTGCCTTGGCGACCTTGGTGACCTTGTCAACTTTCGGCTTACTGGAAGCTGGCTTATCTGCCTTTGACTTGCTGGTTTCTGACTTACTGGCTTTTGACGTGCTGGCTTTTGGCTTATCGTCTTCCGGCTTTGCGGCCTTTGCTGAACGCGTTCTGGGTTTCTTCACTTCGGTCGTTGCAGCAGGAGTTGTTGGCTTGTCGCTGTCTTTACTAACAGCTTTTTTACTGGCGGCCTTCTTACGAGCCGGTTTTGCGGGCTTTTGGGCCGGCGTTTCTGCTTTAGCGGCCGCTTTCTCCACTGGTGGTTTGACCGGGGTTGCTGTCTTGGCATCCGTTTCGGTTTTTATTTCCGATTTCTCTGCCCTGGCCGGTTGAGCTGCTGCTTGCTTCTCTGCGCTCTTAACTTCCGGCTTGGCGGCTTTGGCTTCTGGTTTTACATCCGTTGGCCTGGGTGACACCGGTGCTGATTCCGGGCTGGACGAGGTGGCAGTAGCCTGATTTTCGACCTGCGTTTCATCACGTTCCGGACGTGGCTTTGATCCACCAGTTTTGTACGGCGAACGCCTTCTGCGGCTGCTCTTGCTACGATTGCTACTGGCCTGTTTCTGCTCCGGCTTCTGGTTGCCGTCTTTTGCGGGTTTGGGTGCGCTGGTCTGAGCTACATTACCACTCGCCTGGACATTACCATCGGCGGCGGGCTTGCTCTTATCATCCGGGACTTTTTTGGCGCGTTGCGGTCGACCCTTATTCTGTCCGGACTGGGCCTGTTTATTCTGTGCGGGCTTGCCTTGCGTTTTCTTTGCAGTACGTTTCTTGCTGGTCCGCTGTTGTTGCCCGCCAGGTCGTGCACCTCTGGCTGTACGTTGCTGGGAGGTCTTGCGTTGTCCCTGTTGACGATTGGATTGGGATCCGCTGCGCCTGTTCTGTTGGCTGGCCTGGCGAGAAGTCTTTTTCTTGGCGGTCTTTTTACTGGCAGCGGGCTTGGCTGGTTTTTCTTCTTTAGCTCCGGAGAACAGGGCGTTCGCCAGGCGGGAAAATAGACCGGGTTCCTTTTCTTCTGTGCGTCCGGGTGCCGGACGATCAGGAACAATACGCTTAACCACCGGTGCCGGTGCTGTTACCACATTGGCCTGTGAACGTTCATTTGCGACCAATTGTGCTTCCGGCTGATCAATACGCTTGTAGCTTGGCTGGTCAGAAACATCCGATTTTCTTACACGGTGTATTTCAAAATGCGGTGTCACCATGTGCTCATTGGCCAGCATCATGATGGGTACACTATGACGATTCTCAACATCAGCGAGCGCGGCACGTTTCTCGTTGTGCAAAAAGTTGATGACATCATTGGATGCCTGCACCACGATCTGGCCGGTGAAATCCTTCATGACCTCTTCTTCGACCAGGCGAAGGATGGACAATGCGAGTGATTCAACGCTGCGGATGGTACCGTGACCATCACAGATAGGGCAGGACTCCTGGCTGGACTCTCCTAAAGAAGGTCGCAGTCGCTGACGGGACATTTCCAGCAATCCAAAGCGGGAAATACGCCCAATCTGAACCCGGGCCTTGTCGATCTCCATGGCATCGCGCAAACACTCTTCAACCTCACGTTGATGTTTACGGCTGGTCATGTCGATAAAATCAATAACAATCAATCCACCAAGATCACGCAAGCGTAATTGCCGGGCTATTTCAACCGCAGACTCCATATTGGTATTGAATGCTGTTTCTTCGATATCCGAGCCCTTGGTGGCACGAGCCGAGTTGATGTCAATCGACAGCAGCGCTTCGGTATGATCGATTACCACGGCGCCACCTGATGGAAGGTGAACGGTGCGGGCAAATGCCGACTCGATCTGGCTTTCAATCTGGTAGCGACTGAATAGTGGAACCGGGTCTTTATAAAGCTTCAGCTTGCTCAGGTTGTGCGGCATTACCTGCTGCATAAACTCCCGGGCATCGTTATAAACGGATTCTTTGTCAACCAGGATTTCGCCAATATCAGCACGCAGATGGTCACGCAATGCGCGTATGAACAGGTTGCTCTCCTGGTGAATCAGGAAAGGTGCTTTACGGTTGCTGGCAGCCTGCTCAATGGCAGTCCAAAGCTGTAAAAGGTAATCAAGATCCCACTGCAATTCTTTTGCATCGCGGCCAACACCCGCTGTGCGAATGATGATGCCGACGTTATCAGGTGAGGTGACCTGTTGTAACTGCTCCCGCAAATGATCACGATCTTTTCCGGTGATACGTCGCGACACACCACCGGCACTTGGATTGGTGGGCATCAATACAAGGTATCGACCCGCCAGTGAAATATAGGTGGTTAACGCTGCACCCTTGTTGCCACGCTCTTCTTTTTCTACCTGGATAATAATTTCCTGGCCTTCATGAACTGCGTCACGGATGGCGACTTTGCCATCTTTCTTGCGCGCATTTTTTGCGTAGCAGCTTGGACAGATTTCCTTGAGAGGTAAAAACCCATGCCTGGCCGAACCAAATTCTACAAAACAGGCTTCAAGTGACGGTTCAACCCGTGTTATCCGGCCTTTATATACGTTTGATTTCTTTTGTTCCTGGGAGGGGACTTCTATATCAAGGTCAAACAGGTGTTGACCCTCGGCAATTGCGACGCGCAACTCTTCTGGCTGAGTCGCGTTAATCAGCATTCTCTTCATTGTATATTCCTCAGGCACCCCGATACGGGGCGACAGCGGAATTCCAGGCAGCAATCGCTGCTTTGGATCCACTGAACCAGGAGTCCGTCCTGTTTGACCACCTAATGGTCTGTTATATGGGACAAATTCCCTGCCCGGCGGATGTTAAACATCTGTGCCGGGGTACCAAATTATGTTTTCGTTGCCAAGCGATTTCGCTCGGTCCTGTCGGCAGCTGGTGTACCTGCCATCAAATTCTTGTTGTCCACTTTTTCATCGGTGGACGAATTCGTTTTTCTTTGCCTGTTGCACAACGTGTAAACTGTTGCTGTAGTTTTGTTCTGCCTTTTTTGGGTGTTACGGTGCTTTTTTTACCGTTACATTTATGATTCAGGCGAACTTTCAGGCGGGACGAATTCCTAAGCCGCCTAATATAACAGTCTTTCCATTTTCTATCAACGAGTTGGGGTTCAGTAGTGACAAAAAAGACAGGTTTTGGCGTTAAACACGTCGAAGTCACACAGGATCGGGACGGTCAAAGGCTGGATAATTTCCTTATGGCCAGGCTCAAGGGTGTGCCGCGTTCGGTGATTTATCGCATTATCCGCAAGGGGCAGGTGCGTATTAACGGCGGCAGGGCCAAGCCGGCCAGCAGGCTCAAGACTGGCGATATGGTCAGGGTGCCACCGGCACCCGGGCGCAAAGGCGGTTCAACTGATATTCCACCAAAAGTTGTGCAACTACTGACTGAGTCGATTTGTTATGAAGATCAGCACATCATGGTCATTGATAAACCCACCGGCATGGCCGTACATGGTGGCAGTGGTCTGTCATGGGGCGTGATCGACGTGGTACGAAAAATCCGTCCCGGCAGAAATGTTGACCTGGTGCATCGCCTGGACCGGGAGACAAGTGGTTGCTTATTGCTGGCCCTTGATGGCGATGCACTGCGTGATCTCAATCGGCAGGTAAAAGACCATGAAATTGACAAGCGTTACCTGTGCCTGCTGGATGGCCAACTCAAGGAGCCCACTGTTGAGGTACACGCACCGATAAGCAAGTTTGAACGCTCAGGTGAACGTTTCATGCAGGTTGATGCCGAGGGGAAGTCTGCCCACACGACATTCAGGCTGATACAGAATTACGGCCCCTGTAGCTTTGCCGAAGCCCAGTTACATACAGGCCGTACTCACCAGATACGGGTACACGCGGATCACCTCGGGGCCGCCCTGGTGGGCGATAAAAAGTATGCCAGCACTGCGCGGCAAAAATACTGGAAAGAAAAAGGTGCGAGGCGTCTTTTTCTGCATGCTCATCAGCTCAGATTCAGCGCATTGGATGGTGCCGAACAACTGGTCAATTCGCAATTACCGGATGATCTGAAGGCTCTTATGGATAGCCTGCTTTGAAAGAAGGCCGCAGAGGGCGCTTTTCCTACAGGTTTTTGCTCACTTATGGCTGGTTGCGAGACTCCGGCTATGGTCTAATTCCCCGATGATGAAACCACTATCTGTCTTCATCGGCCTGCGCTATTTACGGGCCAAGAGACAAAACCACTTTATTTCGTTTATTTCCCTGATCTCAATGCTGGGGATTGCCCTGGGCGTGACGACCCTGATTACGGTTATTTCCGTCATGAATGGCTTTGAGAAAGAATTGCGTTCACGCATCCTTGGCGCGATTTCACACGCAACGATCCAACCATTGGAACGGCCGCTGGATCATTGGCCGGAACTCATCAGCGACATGAATGAACGTGAGGATGTGGTCGCTGCAGCGCCCTATATTGAAGTTGGTGCCTGGCTACAGTCAAGCGGTTCCAGTGCTGCTTTGGTTCGAGGTGTAGACCCTGCCTATGAAGCCACCGTTTCAGATGTGGCAACCAGCATGGTTGGCGGCAAGCTGGATGATTTGCAAAGTGGTGAATACGGAATAGTGCTCGGCATCGGCCTGGCGGTACGTTTGCGTGTCGGGTTGGGGGATAAAGTCACCATCATTGCACCGAGGCTCAAGGCCAGCCCGTTTGGTGCCAGTCCGTTGATGAGACGCTTTACCGTAGTGGGAACGTTCGAGTTCGGTGAACATGAGAATGACACAGGCCTTGCTATGGTCCACATAGAGGATGCGGCCAGGTTATTGCGCATGCCGGAAGGCTCAATCGGTGGCATCAGGCTAAAACTGGTGGACCTGGATTCAGCCTGGTGGGTCGCACGGGAAATCTCACAGCAGCTTGAAGGCCTGTTTCGTGTCAGGGACTGGAGCCAGGAACGTGGCAACCTGTTCCAGGCCGTCAAAACCGAGAAAGCCGTTATGTGGGTCATACTGTCGTTAATTATCGCAGTGGCAGCGTTTAATATTATCTCTATGCTGGTCATGGTGGTGACCGACAAGCAGGCCGATATAGCAATATTGAAAACCATGGGCGCGCGAGCGGGTACCATCATGCGCGTGTTCGTTGTACAGGGAAGTCTGATTGGAATCATTGGTACGCTGCTGGGCGTGGTCGGTGGAATTTTATTGGCACAGAATATTGCCATTGTTGTTCCATTCTTTGAGCAGATTTTCGGTTTCTCACTTTTCCCGCAAGATATCTATTACATCACCGAGTTACCATCCGATTTACGCAGAGCAGACGTAACGGGTTTTGCGCTAATGTCACTCGTCATGTCATTCCTTTCTACGCTGTATCCAGCCTGGCAGGCTTCCAGAACCCATCCAGCGGAGGCTCTGCGCTATGAGTGATATCAAGGGTTCAGATCGCAGCATGGTCATTGAGGCGAGGGGTGTTAGCCGCGGTTTCAGACAGGGTCCAAAGCGTGTCGAAGTTTTGCAGGACGTCAGCCTGCAGGTGCCTGCTGGTACATCAATGGCCATTGTGGGGGCCTCCGGGGCTGGAAAAAGCACCTTGCTGCATATTCTTGGCGGGCTCGACCGTCCGGATGAAGGTGAAGTGTTCGTTGATGGTAAATCCCTGTGGAATATGTCTGAACGCGAACGGGGTGATTTACGTAATTCCCGCATGGGATTTATCTACCAGTTTCACCATTTGTTACCGGAATTCACGGCGATGGAAAATGTTGCCATGCCTTTGCTGATCCGCGGTGAGGCCACTGCTGTCGCAATTCAAAGTGCCACGGATATACTGGAAACAGTCGGGCTGGGGCAGCGCCTGGACCACAAGCCGGGCGAGCTATCGGGTGGAGAGCGACAGCGAGCAGCCGTTGCCCGCGCACTGGTTGGCAGGCCGGCCTGTGTACTGGGTGATGAGCCGACCGGTAATCTTGATGAGCGTATAGCGAACCAGGTTTTCGATCAGTTACTTGAACTCAATACAGAGTTCAAGACCAGCCTGATCCTGGTGACACACGATATGCGCCTGGCGGCAAAAATGAATCAGCAGTTCGAATTACACATGGGGGGCTTGAAGCCACTCTAACCGGTTATTGATTATAGAAGGGGGGATCATTGAAAGCCTGGGCGCTGCTCATTTCGGGAGCGGTTTCACCGTACCTGTTTACCGCAACGCTACCGTCATGCTTTGCAGCGCTGCTGCTTGTTTTAATAGCCACGCTGGCTATTCTGAAACCCTCCGTCAGAATCGCGAGCCTGTTGCCCTTGTTTTTCCTGCTGACAACCTTCGCAGTTAATCATCGCCTGGCGACACGGTTACCTGAAACCGAAAATGAGTCCATCCACGAAGTCACCGGGATTATCGCCAGTCTCCCGCAAACCGGCAGAGACTCCCTGCGGTTTGAATTCACACCCGATGTGGTCAGCGAATCTGTACCGGGCAGGGTTCGAGTGCATTGGTACACAAGGCCGAATCATAATGCTGAGATAGAAGCTCCCGAGGTTAACGCCGGGGAACACTGGCGCTTACAACTGAAATTGAAAACCACCCGCCGGCGAATCAATTTCCACGGTGGCGATGCCGAGCGGTGGTTGTTTGCCGATGGTATTACTGCACTGGGGTATGTGCAACCGGGTGGGAACGTCCGACTGGCAGCACCCGGTGCATTTAATCTGCAGCACTGGCGGGCAACTGTCCTCAGTAAACTGAAGCAGAAGGCTGGTGATGTGCCGGCATTCAGAATGCTGGTGGCGCTGGCTATCGCTGACCGCCGTGGCCTGCACGCTTCGGACCGCGACATTTTTTCGGCAACAGGAACCGGGCATTTACTGGCAATTTCCGGACTGCATATCGGGCTGGCTGCGGTCATGGGTTTCTATCTCGGCAGGCTCGTCTTATTGTTTTTCCCCTATGGTTTGCGATTACGGACAGCAATTGCATTACCCTGGGGCACCGCCTGGCTGGCTGCGCTGTCGTACGCGGCCCTGGCCGGGTTTGGCGTATCAACCCAACGGGCCCTGATTATGTTATCGGTGGCCACGCTGGTCACATTGAGCAGGCGCAAGATCCACCCGGGCCAGGCGTGGATGATCGCAATGTCCCTGGTACTGGTGGCAGATCCATTTGCGCCATTGCGGGCCGGGTTCTGGTTTTCTTTCATCGCTGTGGCGGTTTTATTGATGCTGTTTGCCCCACGCTGTGGAGAAATGCCGGCCTGGCGTAAGATGATATTCGCCCAAATGGGTATATCACTGGTCATGGCGCCTCTCGGTATGTACTGGTTTCAGCAAGCCAGCATGCCGGGATTGCTGGCCAACCTGGTTGCCATTCCGGTAGTAAGCTTTCTTGTTGTTCCATTAATTCTTGCCGCTTTGATTTTCCTGTGGGTGCCCGGACCGATTGCCACCTGGCTGTTAAGCCCGGCAGGACACATAACTCACTGGTTGTTTCAATTACTTGAACAATTGTCGTTATTGCAGCCTGATTGGTTGAGCACGACGCGGATTCCCAGCCTGACGGGTACAGTTCTGGCGATGCTCGGTGCACTCATCATCCTATTGCCAAGAGGCTTGCCGGGTCGCTATGCAGGCCTGCTCCTGATGCTGCCAATGCTTTTCCCCGTCACCAATACGCTGCAGATAAATGAAACACAAACTGATTTTCTGGATGTAGGGCAGGGGCTCTCCATCCTGGCCGGAAGCCGGGATTACTTGCTGCTATACGATACCGGCCCGGGCAATGGACTTGCGGATGAGGATGGCTGGGATATGGTGACCGGAACGATCCAGCCAATGATTGCAGCGAGGGGGCAAATCCCGGACCTTATCGTGGCCAGCCATGCAGACCTTGATCATGCCGGTGGTCTGGATCGTTTGCAGACAATATATCCACAATCTGAATTCATGGCCAGCTTGCGAGATACACCTGATGGAATACGGCAGTGCAGGGCACCTGCGGCATGGTCAACAGGTGGTATGAGATTTAAAATTTTACATCCTTCCGCAGGCTTGCCCTATCTGGGCAATGACAGTTCCTGTGTCATCAGTGTGCGTAGCCAGGGGCTTAGTCTGTTGCTAAGTGGTGATATCAGCAAACAAGTTGAGCAAAGGCTGGTCAATGACGGCCTGGGTATGCATGCCATCCTGAGTGTGCCACACCATGGCAGTTCTACTTCATCTTCCGGTGCACTGATCAAGGCAATCGATCCCGAACTGGCAGTCATTTCCGCCGCAGCCAGCAACCGGTTTGGCTTTCCAAGGGCGGATGTGATCAAACGTTATGAACAAGCAAAGGTCCGGGTGGTTAACACAGCAGATTGTGGTGGGATAAGAATCACAACAGATTCACACGGCACATTCGAAGTCGATTCCGCCCGCGTTAGTCGCAACACAATATGGCGATGGGAAGCTAGTTCAGATTGCCCGTAGGAGATAGCAGCTCCGCTGCTTACGATAACGTCCATGGATGCGCGTAGCGACCGTCATAGTGTTGCGCGGCGTGTAAACGATTTGTTCTATAAGACTGGTGCTAGCCGATCCGCGGCGACACGGGGTACCTGCCCTCTGAGACACGCTTCAAGGCCATCCTTGGCCCGCTCTGTCGCCGACGTCCTGTCGGCTCAAGGTCTCAGAGAGCAGGTACCCCATATCACCGCTGGGTTTGGGGGTTCTAAGATGATTGGCAATCGCGACCAGCTTCGCTGATCCCTCCTACGTATTACGACACACCATTCATAAGCATCCACAGGAATTAGCGGGGATATGGGGGGTGTACTCCCAGAGACCGTGAGCGACAGGGATGTCGCGCCCGAGCCCCCATGGACGGGTTTATGGCGTGTCTCTGGGGGTTTACCCCCCATGTCGCCGCGGATCGGTTAGCACCAGTCTTAAAGTATCAACAAAAACAAAGCTCACCTTCCTTTGATCATCAATTTCGGGGCGATATAAACCCAAGCTTCAGGTATCATTCTTTAAGCTTAATCAAAGGAGTGTAACTACGTGCTGGAAATTATTCTTGCCGGTGGTTGGCTGATGATCCCCATATTGCTCTGCTCGACGTTGGCAGTCGCGATTATTATTGAACGTTTCTGGACTTTGCGTAAGAGCAAGGTTACCCCTGACGGCCTTTCAGCAACAGTTGAAGACTGGGCCACCCGACATGAACTGGATGAGCGTCATTTAGAGCAGTTGCGGGAAGAATCACCGTTGGGGCGTGTGTATGCTGCTGCGTTGCGAAACCGCAAACGCTCGCGTGAATTAATCAAGGAGGCTGTCGAGGATTCCGGACGTCATGTTGTGCATGACCTGGAGCGATTTCTCAACACCCTGGGAACGATTGCGGGCATCACGCCATTGCTTGGCTTGCTGGGAACGGTAATCGGTATGATAGAAGTGTTTTCAGCGATCATGGTGAGTGGCGTCGGTGATGCGAATGTGCTGGCTGGCGGAATTTCACAGGCTCTGATTACCACGGCATCCGGTCTGACGGTTGCAATACCCAGCTATTTCTTTTATCGCTATTTCACCGGTACCGTGGCTGAGTACGTCATTACCATGGAAGAAAAAGCGATCAAACTGATCGAGTGTATTGAGCGCGGTACTATTTCAACGGCTGAGTTTACCCACGGCGGTTAAGCAAAATGCAATTGCGCACAAAAAAAACTGAAGATCCTGAAATCAGCCTGACATCGCTGATCGATGTGGTATTCCTGTTATTGATTTTCTTCATGGTCAGTACGACATTTGAACGGCAGGCGGTTTTAAAAATAGACCTGCCCGAGGCCAGTAATGTCAGCCACCCTGAAAACCAGCCGGATAGTTTTGAGCTGGTCATTGATCCAAAAGGTCAGTATTACCTGAATGACAGGCAGTTGGTGGATGGCAGGCCGTCAACCCTGCGGGCTGCGTTCCAGGAGGCAGCGGGTGATGATCGTGACATCCCGATCATATTGCGGGCGGATGCCCAGACCCCACACCATTTTGTCGTTACCGCCATGGATGTGACCGCACAACTTGGTTTTTCCCGGCTTTCTATTGCAACTGAACGCGTTGCAGAAGAGCAGTAGGCGAAACAGCATGCCTGACCAGGCCGTATACACTCCAGCTGTTGTCTATAAGCGGCTGTGGACCTACACGCGTAAATACTGGTGGATGTTTCTGGTGGGTGTTATTGGTGTCAGTCTTGATGCCGGTATGCAGGCGATCTTCATCAAGTTTGTCGAACCTTTAATCGACCGGGTGTTTGTTGACAAGGACGCCGAATACGGTTTGTGGCTGGCTGGTGGGATTCTCGTTGTGGTGTTATTACGTATCACCGGACACTTTTCCGGTGTGTATGGCATGGAGTGGACCGGCAGACGGGTTGTCGCCGATTTGCGCAAGGAGTTGTTTGACAGCTATTTACACCTGCCCGCCACATTTTATGATCGTACTTCTCCCGGCCAGTTAATATCA
>Ga0164313_10001815_pt1 | contig 19124 bp, 17 predicted proteins | sample GuaBasSedimGuay4_FD_113735 | JGI IMG/M metagenome (GOLD analysis project Ga0164313, IMG submission 113735) | Subseafloor sediment microbial communities from Guaymas Basin, Gulf of California, Mexico - Guay4, Core 4569-4, 0-3 cm | ecosystem: Environmental > Aquatic > Marine > Hydrothermal vents... | reverse complement strand
CCGTTATTGCTTCTCCGGATTATCAACCTCCTCAACCCATTCCCACCCCTGGCTTCCATCGCTGCCTTGCCACATTTGTTGAAGCCTTAGCTCTGTTTTCACAGCATGCTCATCAACACGTATGTCTTTTTTCATATACCTTAGTTGTGGCGTAACATGATATGAGGCGATACCGATAAAATTGTCAATATTAATTTTATTAGTTTGTTTCATAATTATTGTTTTTTCGGATTATCAAGATCCCACCACCATATCCCTTCAAAGGTATACTTAGGTGCAAATTCTTTATGTTCAAGGTAATATTCAATAGCACTATTCAGATCTCGCAATACTCTCGAGAGATGTTCATCATGAGCCCACGACCTCTTGAAGGATCCGTTAACAAAGGCGTAATAATCTATCTCCACCTTATCATATTTTCTGACAACCCAGACCTGATAGAGCCAATCGCTTGTCCTTCTCTCGGCTATAAAGATCCTCTTCTGGTTGTTATAGGTAACTTCAAAACCATAATGCCTGAGGGCAGCGTTAACCCTTTCTAAATCCTCATAGGCGTCATTCTCCCGCACAACCGCTTTCCCAAAAAGGAAGGCCATGAGGATTGCAAAACCTATCAGTAGTAGCTTCATAGTTTTATTATTAAGAATCCTTAACAACTGACTCCGGAGAATCTATCTCCTTCTTTAATCTATGAGTGTAGAGTCCCATCATCCCAATGTTAATAATAGAATCAACAAAAGAATCATGTAAATGCTCCAAGGCTTTCTTGGGTTTTAATTCCCCATCTCCCGAAAGATACTTCTTTTGGAGGAGAAGCGTCCCCGACACATAGACTGAAAGGACCATCTTGTGAGGACCTCTATCAACATTGTAAGTCATCTTCAGGTTTTTTTCGCGGTTGAAGAAATTAAACGAACGGACGCGGTAGTCCATCTTTTTTTTAAATATTATCGGAATCATTTTTATACATTTGGTTTCTTATACATTCAATTAATGCGACATTGATAGGGGTATTTTCGGTGAATATTATTCTATCAAAGCCCCACCCAACAGCAGACTCAACAGTAGGCGTTGGGATCAAGACTTCATTAGGGAGCGTTTCGTGGCTCTCCCTGAATGACGAATAGTCTTCCATGTCTTTACACACGACTGCCACCATCATGAATGATGAGTAGTCTTTTTTCTTACAGATGAAGTATCTCAGTAGGTCTATCATGTCATAAATGTAACGATACGGACGGGGTTTTAAAAAATAAAAAGAAAAAAGGGTTCCAAAATTTGGAAACCCCTTTTAAAATATTAATATTTGCGTTACGACACGTTCAGCAAACATACCGCCCCCAAGTCATAAATCCAAAAGGAAATTAAAAAATATTTATTATATAGCAGATACAGCTACATTTAGTCGTATTTGCGCCAAAACATTTAAGGTCTGTCTTCAGAAAGTAACATTTCTGGGGCAGGCCTTTTTTGTTTTTCTGGTTATGTTGAAAAAGTTTTCTTTATCCAGGCCCATAACATTAAAGGCAAAAAAGAAATCATTAACTATCGTGATTGATATGAGCTGCGGAGCAATGTCCCTCGAGGTGACAACTCTGCGTAAAGGTGCACAGTCCAAAAACTGTTATAGTGATTATCAATTTAGTGAAGCAGTTCCTTTTTAAAGGGCAAAGTTAAGTAAGAGTTTAGTTTAAGGTTTCTAAACTCCTAATTATTTAATAGGTGCAACTGTGGAATAGGACGTTTATGTTATTGGGCTTGACCTCTAAGAGGTGCCCTAATAGACCTCGTATGTTTAAGAATTGGAAATAAAGAAAAATGAACAAAATTAAGAGGATTGAAAATACTTTCTCAGACAGGTTGGCGCTTAGTGAGGATTTGTTGGAGGACGGAATGCCTGCCCGTTCAGGCCTCAATCAAGATCAGGCTGTTGTGCTCGGAATCTCCTGGCCATTATCGAAAGGGTGGAAGAAGAAAATCGTTGACAGTGATATTTCTGTAGATTCTTATCATGAATTTTTACGCTTAAAGGGGAGAAGACTTAAAAAGCATAAGTAAATTCTCCTACATCAAAAGCTACTGGCGCTAAGATAATCCTATGACATAGGTAAATTTACCTGTATTTTTATTAGCTTGCTTTTAAAAATCAGATAATGAAAAAGAAAAAATCAGTCAATACCGTATCAGTCGAGGATATGTTTAAGCCTGAAGAGTTTGCGGGCATGCTCTACAACGTATTCAGTGTGACTGACTCCGTCCTCAGATTGTATCCGGACGTCGCTCTCTGGGACTCTGTCATAGGCTATAAGAACAGAAAGATCCAGGTTACAAAAGGCGAAGATGAAAAAGGGAAACCCATTAAGCGATGGGTCAAGGCACCCCTTGGGGATATGGATTCAATTCTTAAGTATGTATTTTTTTTATATGACCATCGCTCCCCTGTCCAAAAGAGAACCAGAATATTAGACCGCAAGAAGGAATGGAGCCTTGCTCTGTCCGGCCTTGAGAGGGTTGCCTCAACTGAAAGGGTAATGTCAGTGGTGGAAAACAGTGACTCTTATGTGATCTCCATTATTGTAGAATTCCTTATCAAGTGCCAGCCCATCAAGTGGGGGATGCTCTGTTCTTATGAGCAGCAGCTTACTGAATTTCAAAGCACTTTATTGAGAAAGACCACAGAGGTAAAGGATGATAAAGACTTGGTGCAAACAGTTAATCTTAAATCGGCGCTACTTGAGAAAAGCGATAAGATAGCTGAAAGGATTACGGCTCTTTATGATGAGATCTTCACAAGCGACCTCTCCTCTCTTGCGAGAACATTTAGCAGAACCTCCCCTGAGGCTCGCGCGTTGATGTCACTAGAAAGGCTTAAACAGATGGGCGATGTATGAGAAAATAAAGGGAGGCAGCACATTCAAGTGTCAGGAGGGGACTCCCCGGGAGGTGACTGTTTTTTTACCTCCGGTGGGGAAGGGCTTCTTCTACAATCTGTTTGTAGATTTTGACACCAGTGAGATATCAGAGATCAAAGAGCTCAACGATGTAGATATTTTATCTTCTTCGGCTTACGATAAGGATCAGGTCTGGGAAAGGCCCCGTCCTCCGGAAAACTATAAGCAGGACAGGCTTGATGAGATGGGCATTCAGGCAGGTACTCCTGATTATTTTGACCCTGAGCTTGAGCGTTACCGGGAGCAGGAGTGGAACAGGCGGGAATCAGGAGTGTGGTGCATGATCAATGGAAAGGCGGTTTATATCACTGGTGCTCACTACATGTACTTAGCGCACTGGCGGATAGATATTGGTTTCCCGCAGTTTCGGGAGCCTGATCTTGATTATTTTTATTTTTTACAGTGGAATATAGAGAATCCTCATTCACGCGGAATGATCGAGATGACGAAGCGGAGATTCGGAAAGACTTTTAGGGGCGGCCTTTTTGTTTACGAGTACACCTCACGCAACAAGAGGGCCTATGCCGGAATCCAATCAAAGAACGCCAAGGATGCTCAGAATAAGGTCTTCGGGCAGGCCCTTGTGGAGCCGTTTCAGACCCTGATAGATTTCTTCAGGCCGGTAATTGATGAGGCTCAAGGGCTGAGGGGGAAGAACATCATGAGATTTTTTCAAACTAGCAGGCGTGGTAAGATCACTGCTGAGCGGATCTTGTCTAACAACGAAGAGACGGAGCTTGCTTCCTGGATAGATCCTCGTTCACAGAAGGTCTCTGCCTTTGACGGAGATAAGCTGCATAGGTACCTTAGGGATGAGTGCTTTAAGCTTGAGGATGAAGATATTTATGAGAGTCATGAGACCATAAAGCCTTGTGTCGAGATTGATGGGCGTATTATAGGTAAGATGCTCTATACCTCTACGGTGGAGGAGTTTAACGAGAGAGCCAGGGTGGCTAATAAAATGCTCTGGGACTTGTCTTCTCTTGAGACTATCAATGAGGATTCTGACATCAAGGAGACCTCCACAGGACTGGTGCAGTTCTTTATGCCTGATTACCGCACAATGTATTTCGATAAGTTTGGCTATCCTGATGAGAAGCGGGGGCGTAAATATTTTGATGATAAGCGTCAGCAATACATGAAGACCGGCAACCACAAGGGATTAACTTCATTTGTAAGGAAGCACCCGCGCACACCTGAGGAGGCTTTCTGGAGTTCTGCCGGGATGTGTATCTATGATGAGGTGCGGATAAGAACTACGATGCAAAATCTTGAGCCTATTGAGAATGACATCTGGAAGCGTGGGGAGCTTGACTGGATAAAGGTAGATGGGGTAAAAACCGGTAAGGTTAAGTGGCGCAGTAAGGCTAACGGTCCTTTCCGGATAGCTCGCTGGCCTACCGAGGAGGAAGCTAACAACACTTATAAGCGTGGCGGAGAGATCTTCCCTAAGAACAAAACTCAATTTCTTGTGGGGGTTGACCCCTTCGATCATGATCTGGTTGATATGAGTCAGCTTGGATCCCGTCCTTCTGATGGGGCGGCGGCTGTCTACATGAAGAATACTCCGGGTGATGAAGACTTTAATAATAATTTTGTGGCGTATTATTTATTTCGCAGACCGAAAGCCACCAAGTTCTATGAGGATATGTTAAAATTATGCATATATTACGGGGCGGAAATGTTGTACGAAAGCCAGAAGCCTGGCATAAAACATTTCTTTGTTGATCAGAATGCCTCGGGGTTACTCATGAGGTATGATGGGAAGAAGCGGGGAGTGGTTGCTTCTAAGGCTCTTATTGAGACCATCATGGAGGAGACTGAAAACTTCCTCGATGATAGCTGTGAGAGGGTTGTTTTTAGGAGACTGCTTCAGGACTGGTTAGATTATGACCCCAGAGATACCCAGAAGTATGACCTCGCAGCCGCAACCGGGATAGCCCTTATTGGCGCTAGAAAATTAATGAGGCGTGTGGTGGAGTTACAAAAGAGAAACACAAATGGAGTACAGCTCGTTAAAAGGTATAAGCAGACGGTGCTTAATTAAATAAAAAAATGGGACTAAGCTTTTCATCAAAATATATCGATCCCCTCGCTAGAGGGAGGGAATTCTACTTAGAGGTCGCTAAGGGGATAGGCAGGGAGTGGACTCACATGGATACCTTATCCTTTTCTAAGGGTTATGACCGCTATAAAAGAAACCAACAGTATTCGAATGGCTCTCAGAGTCCATCGAAATACATGGATAAGTTTAAGATCGATGACGATCCTGACACATCCTACATGAATATTGACTGGCAGGTTCCGCCGATTCTGCCTAAGTTCCGCAGAATTGCTTTGGAAAAAATAGGTCGTTATGATTTCGATATTGTTGCGACCGCTATCGATACACAGGCTAAGACGGACAGAGACAAGTACGAGGCCGAGGAGACTGCAAATATTATGCTCCGAAACGCTCTTGCTCAGGCAGGTGTGGATTCTGGTGTGTTGGACACAGAAGAGCCTGATCAGCCTAAGAATTTTGACGACCTGAAGCTCAAGATGGAGTTCACTTACAAACACCGTGACGCCTCTAATATGGAGCGCAGGATTGATGCCGTCTTCACTGATAACAAGGTTAATGAGGAGTTGAGGCATTTAGTCAGGCGTCAGTTGTTTGATACAGGCGTCTGTGGTATGCGGGATGAGTATGATCCGCAAACCGGCAAGGTCAAAATAAGGATTTTAGATCCATCTGGACTGGGAATGTCTCCCACTAGAGATCCTAATTTCCGGGATTGTGTTTATTTTTTCGAGAAGATATACATGACTCCTAACGATATTGAGGTTATTGATACTACCAATGAGTTTGATGCTGAGGACATGGTTGAGATAGCCGACAGGTTCGCTGGCGGGAAGTATGGCCGCTCTGGTCATACGGAGATGGATGAGGGGGAGCCTTACACACGCTCTCAGAATATAGCCTTTGTTCCTGTATGGGATATTGAGGTTAAGGTCTTAAACCGTGTAGTCTGGGAAAAAAGACTTGCCGTTGATGGAGACAGGATAGGTAAGATTGATTACTCTGACGCTAAAAATATTAAGAAGGGAAATGATTACTCTATTGATGATCAGTATGTCTGGCTTAAAATGCGCTGGATTGAAGGGACTGATTGGATCTTTAACTATGGCCCTGTTCCTAACCTGAAGAGACCATTCTCTTCTCGCTGGGATGCCGAGCCCACTTTCCATATCGTAGCCTCTGAGCTTGAGGATATGGAGACGGTTGCTTTGGTGGATAATTTAAAGCCTATAGTGGATGATATAATTTTTGCATGGTATAAGCTAAGGAATGTCATCATGACCGCAAGGCCTAAAGGTATTGCTATCGAGATTGGATCTCTTGAGGGGGTTCAAATCGGGGCTACGGAGCTAGATCCCCTGGCGCTTATGGATATGTTTGATAATACTGGGCGTCTTTGGTACAGGAAAATGACTGATGAGGGGGACCCGGTTAACTACAGGCCTATTGAAGAGCTTGATAACGGCCTCGGGAATGAAGCCTCTGAGTGGTTCGGAATAATTGATAAGTATTTTAACTACATCAGGGATATGCTCGGCTTTAACGAGTTCACTGATGCCTCTACGCCTAATCCTAAGTCTTTGGTTCGTGTTGGCGATATGGCCACAGCGAATACTGATAACGCTCTTAACCATATTTTCCGTTCTGAGCGTGAGATACTGAGGCGGCTGGCTGAGAGTGTTGCTATAAGAATTCATGATGCTATTGCTTTTGAGGGAAGTGATTACTATACCTACTCCTTAGGGAAGGAAGCCATCACTGACATCGAGAAAATGAAAGAGGGGATTGAGCGTCAATATGGAATATTCATCATAGACTCAGGGAACGATAGAGAGAAGCAGCAGCTGGAGGATGACATGGCCTTTGCTTTGCAGAATGGTCAGATCACTATTGCCGACAAGGAGGTCATTAAGCATATAAGAAATATTAAGCAGGCTGAAATGTATCTGGCTATAAGGGTTAAGCAGAACATGGAGGAAGAGAAATCATTTAAGAAAGAGCTTCAGCTTGAGGCAGCTCAGGCTAATGCTGATGCAGGTCTGGCCGTCCAACAGGCTAAGGATCAATCGATCAATGTTGAGTATGACCGCAAGAAAGAGCTTGAAATATTAAAGTCGCAGCTTAAGCGTGAAGAAATGCAGCTGGAGGCTGAGCTCGAAATGCAGGGGAGCTCGATTAATAATAAGCTAGAGGTTGAGAAGGAAAGAGAATTAAGTAACATTCAGGAGCCTGGAAATCCAGTGGAGCCTGTTATATAAACAAATCAAAACATGGAACCTAACATTGAAAAATCATCGAATGTAAATATTGAAGGCACGGTAGATCTTGACGCTATTAGGGCGGGCAAGGTTGGCGCCGAGGACTTCAACACAGAGACTGACCCTGATAAGGTCGATCCTGAGAAGGAAATTCCGGAGCCTCCGATAGAGGAGGTGAAGCCCCCTGAGAATAATGTGGAGGAGAAGATTGAAGAGATTAAGGATGAGGAGAAGGAAGAAGAGGGGGCTCTTGATGAGGATATTCTTGATCTGAACGAGAAGGGAGAGGAGAAGAAGGAGGAGGAGGAAGAGAAAAAAGAAGAGGAAGGAAAAGAGGCTGATTTCATTAAGATAGGGGACACGAAAGTTGAGGTCAAGGCAGTCGTAGATGAGCTGTCAAGGTTGAAAACTATAGAGGACGCCATCCTTGAGGATGATTTTCTCTTAGGCTTCATTAAGCATTATGATGCTGGTGGCGACCCCGCTGAGTTTGTTGGAATGGTCAAGACAGATTACAAGGAAATGAGTGATCTCCAACTGCTCAAGCATGACTTTGATCGTGAGAATTCAGACATCGAAGGCAGCGTTCGCGAGAGAATGTTTGCTGTAGAAATGAAACAGAAGTTTGGATATGACGTTAGTAATAATGAATACTTAGAGGATGCTCTTGATTTAGACGAAGATATTCTCAAGGCTAAGCTCTCGCGAGAGGCGAGAAAGCTAAGAGCCAAGAGGATTGAAGAACAGGACAAATACAAGAGCTCCGCAACAAAAGGGCCGGTAAACGAAAACCGCAAAGATTATTCACAGCTGATCGAAGAGTTGCATACTCAGGTTGATCAGCACCAGCATACTAAGGATTTCTCAGAGAGTGGGTTCATTCCTGTCGAGGTTGGTGATATGAAGTTCGGGCTTAAGATTAAAGACCCCAAAAAAATCATTGAAATGGCAGCTAATAACGGAGAGTTTATGAAGCTCTTCGGCTTTACTCAGGATGGTGTCTCTACCGATACGGATCTAATGAAGTTTTACAAGGTGGCCTCTATGGCCGAAGATATTGAGGGATATAACAAAAAGCTTATATCCATCGGGCGTACCCTCGAGAGGAGGGAGCGCATGAAGGAAGGTAAAAACTTGTTGAACAAAGAGCATGGTGGCGGCGGTACCCCGATTGAGCAAAAGGAATCTCCAAAACGTGAACTATTAAAAGCGTTTGCGGAGAAGGGAACTCATTACACAATTTAAAATTTAAAAAAAACAAATGGCTAATTTAACTGGAATAACGAATAAGAGCTATATAAGCTCAATCGCCTTTATGGACGAGCCTGATCTACTGGAGCAGGTTCTTGAGGTGCAGGAAGAAGAAAAAGGGATATACGACATCATGGAAATGATGGGTCGCTTTGTCGTGACCGACAACCCTGAGTATCATCACTTTGTAAATAGGTACGTCTTTAAGTCTGCTGAGATCGCAGCTATTGACCCTGATACTGATGGTTCTGATGGTAGTGATGGTAACGACTTGGTTGTTACGATCGTCTCTGAGGATACAATGCCGGTAGTTTCTGAGGTAGTAATGCTTCCGAATCAAAGAATTGGCTGGGTATCTGCTGTAGATTTCGCGGCTAAGAAGGTGACTGTCAAGCGGCTCAGTGATGATGCTGGTGATATTTTATCTCCTGCTGGTAACCTGGTTGCTGTTGCGGACATCATGATCTTCTTCACTCAGGCTTCTGGGGAAGGAACATTTTCTCCTGTAGGCCGGAAGTCTGAATGGTTGAGAACAATCAACAACATTCAGATTTTCAAAGAGGCTAACTCTATCACTGATCTGCAGAAGACCTCTGCTATCAAGGTGAAGTATAATGGTGACTGGTATGTGATGTACAAGCTGCAGCATGATACTTACAGGCGCTTTAGAGGTAAGATTTCTTATGGTCTGCTCCACGGCAAAAAAGCCAAATTTGTGGATGGAGACAATAAGGATGTCTATATGACTCAGGGTCTGTGGAACTACTGCCTCGGTGGAGACGGAAGTCTTTACACAACTGGGGGCGTTGTTTATCCTTTATCCGGGGCAACTATTGCCAAGACGGATATTCGTTCACTCAGCCGTCAGCTGGATAAGCGGGGAACTCCTCGTGAAGTGTGGCAGTGGGTTGGTGGAGACTTGAGGGCTGACATTGATGATGTCTTGCTTACTCTGGAGGAAACTAAGGCCGGTGGTATTGTCTACAACTCGTTTGGAACTGGTGACGGTAAACAACGGGCTCTTGACTTAGGCGTTGACTCTTATAGGATGTATGGAAGAACCCATCACCTGAAGACTATCGATGCTTATGATCACCCTGAGGTATTCGGTGCTAGTGGATACGACTTCGCAGGAAGTGGATTCATTATCCCAACCGGAAAGATCAAGGTTGATCATGGCGCTGCTAGCGTTGAGAGACTGCGTGTGAGATACATGGCTGGTGACGGAACTAATCTTAAAGAGATTGAAACCGTAACCGGTAAGCTTGCTCCTACTCCGACTGATGATGAAGCCGTACTGCGGTTCTCTTATCAGTCTGTAATGGGACTGGAAGCTCTGGGTATCGACATGTTCGGTTTGATTCAGAAGTAAGGCAATTATTCTTTAACATAAATGGCGGGGTGCGTAAAAGCACTCTGCCTTATTTAAACAAATCAGAAAATGCAAACAGGAAGTACCGCAGCTACGGTTGCATCTTACAATCAAATATCGGATGAGCTTGCCAAGAGAGTTCCTAAACTCCACGGCAACAGAACCATTAAGTACCGAGTAGCTGGTTCTTATAATCCGAAATCAAAAAAATATAGTTTACTTACCGCTCTTCATATTCCGGCCACGGATGTTATCTATGATCCCGGTATTGATGATTGGGTTAATATTGCTCTTATTGAGCGAATCCTCCCTAATGGACAGCCTAAGTTTATCGATCTTTGGATTACTGATCAGACGAATAACGTGGTAGTCATCAATGCGAAGAAGAATTTGGATCAGCAGATCTACAGATATTTTGAGCTCTGTAATTACAATGTTTCTAATCCCAATAGAGATACCAATGCGCCCAAGCTTATCGAGAGGATTGATGATGTAGCTAATTATATGGCTGAGCATGAGCTCTCCGAGAGAAGAAGGGCTGCTATGGCTGTCGTTATGGAATGGAGCGATGAGGCCGTCATTGAATATTGGCAGGCAATAGACCCCACAACCAGGGTCACTCTGAAGGCTTCTGATGGCAAGGGGTTAGATAAAAGATATTTCGCTTACCTTAAGGCTAGGCTTATGGAGAAGGCCGAGACTAATCCTGAGGCGTTCGTTGAGCAACAAGCAGGGAATTTTTTACCTGCTGAGGATGTCGCTAATGTTATTGCGAGAGCCCGGAACATGAGGTTATTTATTCTTAACAGTAAGGTTGGGGAGTTTACCTGGCCTGATGGGAAGATACTGTTTAAGTACAAGAGAGGCTTTGGCGTGAAGCCATACACTCTCCTGAAAGATTTCTTTGTTAGGGATCCACAAGGGAGGGCGGACTTCGAAATAGTTCGTAGCGAGGTAGAAACAAAATAAGTGTATTTTTTCTATTAGTGTAGGGAGCCGTGTGATTAGTTTCATGCGGCTTTTTTTGTAAAAGAAAAACCCATGCGTCTCTTCCCGTCGGCATGGGCTTTCTTGTTTCACCTTAAAACTATTATTTATGATATGACAAAGTACAAATATAGGGTACGGATTGGTTTTGTCAAAGAAAACCCAAGCATTTGTTAAAACGCTTGGGTCTATCGGTTATCCAAAACCTACCTTTTATTATGAATATTCAAATATAATCAGAAGGATTCTCTTTATTTCTATTTTTCATCTAATTATTTTTTATCTCGTAAAAGAACATAGAACCTTTTTTTTCTTAAATTGTAAAAAAAATAACTTAACAGTATGAGGTTAGAAAGAGTGGTATCGCTTATACGACTTGTCCTTAACAAGGAAAGACGGGGTCAGGTTAAGCCAGCAGAGATTGCTACGGCTATACAGAGTGCTGAGCGGGACCTTTACGCTGAGCTCTTAGATTTATACAGACATAAGGGTGTGCTGTCATCAAGGTTGCTATCTTTTAAGGCTAGTGTCACTAAGACTTTCACGGCGGGAGTCGTGGATGTCAGTGTTGATGATATTGAGGAGATAACGTCTGCTGAGTTTGCTTCAGCTGCTGGAGTTTATGACGCTATGGTGGCTCAAAATGATGGGCAATGGACATCTCGGAAACTTTCCGACGTTCTCGGCCCTGAAGGGCAGGAGATAAATTCGCTTAGCAGATACATTCAGTATGTTACCAGTACGGACAGGTTTATAGAGCTTCCTTCTTCTTTTCTAAGATTTGAGGGAGGGCATGTCACAGTGGACGGGGATGATTTTCCTATACAGTTTGTCACCCCTGAGCAGTGGGTAAGCCGTAAGGTCTCCGACTTTATTGATGACAAGGAGCGGCCTGATGAGCCCTTCTGGCTTAATATAGAGGAAGATCTTCTTAGTGCCGGTTTGTTTACAGAGGACAGCAGTCCTCTACCGGCGGGCGTTCTTAAGATGCTTTCGTTTGATAATATTATTGATGGCGTTAGGTACGAGGGGATAGTCGCCTCTCCCGCCCAGCTTAGTTCAGTAGGGATAAAAGATCTTTATGAGGATGATGCTATAATGAAAAAGCATGTGGTTGAGGTGGAGTCCACAGTGTCTTTGGTTTCTGGAAGCGCTCCTCTCCCTGAAGGATTTGTTAAAGAGTCCGGTGTTTTTTATGTTAACGGGAGAGAAGGAGTTATTCTTGACAGCAAGGCCTTTATGGATCGCGTAAACAGCACCCTGCTGGCTCCTACCGAGGAGAAGCCTATTGCGAAGATACATGGCGGAATGATTGACGTGTTGCCCGCATCTATCGCGAGTATTACGCTAGTTCATTATAAATTCCCCAACCCGAAGCAGCCTGTTGGCACTATCGAGAATGGTGTTTTCAGGGTGAGGCCTGAGCCAACCGAGGGGATATACATAAAGACCCTAAAGAATCCTTCGGCCCGGAGGCCTATCGTTAAGATTGTTGATGGTGTTGCTGAGATCAAACCTTATGGTATCAACCCGGTAACTATTGAATTCATAGCCTTCCCCACGGAGAAGGCGCCCATTGTTAGACACTATAGAGTTGAGTCCACAGCTGGTTTAGATACTGTGTCCAGGGTCTATGTTCGTCCGGATAGCCTTACCCAGGGTGAGCTGTACTTCTTGAGAAGGTTAGCTGTATCTGTATATGCATGGGTGGTTTATAATCGAGACTATGTCTTCGATGAGGCTAATTCTACCGACACTATGTTTGGCGATGACGCCGTGGCTGAGTTAGCTTCTAAAGCATTGATTTACATGGGGGTTAGCAAGGAGAACGCCTCTGCTGCAGGGTTAGAGACAATGAGGGATCAAGCAAAACAAAGCGCAATATGACAACATTAGATCAAATATCGGAGCAGATTCAAAGGATATACGTATCCTCTGTGGATTCGGAGAATGTCTCTCCGATGATTGACCGACGAGAGATATACCCATTAGTTATCCAGCTCGTTAATACTGAGCTGGGAGCTGCTCATTTAAAAAGTCGCAGACTGGGAGAGATTTCTATTCCGGCCTGTATTATGGCGACCTATAGTAATCTTCCTGTGGTAACCGCCGATGCTATTAAATACGTTGAGTTGCCGGTTCATCCCATCAGGCTCTCAAGGGACATGGGTATATGGGATGTCACCCCTGTGAATTCTTCATGGGGTGCTGGCTATATTTCGGTTCCTTCTGGTATGATAAAGCTACTGGGAGGGCTTGAGGAGAGCTTCCTTGAGGGGACTGTGGGATATGTTTATGAGGGGGGTAAGATTCGCTTTGTGGAGTTTGGCGCTACGGTTGCTGATAATGTGGATGTGCAGCTTTTGGTTGCTGATTACAGCGAGATGTTGCCGACTACGATTCTTCCTTTATATGCTGACCTTGAGGTTCTGATTATAGCAAAGGCTGTAGAGCTATTGAAGACTGGTGGATTAAGGCCTAACTGGCAGAGACGGGATGAGCTTCCTGAAATGCCAGCACAACAACAAACACAATAATTATGGATATTTCGGTAGACGCAACAGTGAGAAGGGCTTTAGCAGCGATGGAATTGACCCATCACTTTTATATAGATTTTCTCGTCCATGCCCGGAGAGGGTTGAATGACTTAAATTTAGACGTTCTGCATAAGCTTGGGGTAATGAATTACACGATAGATGAGAATGATCAGATCCCTATTCCTGATGATTCAGTAGGGGTCATCGGAGTCTACATTGAGGTGGGGGACAAGATTAAGCCTCTCTATCGTAATGATAAGATAAACCCTAAGGAGGATGCCGGAGCTTATCCTGTTGTTTCTTACGAGGAGCACCTTACAGATCAGACTCCTGCTTTAGGTATGTTTAAAGGAAGGGACTTCATTAAGGGTTTATACTGGTATGATTATTACCGGGAGATCCCTGAGGAGCAGAAGATAAGAATAGACAATCGATACAAAGACGAGAATGTTATTGTGTTATATGTGACTACGCCTAAGAAAGTTGACAATCAAAGCCTGTTGCCAGCTATGGCAGAGACGGCTTTGTTTGAATTCCTTGTCTGGCAGTGGTCACGCTTTCACGCTGACAACAGATTTGATCATCGCCTTAACAAGAGTAATTACTATAATGAGAGGAGGCTCCTTAGGGCGAGAAAGTTTAAGCTAAACATTAATGATTATATTCGAAGAATAAGGTCTAATCAAACTTAATGAAAGAGACGAAATACATATCAGGCGAGATGAATTTGGATGTGTCCTCGGAGCTTACCGGCGAAAAGGATTACACCGCCGCTCAGAATATTGTCATCGGCAAGAGCTTTACCGGTCAGGCTGGGGCTATTGAGCCTCTCAGGTCTTCAGTTCAGCTTAATATAGGATCGGTCTATAGCGATGACGTTAATATTGGCATGTGTGTTTCCCGGGACAACAAGAAGGTTTACCTCTTTATGTATAATCCTGTTCCTGTTAGGAATAGAATCATTGAGTATGATCACGCCAATAACTTTGAGGTCGTTATCTTGACCTCTGACCTGTTAGAGTTCGACATTAATAAACCAATCATAAATGCCTTAGAGATAGGTGGTTATCTTTATTTTGTTGATGGATCGCTTGAAGCGAAATGTGTTTCTACTACTAAGTGGGTATCTGACACCCCGGCTATAGAGGATATAGCTATAGGGAAGAGGCCTATGGCTCATGCTCCGATTTTTATTAAGTATGAGGATTCCGTTACTCTTGATGAGGATCTTCCGGATATGCTTGGCGGATATGATTTTCAATTCGCCACTCAGTATGCCTATGACGATAACAAGGAGTCTGTGATTTCTCCTATATCAAGATTGGCGCTCTCGAATTTCCCTTATGATACTTATCGTAGGATAAGGATTCTTTTCCCAATCTTTGGTCTTGAGGTAGAGGCCACTGTTCTTGATGTAGACACAGGATATGTCTTTTCCGGTTATGATAATGGCGGAGGGTTGCTGTCTGATAGAGAAAGAACTCCCATTTCAGTTGAGAAGATAAATGTGCTGGCGCGAACCGGGAATACTGGTGCCTGGAATATCGTTGATGTGATTGAGCGTGGTCCGGGAGGGTTGTTCGAAAGAAACTTCTCTGATTTTTACAATAACACTAATGGCGTTGCTGTTCCTGACAGATATGAGATTCCTTTTGATCTTATACCTAGGTCTCCTATGGCTCAGGAATTAGCTAACGATAGAATGTTTTACGCTAATTACTTTGAGGGTTATGATGTTCCGTCAATAGATATCACAGCGGAATACGTTAAGTCTGACGTTACTGAGGATGGGACGATAACAGTTAACACCCAAGTGTATGAGCAGAGCGCCCGGCAGCTTATGCAGGTTGATGATTCTGACTTGTGTATGGATATAGGATATGGCCGTTCCTTTGAGGTTATAGGAAATTCCTTTGGATTTCACGTAATGATAGACATACCCGGCAGTGGACCAGCCTATAGGTATCTTAATATTGATGACTTTAAACAGTTGTTAGGGACAGATGTTACTATTGCTTATGCGTGGGACAGCGGCTCAAGTCAGGCCCGTCTGAATTTCTCTGGCACTTTTGATTTGAGTGCGGTGCAGGTTGGTGATTATATTGCTGCCCCCACCTCCCTTTTCGTTAAATTCTATCAGAGTAATAGCGAAACCCAATTCATTTGTGATGATTCCCTTGATCCATTTACTTACATGGCAAAGGTTTTATCAGTTGACATCCCTAATAATCGCATTATTATCGATACTCTTGGAAATAGTTACTCCAGGACTAGCTATCAGATATGTCATAACGTGGCAGATCCATACTTTATAACTCCTTCCGCCATCATGGCTCATGATCTCCATACAGTATATGACCAGGTCGTCCCTTATGGTTTGATGGGAGGGGGCTGCGAGACCCAATGTATTATTCAGTTTGGATTAGTATGGAAAGCAACCGGGAATGCTGATACCGAATCAGAGGCGCTTGGCTCTACCCTCGGGAAGGTTGACGCTTCTGTAGCTGGAGATCTCTCTGATCTGGCTGGGCTTAAGGCTTTTTCAAGCAACTCCTCTTATCGTCTTGGGATTGTCTTTAAGGACGCCTTCCTTCGTGCCGGTGGGGTTATAACCGGTCCTGATGCCGTTGTAGACATTATAGGAACTGAGTACATCTTTAATGCAAATATACAGTGGAATATTCCCGGGGAACAGGGGGATCTTATTCCCGATTGGGCGAAGTATTACTCCATTGTGAGAACCATCAACCTAAAGAAGACTACGTTTATTGAGTATCATACGGCTGATATCTATTACTTAGGGGTTGCTACTGATGGCACTATAAGTGTAGAATCCTACGTGTATGATGCTGATAATCAGCAGACTATTGTTGATATTTCTAATTTAATATCGGCAGGTAAAGGATATTCATTCCTTGAGGGGGATAGAATTATTTTATTTAACGTTCAGAACAAAGACGGTGTTGGCGACCCCGAAGGAGTCACAGTTGATTTGCCTATTGAAGTTCAAGAGGATGGCACAAAAATAATACTTCCGAATATTGATCTGACCCAGGCGACTGAGCTTCTTCAGTATCAGGCGGTAAGGTATGAAATATATCGCCCACGTAAGGATCCGTTTGATTCGATCTTTTACGAGGTGGGCCACACATACAACATTGATAGGAGCTCAGGTGATCCTCTTTTCTCAGTACCCAGTGGGATACTTGAAGGTGACACAGTTAACGTAGTGAGGAACAAGTACATAAAGACAGCTCCTGACGGAGATATTATAATAGATGCAGCTCAGAAACAGACATTATACAGGGCCATCTCAGCTCAGGACGATAATCCTTTGGCGTTATGGAATACCAACATAGGTCACGCCTTTATTATTGACACCATAGGAGAGGTATACAAGGGAAGGTATTTTCGCTGGAGCAATCAAGTCATTCAGGATACAAAGGTCAACGGGCTTAATGAGTTCAATGCTTTGAATGATAAAGCCGTCCCTGAAGAGAACGGGATTATCGTAGCTCTCCGATTAACGACTAAGGTTCAGGCGGAGGGTACTATTATGCTTGCTATTTCCGAAAGAAGGCCTGCCTCTATTTATCTAGGAGAGCAGCAGTGGGTTGATTCAGAGGGATCCTCTGTTGCGGCGCTTACTTATAAGGATGTGGGATCGATAAGGACTCAGGCAAATGATTATGGCTGCATGGATCCGGAGTCGGTTATTGCTATTCGAGGTAGGGTTTACTGGTATGATAGGATTCATAATGAATTCTGTGAGTATAGCGTTAGCGGTACCAGATCCATCTCTGAGCTTAAGACTTCAACTCATTTTAAGAAGATTGTGGATAGCGATACTAATAATATTGTTTCTTTCTATGATCCTTATTACAAGGTTTTATTCATTACCGCAAGAGAATATAATGGTGGCTTTAGTCAGCGAACGATAGGTTATGATGTTCTCTTGGGTAAATGGAGGGCGCATTATGATGTGGATGCTCTTTACGGTGCTTATGTAGGGGATGCTATGTATTTGACGGAGAGAAATAAGCTTTGGCGTTTTGATGATGCTTCCCCGTCTCATAACCGGTTTTTTGGGACTCAGTTTGTGTCTTCAATAAAGCTATCGTTTAATGAGCAGGCCTCCACGCCTAAAGAGTGGAATTCGATTGCCATACAGTGCTCTGCAAACATGATAGATTATTCTCAGATGCCTCCGAGTGTTGGGGATGTCGGATTTAAGGTTATCTTTACGAATAAAGATGGACAGTATTCAGATCTTTTGCATGGCGATTTCGATGCGGATAACTTCATTATCTATTCAGATATATTGTTTGATGAGAATTCTGACGGCGGGCTTTTGGAAGGTTCTAAAATGTCTTCTAATACGCTGGAGGCGGAAATTATTGTAGGTCGATCACAGCTGTTTCAGCTTTATTTTATAGAGGTGGGATATATTTTAACAAAAGGACATAACATAACTTAATATGGCACTCTGGACAAGCATTGTAGGTGGAGCCCTTCAAGGGATATCAAGTATCGTTGGACAGGCGATTACTGCGAGAGGGTTGAAGAAAGAAAGTCAGAGGAAAAAGCGTCTGTCCGATAAGCTATTCGCTGAGACAGAGAACAAACCTCGTTATGATATAACGGAGGGGACGCAGGAGCGGTTAGATTACTATAAGAATAGATCTCAGGGCCCAGGAGCCCGCTTCGGCGCTTTGGGTGAGCAGTCTGATGTCGATTTGTCAAGAAGGCTTTCAGACTTGAGAGAGGGTGCTTCAACAGGAGCTCAGCTTATTGCCGGTTCTTCAGCTGCCGCTGGTAGGGCGGAAGAAGGAAGGATCGGGGCTATTGATGCAGGAGCTCAGGATATTGAAAGGGCTAACATGGGGGTGGATAAGTACACCGCTGAGGTCGAGAGGGCTAATGAAATTAACTGGGGGACTAAGCTCGGGACTACGCTTCGCAAGGAGCAGATGGCTTATGATTATCTTGGTGGCGCAGAGCAGGCTAGAATTGAAAGGCTTTACTCTCTTGGGGAGACGGTAAGTTCAGGCGTTAATTGGGCGGGAAAGACGATATCTTCTATAGGCTCTGTAGCCGGTAAATAATTATAATTATGGGAATGATTAGTGGTATAGTTTCAAATTCAATAACCGGAATTGGTAGTGTGGTCGGCAAAGCTATTGCTACTCGCGCTCTTAAAAAAGAATCTGAGAGGAGACAGCGTGAGGCTGATAGATTATTTGCTGAAACAAAAGATAAGCCTAAATATTCCTTGGGAGAGGAGACTCTTGGTCGGCTTGATTACTATAAGAATGAAGCGCAAAGTGGAGGCTTTCGTTTTGGAGCCTTAGGACAGGAAACTGAAAGAGGTTTTTCCAGAAGAGTTCAGGGCCTCCAGGAGGGAGCAACCAGCGGGGCTCAGCTTCTTGCTGGTGTTTCGGGAGCTTCCAGTATGGCTGGTGATTCGCGAAGAAGAGCTGTCAATACAGGCGCTCAGGATATTCAAAGGGCAGATGTAGGAGTGGATAGATACACTTCTGAAGTTGAAAGAGAGAATGAGCTTAATTGGGGGGTTGAACTAGGGGACATGCTCCGCAAAGAGCAATTAGCTTATGATTATCTTGGCGGCTCTAATGACGCTAGGACGCAGCGAATGTACACCATCAGTCAGATGGGTGCTTCCGGAGCTAAGGCTGCTTCTTCTAT
>Ga0164313_10001814_pt1 | contig 19131 bp, 17 predicted proteins | sample GuaBasSedimGuay4_FD_113735 | JGI IMG/M metagenome (GOLD analysis project Ga0164313, IMG submission 113735) | Subseafloor sediment microbial communities from Guaymas Basin, Gulf of California, Mexico - Guay4, Core 4569-4, 0-3 cm | ecosystem: Environmental > Aquatic > Marine > Hydrothermal vents... | reverse complement strand
CTCGAGCTCGCGTTCGAGGGTCTTCTGCCGGCGGCCCTCGCTGCGCTCCTCCTGCCGCAACCGCTCCTGCTTCTGCTCGAGCCACGACGAGTAGTTTCCCTTCCAGGGGATGCCGTGGCCACGATCGAGCTCGAGGATCCAGCCGGCAACGTTGTCGAGGAAGTAGCGGTCGTGCGTGACGGCGATGACAGTGCCGGAGTACTCCTTGAGGTGGCGCTCGAGCCACGCCACCGACAGATCGTCGAGGTGATTGGTGGGCTCGTCGAGCAGCAGGATGTCGGGCTGCTGGATGAGCAGCCGGCACAGCGCAACCCGTCGTCGCTCGCCGCCCGACAAGACATCGACTACGGTGTCGCCCGGCGGACAACGGAGGGCGTCCATGGCGAACTCGAGCCGGGAGTCCAGCTCCCAGGCGCCCATGGCCTCGATCTTGTCCTGCACATCAGCCTGACGATCGAGGACCTTTTGCATCTCGTCGTCGTCCATGGGCTCGGAAAAACGATCGGCGAGGGCGTCGAACTCCTCGAGCAGCGCCTTGGCCTCCGACGCGCCCTCCTCGACCACCGCCAGTACGGTCTTCCCTTGCTCGAGCTCCGGCTCCTGTTCGAGCAGCCCCACCGTGTAGCCCGGCGCGCGGACCACCTCACCGTTCGACGACTCCTCCACCCCGGCCATGATCCTCAAAAGCGTGCTCTTGCCAGACCCGTTGAGGCCGAGGACGCCGATCTTGGCGCCATAGAAAAAGCCCAGCGAAATGTCACGCAGCACCGTCTTCTGGCCATGAGCCTTGCTGACCCCGACCATCGAGAAGATTACTTTTTGCTCATCAGCTGCCATGGTGCCTCCGAATTGGTAACGAACCCGGGCCGAGTTGTGAGGTTATTCCCAGTAGCATCCATTCCTTCGAAAAAGACTGCGCAACAACCCGAGCGAGCGAAAGGTGGTTTTCCGCGAAAACTGTCGCGGCCGCAACCAACATGCCGAAAGCATACCGTACAAGCACGGTGGGACGGCGCAATTCGCCGCCTTCGCTACGAAACCCGGTGAGAAGTGCGGGCTAGTGCCTGGCGAGGTGCTACCGGAGCTCGCTACGAGGCGTGCGGAGCCTTTCCCCAGGTGGTGCCCGGCTGCTCAACGGTGTAGTAGACCCGTATGTCTTCCAGTTCCTCGAAGATCCTCGGGACCACCTGAACCGGCATCCCGATCTCGACTGAGTCGATCGTGTCGCCGATCCAGGCCAGGAGCCGTCCCCCTTCCTCGAGGTCGACCACCGCCACCGTGTACGGGGCGATGTCGTCGAAGCCGGTCGGCGCCGCAGCCACCGTCGAGTGGGTGTAGACCGTACCGCGGCCGCTTATTTCTTTGAATTCGAAGCTCCCGTTCATGCACTCGGCGCAGTCGGCTCGGGGCGGAAAGCTGAGGGCTCCGCAGTCGGCGCAGACGGACGCCATGAGCCGCCCGTCCTTGAGATGGACTGCGAAGTCCGAGACCTTCGAGTAGGGCACGAAGTTGACTTTTCCGAACCAACTCGGCATGGCTCAGTCCCTCCTGAAGAGATTGACAAATGTGTACTGGCCGATGCCGCCGACGTTGTGGGTCAGGCCGACGGCGGCATCCGGGACCTGGCGGTCGCCCGCGTCACCACGGAGCTGGGTGACGATTTCGTACGCCATCGACACGCCGGTAGCGCCGATCGGATGACCCTTGGCCTTGAGCCCACCGTCGACGTTCACAGCCACGTCACCGCCGATGTACGAGCGCTTCTCCTCGATGAACGGCCCGCCCTCGCCCCTGGCGCAGAAGCCGAGGTCCTCATACGCCATGATCTCGGCGATGGTGAAGCAGTCGTGGACCTCGGCCACATCCACGTCCGCAGCACCGACGCCGGCCATCTCGTAGGCCTGGTGGGCAGCCTCCTGGGCCGAGGGGAGACCCACCAAATGCGGTCGCCGGAGCACCGACATGCTGGCCGTGGCGCACCCTACCCCATCGAGCCACACCACCCGGTCACCTTGCTCGGCGGCCCGTTCCTCGTCGGCGAGGATGATGCAGGCCGCACCGTCGGCGTTGGCGCAGCAGTCGTAAACGCAGAACGGCGACGCCACGGGTTCCGAGGCGAGCGCCTTCTCCATCGTGATCTCTTTGCGGAAGAGGGCGTTGGGGTTCATGGCGCCGTAGTGATGGTTCTTGATCGCTACCTGGAGCAGCTGCTCCCTCGTGGTACCGAACTCGTGCATGTGGCGGTTGGCGAACATGGCGTAGTACGAAGGGAAGGTGGTCCCGAAGACCGACTCCCATTGAACCTCACCGACCCGTCCCATGAGCGCGAGTATCTCGGCGGTGCTGAGCTCGGTCATCTTCTGGCAGCCGATCACCACGACCACCTTGTGCAAGCCGGATTGAATCGCCATCCACGCGGTGCGGATGGCCGCGCTCCCCGACGCGCAGGCGACCTCGGTCAGCCACGTGGGTTTGGGGTTGAGATCGAGGTACTCCTGGACCACCCCGGCAACCGAGCGCTGCTTGTGGTATTCGGGCACCGCGCCGATCACCGAGGCGTCGATGACTCCGCGATCGATGCCGGAATCCTCGATCGCCGCGCGAAACGCTTCGAAGGCAAGCTCCTGAACGGTGGCGTCCGACCGCCGTCCAAACCGCCCGTGCCCAACACCGATCACTCCAACTCGCGTCATCCGCTCCTCCCAAGGTTAGGAGGTTAGGAGGTTAGGCGTACGGCGGTAGAAGTAAGGTTTCCACTCCTCACGTCTCACCTCCCACGTCCCAGCTAATCCCTAATTCCTAACTTCCTAACTCCCTAACTCCCTAACTCCCTAACTCCCTAACTCCTAAATGTACTGCCCACCATCAATCTTGATCACCTCGCCGGTGATGTGCCACGATCGGTCGGAGCACAGAAAGCACACCAGGTGGGCGACGTCCTCGGGGGTGGCGAAACGACCCACCACAGTCTCGGCGAGGGCCGCGTCCTTGAACTCGGGTGCAATCTTCTCCATCATCTCGGTCAGCACCATCCCGGGGGCGACGGCGTTGACGTTGACGTTGAACTTGCCCAGCTCCTTGGCCAGGGACTTCGTCATCGCGATCTCGCCACCCTTCGACGCCGCGTAATTCGCCTGTGCAAACTTGCCGCGCATCCCGTTGATCGACGAGATATTGACGATCTTGCCGTACTTCTGATCCTTGAAGTGGAGCGCCGCCGTCTTGTTGTAGTTGAAGTAGCCCTTGAGGTTGACGTTGATAACCGCATCCCACTGCTCTTCGGTCATCTTCCAGATCACACCGTCCCAGGTGATGCCCGCATTGCAGACCAAGATGTCGTAGCGGCCGAAGGTCTCTCTCACTTTTGCCACCATGGCCTCGGCGTCGGCGTAGCTCGACACGTCGGCCTTGACCGCGAGAGCCTTGCGACCCATCTCCTCGATCTCCGCCACAACGGCCTTCGCCTCGTCATCGTGGCGCCGGTAGTTGACGGCTACGTTGGCACCCTCGCGCGCCAGCTCGAGCGCGATCGCGCGCCCGATGCCGAGACTGCCACCGGTGACGATGGCACCTTTTCCTTCCAGGTCTAGTTTCACCTTGGACCTCCGATTGCCATCCCACCCTTTCGCTGATCAGGCGGGAACGTTTGAACGTTGAACGTTAAACGTTGAACGTTGAACGTTTGAAGGTTGACTATGCAGCGCGTCGCATGCCCCTTGCATCATAGCCCTTCCTCCTCCAGAAACTCATCGACCACACCGGCAAGTTCGGAGGGCCGTTCCATCGGCAGGAAATGCGAGCTGTCTGCGATCACGACCGTGCGGGAGCCCGGCACATCCCTCTCCACCCTGGTGCGCGCGGCGTCGAGGAAGGTGTCGCTGTGCTCACCCTGCACGAAGAGAGTGGGCACCGACACCCTTCTCAGCTGCGCCCACAGGTTGTGCGGCGCCGCCGAAAAAATCCTCGCCTCCCACTCCCTCGGGTAGCGCAGGCGCACCCCACCCTGTGGCAGATCGACCATTCCCGCGTCCAGATAGTCGTCGAGGACCCCGGGGTCCCAGCTCGCAAACACCTTCTTGCTCGAGTAGGAGGTTCGAGCTTCGCCACGGTCTGACCACAGCTCGCGTCGGCGACGGGCGCCACGCACGAGGCTGATCCGCCCACTCAGACCGACCGCCTTCACTGTCCCCCAGAAGAGGGAGTGAGCGCCGGTGAACACGAGGGGGTCCACCGCGACCACGGCCGAGAAGAGCCCCGGGTCGGCGGCCGCAGCAAGCAGCGAGATGACCGCCCCGAGACTGTGGCCGACCCCAACAATACCGCGCAGACCTCGACGGTTGAGCTCGGCGCGCAGATCCTCGACCAGGGGCGACCAATCCCGCAGCACCTGGGGCCTCGAATCCGGCCACAGCGGCCGTGCGGACATCGAGACGACGTGGTGACGCTTGGTGAGGTCTCCGATCAAACGGCGGTAGGTGCCTGGGGGAAAGCCGTTGGCATGGGCGAAGTGGAGCACCGGGCCGGTCCCCCCCCAGTCGTGCCAAGCGGAGTTCACTCCCATCGCATCCTCTTCGGCGCCCATCTTCACCGTCTCACGACGACTTCGCCGGCTCGCTGTCCGCCTGCAATCGGCCCACCAGCTGCCGCCAGCGCTCGATGTACTCGGGCTTTTCCTCTTTCCACAGGGTGCCGATGACGATCTTGCGGTTTGCGGAGCGCTCGTCAGGGCTCAACTGCGCGAGATCGATGCGGGTGATGGTGTTCTCCTTGTACCAATCCCAGTTGGCCGGGGCATCTCGAAGCTCGTTGGCCTTGCCGTAGCCGGTGGGGCACGGAGCGAGGATCTCGACGAACCCGAAGCCCTTCGTGCGGATGGCCGACTCTATGGCGGTGATGGTCTCGTACGGGAATCCCATCGTCCATCGCGCCACGAACGGAGCACCGGCGCCGATGGCGAGGCGACACAGATCGAACGGCTCCTCGAGGTTGCCGTACGGCGTGGTCGTTGACAGGTCCTCCGCCGGTGTCGTTGGTGAGACCTGACCGCCGGTCATGCCGTAGTTGAAATTGTTGATGCAGATGACCGTCATGTCCACGTTGCGACGGGCGGCGTGGATGAAGTGGTTGCCTCCGATTCCGGCCATGTCGCCGTCGCCCGTGAAGACGATGACGGAGAGTTCGGGCTTGTACACTTTCACGCCGGTCGCGAATGCGATCGCCCGTCCGTGGGTGGTGTGGAGGCCGTCGGCTTCTATGTAACCCGGGAGCCGCGACGAGCACCCGATTCCGGAGCAAAAAACCGTCCGGTCGATGTCGAGGCCGATGCTGTCGATGGCCCGCAAAGTGTAGTTGAGGACGTTGCCAATGCCACATCCCGTGCAGAAAATGGAGGGCCACATCTCGTCGCGAATGTACTTGTCGCGGATCTTTCTCGCCTGGTTAAACACTCAGACCTGCTCCCCCCCCTCGATCAGGGCTTTTACGATCTCCTCCGGTGGAATGATCTCGCCACCGATCCTCGACACCCGTTCGACCGTCGCCTCTCCCTCGAGGGCCTCCCGAACCACGTGGCAGATCTGTCCCAGGTTCAACTCGGGTACGATGATGCGATCGAGTCCGTTCGCGAAATCCCGCACCGCCCGCTCGGGGAATGGGTACACCGATATCAGCCGCAGGTGATTGATCTTCCGACCTTCAGCACGGGCAATCCGAACCGCTCCTGCGGCCGACCGCGCCGAGATCCCGTACGACACGATCCCGACCTTGGCGCCCTCTTCGCTGTCGACCTCGACCCGCGTCAGCCGCTCCGTGTCGTCTCGGATCTTGTCCACCAACCGCCTCACGAGCCGCGTGTGCTGCTCGGCGTCGTCGGTTGCCGGCAGCCCGCGCTCGTCGTGGGTGAGACCGGTCACGTAGGTGTGAAAGCCGGTGCCGAAGCTCGCCATCTCGGGGACCGAGCCCGGCGCCGCGCGGAACGGAACGTACGCCCCCGGCTTATTCGTCGGCGGGCATCTCTCTACCAGCTCGATCTCGTCCTCGGCGGGCAGGACGATCTTCTCGCGCATGTGGCCGACCTCGCCGTCGGTCATGACCAGGACCGGGTTCCGGTACTCCTCGGCGAGGTTGAAGGCGAGCCGGGTCAGGTCGACGCACTCCTGGACCGAGGCCGGCGCCAGGGCGATGATCTCGTGATCGCCGTGGGTCCCCCACCGTGCCTGCAGCATGTCGCCCTGGGCGGGCTCCGTGGGCTGACCCGTGGACGGCCCCGATCGCTGTACGTTGATGATCACGCACGGCGTTTCGGTCATGCAGGCGTAGCCGATCCCCTCCTGCATCAGTGAGAACCCCGGGCCGCTGGTGGCGGTGAAGGCGCGGCTGCCGGCCCAGGCCGCACCGATCACCGCCGACAGCGAAGCAATCTCGTCCTCCATCTGCATCACCGCACAGCCCAGCCGCGGCAACAGGACGGCCATCGTCTCCGCCACCTCGGTGGCCGGAGTGATGGGGTAACCGGCGAAGAAGTCGCAGCCGCCGAGGATCGCGCCGTAGGCACACGCCACATCTCCCTGCGCAAACTGCTCCCGCGATCCCAGAACCTCCATCACGCGGCGGTAATCGAGCTCACGAGCCATTGTTTCCACCTTCATTGCTCAGCCACAGGTCACGTCCGGCTCTGACCGCCAGCCGGTTCAGGTCTTCAGTCCCGGCCGGGATATTGGCCAGGACCGTGCTTTCGAGCACATCGTGCGGGACGACGTCGATGAGGGCGCCAAGGTAGCCGACCATGACGATGTTGGCGACGATCTTGCGACCGACCTCCTCCGCCGTCGTGGTGAAGGGAACCGAGGTCACGCCCTCGGCCTTGACCAGGGCCTGGTCGACCAGGACGATGCCGTCATCAGCCACATCCTGTCCGAAGCGGTCGTAGCCTGCCTGCGACAGCGCGACGACCACGTCGGGCCGCGACACCCTCGGGTAGTCGATGGGCTCCGAGGAGATGACGACCTCGGCGCGGGCTGCCCCGCCGCGTGACTCGGGACCGTAGGACTGGGTCTGCACCGCCTGGTAACCGGCCCGTGTCGCAGCCTCGCCAAGAACGACGCCGGCGAGAATGACGCCCTGCCCGCCAAAGCCGCAGATTCGAATTTCCTTCTTCATCGAGATGACTTCTCCAAGCCCATTTGCGCCGATGCGTGGCGCACGCCCATTTCCAGTGCCGCGATGTTTTTCTCCTCGGTTCCCGGCGGAACACTGCCGGTGACGGTTCCCAGCAAGGACTCATGCGACACGATTTCCGCGATCTCGTTGACGAAGCCCATCATGAGCATGTTGGCGATGATTTTGCGGCCGAACTCCTTGAATGCGATGTCGGTGGCCTGCAGCCCGAAAGCGCGCGCCTGATCGTCCTCGGCCGGTGTGACCAGGTCCGACTCGAAAAACAGCAGGCCGCCGTCCACCAGGGCGCCCCGGTAGGCGTCGTAGGACTGCTGCGACATCGTCACCAACACGTCCACTTCGTCGTGGACCAGGTCGTAGATCTCGCCGCTCTCGATCCCGACATCACTCTTGGTCAGACCGCCCCGCGAGGCGCTCCCGTAGGACTGCGTGTGGATGCAGTTCTTGCCGTCGAGCATGGCGGCCTTACCGAAGATGAACCCGCACAGCACGACCCCCTGGCCCCCGAAGCCGGCAAAGCGCAGCCTCATCGCCCCGTTTCCAAGGCCGAGGTGTCCTGGCGCAGACCGCGGTCCAACTCGGCGCTGATCGACTCCCGGCGCTCCGATATGAGCTGCCGCAGGCCGTCACCGAACTCGGCCCGCTGCCTCTCCACGAGCTTGCCGACCACGAACTTCCCTTCCAGATCTTCCTCCGACATGCCATCGGTATCATCAACGTGGATTGAAGCATCGCGCAGTTGTTTGAGGAGGGTGACCGGATCGCTGGTGCCGGTCATCTTGCCGTAGCTCACCGGACACTGGCTGATGATCTCGACGAAGCTGAAACCCTTCTTGTTGATGGCGTTCTGCATTGACTCCATCAGTTGGAACACGTGATAGGTCGTCCATCGCGCAACATAGCTCCCACCCGCCGCTGCGACCACATCGGCGATCTTGAACGGGTGTTCCAGGTTGAGATACGGCGTCGTCGTTGTGCGTGTACCGAACGGGGTCGTGGGCGATACCTGTCCGCCGGTCATACCATAGATGAAGTTGTTGACCAGAAAGACCGACAGGTCGAGGTTGCGGCGGGCCGCGTGGATCAGGTGGTTGCCGCCGATTCCGGCGAGGTCCCCGTCGCCGGCGATGATGATCACCTTCATGTCCGGCCGCATCACCTTGACGCCGCAGGCGAAGGCGATCGCCCGGCCGTGGGTGGTGTGCAGCGTGTCGCACAAGAAGTACGGGCTCGGGATCCACGACGAGCAGCCGATGCCGGTGACGCAGACGATCTCGCGGGGATCGATATGCATCTCGTCGATGGCGTGGGCAAAGGTGTTGAGCACGGTGCCGCCGCCACAGCCGACACAGAAGGTAGTTGGAAGGACCTCCTTCCGCAGGTATCGCAGGAGCCGGTGATGCGCGGGCCCGCTCTCCTCCTCGACCTCACTAGGGCATAGCCCGAGCAGTGGATCGCGGGTACCGTACACGGGCAGGTGCTGCGACTCGTCCGCTTCGCCGGAGGTGAACGCCTCGAAGAATTCCGGGTCGATGAGCCCTTTCAGCATGAGTCTGTCGCCTCCACGATCGCGGCATGGATCTCCTGCGAGGAGTGCACCACGCCACCGATCTTCGACAGCGGCACCACCTCGCAATCGACGAACCGCTCAACCTCGCGGGCCAGCTGCCCGAGGTTCATCTCCGGTACGAGTAATTGACGAAGACCGCGACTCGCCTCCTGGATCCTCGAAATCGGGAATGGCCAGATGGTCACCGGCCGGCAGAAACTGACAGAGCGACCTTCACTCCGGGCCCGGAGCACCGCCCCCTTGGCGGGCCGGGCTGTAGCCCCGTAGGCGAGGACACCCACCTCGGCGCCCTCCTCCGAATCCACGTCCACCAGCGCGATCTCCTCGCGTGCCTGTTCGATTTTGGCCACCAGCCGGCGCACGAGCCGGTCGTGGACCGACTGTGTCTGCACATCGCGCAGACCGTCCTCCTTGTGAGTAGAACCGGTCACGTGCACGAACCCGCCGTCGCCAAACTCGGTCATCGGCGGGACTATCGCGCCGCCGAAAACATCTTCCCCTTCGCGGGCCTTCCTACGCTGGGTCTGCTCGACCGTTCTCGGGTCGGGCAGGATCACCCGTTCCCGGAGGTGACCGATCTCACCGTCCATCAACAGGATGACCGGAGTGCGGTACTCCTCGGCGAGGTTGAAGCAGCGGATCACGAGATCGAAAGCCTCCTGCGCCGAGGAGGGCGCCAAGGCGATGATCTCGTGGTCGCCATGGGTGCCCCAGCGGGCCTGCATGACGTCGCCCTGAGCCGGCAGCGTGGCCTGACCGGTCGACGGACCCGAGCGCTGAACATTGATGATGACACAGGGCGTCTCGGTCATGCAGGCATAGCCGATGTTCTCCTGCATGAGCGAAAAGCCCGGTCCGCTGGTGGCAGTCATCGCCCGAGCTCCAGCCCACGCGGCGCCTATTACCGCCGAGATGGATGCGAGCTCGTCCTCGAATTGGACGTAATACCCACCGACGTTCGGCAGTTCGCGTGCCATCACCTCGGCGATCTCCGAGGCCGGGGTGATGGGGTAGCCGCCGAAAAACGTGCAGCCGGCGAAGATGGCGCCGAGAGCGGCGGCCTCGTCACCCTGAATGAAATGCTCCTGCTCCGCCAGTCCGGCCAGGTAGAGATCGGTGAGTTCGATGTTCTCAGCCGGCCTGTTCATCAAGCCACTCGTTCACGATAAAGATCGCGAACTCAGGGCACAGGAGCTCGCACAACCTGCAGCCGTGACACTCGTACGCCTGCTCCACCACGGGTGGGTAGTAGCCCTTGGAGTTGAGGGTCGTGGACACTCCGAGAACTCCGGTTGGACAGAACTCGGAGCAGATCCGGCAGCCCTTGCAAAATTCCTCGTCAATATAGATCATGTCTCAGTCTCGCAACACCCTCAGGTGCAACACGTGCATTCAATCTAACAAGGCGGAACGTGAGGGTCAATGAGCCCTGGCGTGGCTTTGGGGTTGGTTCTTGTAGCGCCGACTTTCAGTCGGCGTCGACGGCGATGAGGATGGGGTATGACAGAGGATTTGTAGCGCCGACCTCCAGGTCGGCGTCGGAAACGTTGAGGCACGGACGTACGCCCACCTGGAGGTGGGCGCTACAATCGACCGCAATGTCTGGTACGAAGATGAATAGGCCCATCAAACCCGATCGCATCGTCGACCCGAGAACGATCGCGTTTTCTGAACCTGCTTATCGTGGTGTTCTTCCGCATATGCACAAACCTGGCTGTACATACTTCGTGACCTTTTGCCTTGCAGATGTTGCCCGGAAACGCGCGATTGAAAGAAAAAGGTTGCTGGCAGCAGACGATCCTTCAGAAGTTTTTGAGGCGGTAGAATTCGAACCAACGACGGGCGCCTGCATTTTGAAGGATGAGGCGCTGGCCGCCATCGTCGAGAGCTCCTTGCTTCACTTCCAAGGCGAGAGATACGCCTTGGGCGCGTGGTGCGTCATGCCGAACCATGTGCATGTCATCATCACGCCGCTCGGCGATCATGTCCTTCCCAAGATCCTTCAGTCTTGGAAGGGATTCTCCGGACGCCAAATTAACCGGAGGCTAAAACGCAGTGGACCCGTCTGGCAAAAGGAATCGTTCGATCACATTGTTCGAAACGTCGGTTGCTACGAGAACTTCGTTTCCTATGTAGAGCGCAACCCTGTTGTCGCGGGTCTTGTATCGAGACCGTCTGACTGGCGATTCAGTAGCGCGCGCCATCGGGAAAATTTGTAGCGCCGACTTTCAGTCGGCGTCGACGGCGATGAGGATGGGGTATGACAGAGGATTTGTAGCGCCGACCTCCAGGTCGGCGTCGGAAACGTTGAGGCGCGGACGTACGCCCACCTGGAGGTGGGCGCTACAAAGATGGACACGGCATACTGAGGTTGGAGTTTGGCGATGCTGTTGACCCAGATCCTGCCCCGGGCACTGTTGTTGTGGCCCGATGAACCGGCGGTCCTGTGCGGCTCCGAGAGCTTCACCTACCGAGATGTGGCCGATCGGGTCGGTCGGTTGGCGGCCGTACTGGCTGGCCTCGGCATCGAGCCGGGAGATCGGGTCGCCATCCTGCACCGGAATTGCCATCGGATGCTCGAGACGTACTTTGCGGCGGTTCACGCCGGCGCGATTCTGGTGCCCATGAATCACCGACTCACCGCCGCGGACTTGGCGTATATCCTCGACGACACCTCGTGCCGGGTGATGATCGCGGACGACGGTTGGTGCGACGTTGCCGCAGAGGCGATCGCGACCTCACGCACCCCGTGCACGCCGATCTGGAGCAGAATGGGCGGGCCGATCGAGCGAGTGGTTGAAGGGCCGGACTATGAAAGCCTGCTGAAGGAGGTCGGTGAGCAGGCGCTCCCCAACCCCGCCTCGAGCGAGGACGACCCGGCCAATGTGTACTACACGAGCGGCACCACCGGCCATCAGAAAGGGGTGGTTCTCACCCACCGAAACATCTCGAGCCACGCCCTCGCGACCATCGCCGAGCTCGGCTTGACCGACAGCGATATGTGGGCTCATGTAGCACCCATGTTCCACCTCGCCGACGCCTGGGCCACCTGGGCAATCACCTGGGTTGGTGGCCGCCACGTGATGGTGGGCGCGTTCGATCCCGCTGCGGTGTTCCAGACATTTGCCGAGTGTGAGGTGACGGTGACCAATCTGGTCCCGACCATGCTCAACGATCTGGTCAACCACCAGGATTCGCAGGGTGTCCGGTTGCCGGCGTTCCGCCTCGTGATGAGCGGAGGAGCGCCCATCTCGCCGCAGCTCGTGCGGCGGGTCATCGACACCTTCCGCTGCGAGTACGTGCAAACCTACGGTCTCACCGAGACCAGTCCCTATCTCACCTTCTCCCTCCTCAAAGAGCATCTCCGGCGCCTGCCGCCGGAGGATCAGATCCGCTACCGCTCAATGACCGGCCGGCCCGCCCTCGGTGTCCGGCTGCGACTGGTCGATGAGGAAGGGAATGATCTCCCCACGGATGGGCGAACCGTGGGAGAGATCATCGCCCGCGGCGACCGCGTAACCCCGGGTTACTGGCAACTGCCCGACGCCACCGCCGAGGCATTTCGCAACGGATGGTTTCACACCGGCGACCTCGCCACCGTGGACGGCGAAGGCTACTTCAATATTGTCGACCGCAAGAAGGACGTGATCCTCACCGGCGGAGAGCTGGTCTACTCCACCGAGGTGGAGAACGTCCTCTACGACCACCCGGAGGTGTTCGAGGCGGCGGTTATCGGCGTCGCCGACGATCGCCTGGGCGAGAGCGTCACCGCCTTCGTCGTGCTCAGGAGCGACGTGTCGTGTGGCGCCGACGAGCTGGCGCGACACTGCCGAGACCGGCTCGCCCACTACAAGTGCCCGCGCACGGTCGGGATCGTCGAGGCCCTGCCGAAGACCGGTTCCGGAAAAATATCCAAGAGGGCTCTCAGGGGGTGGGTTAGCCGGACTCCGAATTCTTCACCTCAAGTGCCTTGAGGATCTTCTGCGGGGTAATCGGGAGCTCGGTCATGCGGACGCCGATGGCGTCATAGATGGCGTTGGCGATCGAACCGAGCACCGGCACCATCGAGCCCTCCCCCACCTCCTTGGCGCCGTAGGGGCCCCGCGGCTCGTAGCTCGGCACCGCGATCGACTCGATCTCGGGGGTGTCACCGATCGACGGAAGCCCGCCTTCTTCGACATGCGGGGTATGGCCAACTTCTATGATCCGATGAGCTATCTCCTCAACCTGGCTTGCGCCGAGATGGCGGTTTCTCCGGACGATGCGATGGAAATTTCGAAATTCGAAATTCGAAATCCGAACGAGAACTAGCGATCAGGTTCCCGGTTCATCTTCGCCAGGCTCATTCTCGACCAGTTTCCAAACTCCGCCGGAACGGTCGAACAACACGTCTGTCGGAATCGAAGATGCGATCCCTGAGATTTCGTCGAGCACGGTCACAGCCACGGTGTGCTGGCCGGGGGGAAGTACGATTTCCATCGGAATGTGAAACACGAATTTGTTGTCTTCGCTTGGGAGGCTGGCAATCTCGATCGGGTAAACCATCTCGATCAGTGGGCTGAGTTCGCGTTCGAGGTCCGCAGTGACCATGAAAACCCGCACCTGGCCGACCCATTTATCCCCGACAGGCTTGAATGCCAACCCGTCACTCGGGAGGAGCACTTGGAAAGCAAAACGGATCTGTTCTCCCTCGGGTGTGCCCGGGTGCGGAACGGCCCAGGAAATATTCAGGGGATTGTCGACTTCGGGGAGGACCAGGGTCGCGAGGGTCTGGGCGGCGACCCGGTCGCGGGCGCTGAGGGCGATATAACGGGAACGATGCCTGACCCTGACTTTCTTCCGATCAACTTCGACATCGATCTTGTGGGCTTTCCCGTCGCCGGCGCGAGGTGGGTGGTAGCCCAGAGAATAGTAGGCTTTGACATCCGCACCCAAAGGCGCCAACGTTGCGTTGGTTGGTTTGAGAACCGACATGCCGCCGGTGCCCTCGGCCATCGACTGCAAGGTGGTTGTGCTGTTGAAGTAGGTGTTGGTTTGCTGGGCTCTGAGCATGTCCGAGTTTCGATAGGCGACGCTGCCGGAAATCTCAGATGAAATCGCCGTTCCCGAAGCCAATCCCCGTGATCCTCCTTCGCCATAAATGGTGTGAATGGTGACCCCGAGAGTGCAGGCGTGAGCGACGACATCGCTGAGTTCCCGCGGCGAACCCTGGGGCCGGACATTGCGGCCGGTGGTGGTCGTACTTCCGGGATTGTTCCAGTGGTCGGAGCGGTAGGGAATGCCGTCGCTGAGATGGAAGATGATTTTGCGGCCGGGCACTGCGGCAAAGCTGTCGACAAAGTACTGGAGGTTTCTCCACGTCATACGGATGAACGAGCGGTAATCTTCGGTGAGCGCGTCAAGAGAGGCCTGACGATCTGCTGCGACGGCTGCGATCATCGCCGGGTTTCCTCCGGCGACCGCATCCTCGGCCTGGACCCAGGATTTGAGCATCATGTTCTCGAAACCGTCCATCATGCCGGCCTGACCGGCATTCTTGATTTCCTTGCCGAGGGCGTTGACGATCCGGCCGACGTCATCGGTGAACGGAACGCGAATTTTCACCAGGCCGTTGTAGACAACGAGCATCATTTTGGTGCCCGGAGGCACCTCTTCTTCGATGAACCGTTGAATTTTGGGTATCAGCCGCCGGAGGCTCTGCGGGCGCATGAAGACCTGATCCAGATAGAACACGACGTGACGGTCGTTGAACTCTTGTGGGCTGGGTCGGGAAGGGTCGGTGATTGTTTCGACTTCGATTTTATCGTCGCTGTCGCTTTCCGGAGGTGTGAGCCGGGTCTCGGATGCGTAGAAGTTGGAGATCTCCATCTCGACGCCGTCCTCGAAGATTTTGAAGTCATCCCGGTCGAGACCGACGATGGGTCTTCCCTTGCGGTCGGTGACGACCACATCAACGGTCACTACTTCGACACTGACCTCCGAGGAAAAGCGAGCTGTTGGGGGGGGCGATTCCTGGGCTTCCAGAGGAGTGCCTCCGAAAATCACTACCAGCCCAGCGAATGCCGCTTTGAAAAACAGGCGGAACGGTAATTTTGGGCCGCCACCCGGAGAGGACGATCTGTGCAGATTTCTATACATCGGCGACCTTTCCTCGGCCGGCAATGGGCCAGAGTCCGGCGTTTTGCCGAAACAGGCCGGCCCGCAACCTCCAATATTGCATCTTTGGTGCCAGGTCTTCGGTCAGGAAATGTTCGACGGTAATTTTTACAGCTATGACCATCGAAAGCACGGCGGTATGCTCAGTGCAACGATGGAATACCGTAACGATCTTCTCGTCTGGGTCTTTCACCTCAAGCGTGGTGGCGGTCACGCCGTCGTGAACTGGATCGCGCGCAATATGGACCGGCAGGTCTTTCACCTCAACAACGCCTTTTCGAAGCCGTTCAAGGTTCGCTGGCGGGGCGAGAAGATCTTTCGCCGGATCACCGATCCAGAGCGCTACGGTGGCCCTGGCCAGCGCCTTTACAATCTCGAGCTGCAACCTGGCACCGGCTACCGGGAGGTCGCGGGAATGAGGGATAGGAATTTCCTTTCATTCCACCCAAGGCTAGCACGGCGTTCAGGCCCGTTTTGGGGCCCCAAGGCAAGTGTCGGCGCGTCGAACGGCCTCCCGAATCGGCAGGGACCGGCGGTCGCGAGAGCCTGCCCCGGCACAACAACCTCGAACCCCGATCCCTGGCCTCGTTACCGCCGCCATGAGCACACCCCGCACAGGCGGCGGCTGCAGCTAAGAGATTCAGGAAGCGGCGGGGAGAGCTGCCGCGCTTGGTGGACCGCGAGGAGATCGCGCCCTCCCCCTGCTGCCGACGCTTCCCCCGCGACACGTTCGAGTACGCACCGCTGTACCTGACCAGGTGGCGCCGCGGCTCAGGAATGTGCATGATCACACGAACAAGGAATTCCGCCCGGTCGAAGGCCTCGGCCGCATCGCCGGGTTGCTCGCAGCGGCCGTCGTGGCCCCCCTTCGGCCGATAGAGAACCTCACCGTCTCCGCCCCACTGCATCTGCTCGAGGCTGATGGGCAGCCGCATAACGTAGCGGGCGAGACGCTCCACCGCCGGCTGATCCTCGGGCTCGACTCTCACACGGTTGTGCACCGAAAACCCCGTGTGGCGCCACGACAGCAGCAGCTCGGTCCGCTCCTCGGTGAGCAGGTCACCCGGAAGCTCCGGCCTTCTGGGCCGCCCTTGGCGCCCCAGCGTCGCGCCATCAGCGTGGTCGTTCGTAAGGAGGCCGGAAGGTCTGCGACCACGCTGATGACGCGCCGGCGGCCTCCATCCGAGCCGGAACAACCAGAGTGTGGCGCGCCCACCGCTGCACACATCAGCTCGCGAACCGTCTCCCAGGCCGCGCGTGCGAGCCCTCCGAGCAGCTCCCGGTGGTGCAAGAAGTACGTCGCAGCTCAAAGCGATCATTGTCTGTCGCCGCTCCGCGGCTTGAGGTTTTTTTGATTCGTCCATTTCCTGGGGCTGACGCCCCAGGCTAATCATCTGTCGCCCCTCCGGGGCTCTCGATCGACCTTCAACCGGCGTCAGCGGGCTAGTCGGACGACTCCTTCTCCTCGAGCGCCTTGAGGATCTTCTGCGGCGTGATCGGCAGCTCGTACATGCGCACGCCGACCGCATCGTAGATGGCGTTGGCTATCGAGCCGAGCACCGGCACCATGGAGCCCTCACCCACCTCCTTGGCACCGTAGGGGCCCCGCGGCTCGTAGCTCGGCACCGCGATCGATTCGATCTCGGGGGTATCTCCGATCGATGGAATCAGGTAGTCGTGGAGGTTCGGGTTGAGAATGCGCCCCTTGTCGTCGAAGATCATGTCCTCGCTCAGGACCTCACCGACCCCCATCACGATCGATCCCTCGACTTGGCCGTGGAAGGCGATTGGATTGATGACCGTGCCCGAGTCGTGGGCGTCGGTGAACTTGATGATTCGGACCACTCCGGTCTCGGGGTCGACCTCAAGCTCGCACACCGAGGAGCCGAAGCTGAAGGCGGGCGAGGTGCCGACCGTCGCACCCTTGAAATCACCCCCGAGGCTCGACGGCGGCTCGTAGCAACCGGTGCCGACCAGGGGGCCATCAGCCGAGAAACAGCGCCGCGCCGCCTCGGCGAAGTCCATTCCAACGTGGGGCGCCGCCTCGATGAAGATGCGCCGGCCCTCGGAGATCAGCGCCTCGGGTTCGCAGCCCAGCTCTCGCGCTGCCACCCGGTACAGCTTGGAGTTGATGTCGTCGGCGGCCGCCTTGACCGCGTTGCCCGCCATCAGGGTGACCCGGCTCGAGTACGAGCCGAGATCGATGGGCGCGATCTCGGAGTCGCAGTCGGCCATCGTCACATCGCCGTAGGCGAGGCCGAGCGCCTCGGTCGCCACCTGCGCGAGAACGGTTTCCGACCCTTGCCCGATCTCGGCCGCGGCGATCATCAAGGTCGCCCCCTCTCCGTCCTCGAGCACACGAATGATCGCGTTCGAGTGCGGGAACGAGCTGCGATAGATGGGATAGCCGGCGCCCGACACAAAGCCGCCGCTGCCGATTCCCACCCCACGACCGAAGGGCAGCTTGCCGTGCTTGGCGTCCCAACCCGATCGTTCGCGCACCGTATCGAGCGTCGCCTTGAACTCGCATGACAGCACGTCGAGGTCGTTGACTGTACGGGTGTTGGGGTCCATGGCGTTGACCATGCGAATGTCGATCGGGTCCATGCCGATCTCCTCGGCGAGCATGTCGAGCAGGCTCTCGAAGGCGAATCGCGGCTGCGGCACACCATGCCCGCGCATCGCCCCGCACGGCGGTTTGTTGGTGTACATCCGCCGCCCGTGGTAGCGGTAGTTGGGAATGTGGTAGAGCGTCGGGATCATGAAGCCGGCGTAGTAGGCGGTGATCACACCAAAGCTCGTGTAGGCGCCGCCGTCGAGCACGTTCCGAAAATCGACCGCCGTGATTTTGCCGTCCTTGGTGACCCCGATCTTGAGGTCCATAAACTGCTTGTGGCGCCCGCGGTGGTGCTCGAACATCTGCGGCCGGGTGTAAGTCATCTTCACCGGTCGCCCGGTGGCCCTCGACAAATAGGCGGAGCAGAAGTCCAACGCCATCGCCTCGGCCTTGCCGCCAAAGCCGCCGCCAACGTACGGCTTGATGATCCTGAACTTCGCCAGCGGCATCTCGAAGACCCGGGAGAGCTGCTTCTGGAGGTAGTGCGGAACCTGGGTCGAGGACCACAGCGTGAGGGTGCCTCGGTCGTGGTTCCACTGAGCCACCGCGCAGTGGGGCTCGAGGGGCGATTGCTGGACGAAGTTGCCGACGAAACGCCTTTCGAACACTGCGTCGGCCTCGGCGAAGCCCTCGTCGACGTCGCCGAAGTGGTGATCGACCAGGGTGTTGACGTTGTTCTTTCCGCGCGCCGCCTCGTGGATGTCCGGGGCGCCGTCGGCCAGGGCCTCGAAGGGGTCGAGGAGCACTGGCAGAAGCTCGTACTCCACCTCGATGAGCTTCACCGCCTCGTCGGCAGTCGCCTCGTCAACCGCCGCCACCGCCGCCACCTCGTCTCCGACGAAGCGGACCTTGTCCTTGGCCAGCACATACTCGTCGTAGCGCGCGGGGCTGACTCCGTACCTGACTCCCGAGACGTCGGCCCCGGTGATCACCGCCTTGACGCCGGGGAGGGCTTCGGCCTTCGAGGTATCGATGTTCGTGACCACGGCGTGGGCGTGCGGACTGGTAAGGAGCTTCCCGTAGAGCATATTGGGCAGCCGGATGTCCTCGGTGAAGACGGCGCGGCCGGTGACCTTGGCCGGGGCGTCTGAGCGCGGCACGCTGCGGCCGACCACGGCGTGGGTCTCCAAATCGTGGCCGGAGTCAGGCTCGGGCGCAGCGTCACCCTCGTACTTCCGCCAACTCCCGACCGCATCGATGATCCTCGTGTAGCCCGTGCAGCGGCAGAGGTTGCCGCCGAGTGCGGTCTTGATGTCGTCGTCGGTGGGATCCGGGTTGGCGTCGACGAGCGCCTTGGCCGCCATCACCATGCCAGGGGTGCAGTAACCGCACTGGATGGCGCCCTTCGCGATAAAGGCCTTTTGCAGCGGATGCATCGCACCGTCCGACGCCAGCCCCTCGATGGTGGTCACCTCGCGGCCGTCGGCGGCGACCGCAAGCACCAGACACGACTTCACCGCCTCGCCGTCGAGGAGCACCGTGCAGGTGCCGCAATCGCCGAAGTCGCACCCCCTCTTGGTGCCGATCAGCCCGAGATGCTCCCGCAACACATCGAGAAGCGTGACGTTGGGACGCACCGCGACGCTGTGGGCATCGCCGTTGACCGTCAAAT
>Ga0164313_10001813_pt1 | contig 19139 bp, 45 predicted proteins | sample GuaBasSedimGuay4_FD_113735 | JGI IMG/M metagenome (GOLD analysis project Ga0164313, IMG submission 113735) | Subseafloor sediment microbial communities from Guaymas Basin, Gulf of California, Mexico - Guay4, Core 4569-4, 0-3 cm | ecosystem: Environmental > Aquatic > Marine > Hydrothermal vents... | reverse complement strand
TACCCAAATACGAAAGGGTGTGGATAAACCCTGATGGGTTCGAGGTGTTCTGGTTGCGTTTTGCCGACGACGATACCTTTGCAGCACTTCCTGACTACCTCAACGACCTCAACGCGATGCACGAAGCTGAGAAGGCGTGTCTCAAAAACGATGCCCTATTGTGGCACAGGTATGCGGCAAATCTTGACAGCGATTACGTCAATCAACCTTATACCGTAGGGGCCACTGCCGCTCAACGAGCCGAGGCGCTCTTACGAACAATAAACAAATGGGAAAATGAATAAAGGACGAGTTGAAGGAGAAGAGGTTGTTAGTTATAAATATAAAATTGTTCAAGCCAGAGAACAAACTGAAGAACGTCTTGATTTTGACTATCTCTTAGATTTGTTTGGAGAGCATGATAATGTTGTCACGCCATTAATACATGAGGTGAGAAGATTGCGAAAACTTTTAGAAGAAAAAAATGGCTGTAAACATGTTTGCGGTTTACAAGGATATGATCCAATGAAAGGCGACAGTTGCCCAGCCTGTGAGAGAGGTAGGTAAACTTTTTATATAAGGCGGATGGCAATGATTGATCTAATTATATGGTTTGTGGTAAGTTCGAGTATTCTAGTTGGGGTAGTTTTGGTGATTCTCCTTTTTTGGCACCTTTTGGAAAATAAATTATGAAAACAATACTAATACTACAATTAATCTTCGCGCTGGTATTTGGCATCGGGTGGATTATGAATTTGATCAGACTTATTAATTGCGACTTCGACGCCCCCTATAAAGCTGAAGTCATCTATGTGATTGGAACTTTTACGCCAACTTGCATTGTAACGGGCTGGATTGATTTGGAGGATTAATTATGGATTCTGTTTTAGACTTTTTGGCCAAGGTCATTGTTGGGTTGTTTTTGGTGGGAATTGTGGTAGCTTTGATTTCTGTTGTTATTGTAGATCCTTGGGGTATTTTGTTGCTTATACCGATGGCTGTTATATGGGCTTTGTATAGGTTGCTTGGTTGAGTTTGCTACGTAGTGTTTCTGGAGAAAAACCCCTCCACTTTTTTATTTTTTGAAGTTTGGTGCTCTTTTTTGGACTTTTGTTTTGGTTTCTTTAATAGGGGGGGGTCTTATTAAATAAGAAAGGGTAAGGTCAATGGTTAATAAGAAGGTAAGGGTTTAATGATTAATAAGGGATGGATTAATAAAGAATAATCAAATGATTATTAAAAAGGTTGGATTGTGAGGGAATCTATGCCCCCCGGTGCTATTTCATGAAATAGACTTGTTTCATTAATGAAATAATAGGGTCGGGCTATTTCAACTCCCTTATTTGCCGTTTTCCGATTCTAGGCGATAGGGAACCCATTTTGAGCACAAAAAACCCCGTAGGGGTTAACCTACGGGGTTCTAGAGGGTGTTTTTCGATTAATCAGGTGTGAACATACCCATCCGTTTCAATCGCATACCAAAGGTTGCAAGCGTCCGATCTTGCCACCCATGCCCCATCCCCACCCATCATCGGTCCGTCGATCACAGTGTCGGGAGTTCGATCTTGTAAACGTTTCAGGGCTGTTTTCTGCGCATCGGTTGCGTGCTCGTTGAAACGATTTTCTCTATCTTGTTGTGTCGTCATGGTGTTATACGGTTTGAATGATGCGGTTTCCTTTTTCGATTTGATCCCAGTATAAAGACAGGTCTTGGCTGTCTTCTTTGGCTTGCTTCTTCTGCAAGGAGATCCCGACTAGTCGAATGGGATCCCGTTGCGCTTTGATTTGTCTCGCGACTACTGCAAAGCGAATCGCGTTGATTCTGTCTTTTTTCAGCATGGTGTTTTTCGGTTCGTTGTTTTTCCTAACATGGACCCCTAGTCTAGAGAGGGATCGGAAAATCTGTCAAGAAATACTTTGACCTGATCGAACCATAAGGGTTTCCCCCATGCCCTCTAGTGGTTCTGGCCACGAACTATATGAGTCTATGAGCATATAGCTACAAGCACATATAAGCTGGGATCGGCTCCGATCGGATCGGATGAACCCTCTAGTCTGGTCTCTCCTTATGCACAATCGGATGCACGTATATGTGTTTGTTTCGTCTTATTTCGCTTAAATATTTCAGAATATTTCAACTTATATTTAGTATTATTTCGGCTTTATCACTACATAATTTCACACTCATATACCTATTTACAAAAAAGAGGGTAGGAAATTAATCCTACCCTCTCAATTAAATCAATCGTCATTTGTAAGCAATACACAAACAACGATGAACACTAGCAGAACCAGCCATATCACGACACTTTGATCAACTCCCTATCCTTGATCAACCGTTCTCCCTTGTTGGCAAGGGAGTCGATTGCTTCATTGCTCAATTCACCCTTGACCCGAAGAGCGTTAAAGAAGTCAGACTTCTTTTTACCTCCGGTCCCGAATTGAGAAGAAATCAATTGTTTCTCCTCTCGATTCTTTACGTTCTCTCCAACGGCGTGATGGGTGTAATACTCAGTCACTCCATTGAACAAATCGTAAAGGTTGTCACCCTTGTTCTCGATCCCTCGCGAGAAGAGAGAGACAATACTCTCTCTAGTGTTTTCAGCACGAGTGGAAGTCGAATTCAGGAAACCCGCTATCAGGTTGTTTGCTTGGGACAGTGACAGGCTGTAATCCATTGATTCAACCAGTGTCTTGATTGCCCCCTGTCTTGATACTGCGAGGGTTGCCACCGCTTGCTGAATGCCATAGAGCTTGTCGCACACATTGACAGTGTGTTTGGCTGTCAGATTGAGCACACTCGAATTTCTCAAGTGGTTCAACTGGTTCAAACACCATAAACGTGTGATCGAATCCGTGACACTTGTCCTCCAACTTCCATCGAATGAATTCAGGAAAATCAAATTCGCCTGAATGTGATCCCCTTTCTTCACTTCTACCGTTTCATCTTCCAACTTGATCGAAACGACTTGCTTGCAGCGATTCGAGAAACTCATAACGGAATCAATCAGAAAATTGATTCCCTCAAGCGAATCTGTGATCATCGAAACAAACCGGTTCGGCTGAACGATGCCGTAATTGCTTCCAACTACGTGCAGGAGCTTGTCGTTGTTGTCAACAAGCTGAACCTGTGAATCTGAAGAGTCTTTCAACTCTCCGTCTTTCCAGTATTCAACCGGCTCTTTCCTGACAGTGAAGTCAAAAGGTGAACCGTTTCCATTGACTAACTCTAAATCTAGTCCTTTTTCGTCTTTCAGATGTAACATACTTTTAGGTTGTTTACTTTGTTTTTTCGTTTTCAGCACTACACAGGGTTTTCAGATAACCCTAGATCAAAGCAGGAAAACTCGCCCGATCCGGTTCGGGCTTGACCTCCGTCGGGTTGAAACTTGGCTAAAATTTCAACCGTCAAAAATATTCAATCAGAATTTTCGCATAGTGTCAAACCCCTTTTTCAATTCATTTTTTCCGTTTCTCCACTATATACCTATATGACTACTTACCTATATGATCATACGCTCATATACAGGGTTTCCCTCAGAGCAAGCTGCGCTTGCGCAGCTTCTTATGTTTACATAAGTATATGCGTATATGTTTATTTAGGTTTATTTCAGTAAAATTTGCGAAACTTTTGGATTTATTTAGATGATTTTCAAAAAAATTTGAATTGTTTATTTAGGCGATTTTTCAAAAAACTGCAAAAATCTTATTTCCGTTATTTTCCTCTAAAAATTTCAGATAAAAAAGAGGGGAGATTTCTCTCCCCTCAATTTCCATGAACCTCAATCAACACCATAAAGTGAATCCATCTGTGCCGCGTATGCGTGCTCCATTTCCGCGTGATCTTTTACGTCGGCCACCCCTTCGGAAAACTTGTCAATCCAGATTGTTTGCTCTTCGGCTGTCAGGTCAACGGGCATCGCCCCTTCGCCCTCGCCATACCATCCCGCGTCATAAGCGGCATTCTCGAAATCCTCTTGCGCCATTTCGTCGATTTCGTCGGTGGTCAAAACTTGCGCAAGCTCTTCTACTTGAATTTTTGTGTCGAAATGGTCTATAGTGTTCATAATTTAAACCTATCACAAATTGGCTTAATGTCAAATTTATTCGCAATTATTATTCAAATTCCATTTCGTCGATTTCGTCAATCTGCGCTTTCGCGTCCTCTTCGGTTGCGGCAAATCCGCATAATGGATTGCCCGGACCATCGTAATTATCATGGAAAAAGCTCCAGTCTAAAGACCGATCAGGAATAGGTTTTAATTCAAAATCAATTGTCCAGTTTTTGTATCGTATGCTCATGGGAGTATTCATATCTAAAATCAGTTATTTGTCAAACACTTTCTTTAATTCATTCAATATTATTTGCTCGGCTCAATCCCTCATTGATTCTTAAAATTATATCAGATTTATTCACATAAGGGTCCGCGCTATATTTAGAAGAATCTAAGTAAACCTTTATGTCAGTAAAAGTATTTCTCAATTCAATTATTTCCGCTTGCCGCTCTTTGGCTTCTTTTTGGAGTTGTTTAATGTAATTCATATTTAAGACAATATCAGAAAATCGCCACTTGTCAACACAATAAAAAAATCAAACAGAATTAAATATATACAAAAAAAGAAGGGGGATTTCTCCCCCTTCAATTTTCATGAACAACCTAGACCACCCTAACAATTTTACTCAATTCAATCGTATACCATTCAGGCATTTCTGATCTTGCCTTGAGATTCGGCTTAATCAAATCAGAATTAACTACCTTAAAATTTCTGTCAACGTAAACCGTTTTCGAATTGCGATTCTTGACACTTGAGCAAGCGACTAGCACGCGCCCGGTTTTCATTGACTCCATCCAGTAGGGGAAATCAATCCAGACTTTCCCTCGTGGCGTTTGCGCTTGAATTCCCTCTTCTCTCTTTTCCTTTGTGGTTGCCTTGTTTTCGTAAGCAACTCCGAAGCGAATTTGAAAGGTTGAAATCTTGAGCAATCCACGACCGAAAAACGGATTGTTTCGCTTTTTCATCTTTCCATCCAGTAAGTCAATCATGGTTACGGTTGAAATTTGACCATGCCTTGTTTCGATCTTTTCGATCAATTCATCGGTGTCCATGATCTTTCCTGAAATTGCCAAACCATTCAAATTAAATCTTAATCCAGAAGTAGTCAACTGAACGGCGCGAGTTGCGAAGGGTGAAGAGGTGTTTTGCGTTGTTTTCATAATGTCACCTTACCATAAATTGAGTCAGTGTCAAATCTTTTCTTCAATAATCTTTTTAATATCTAGTAGTAGCCAATCTGTTTTGTATCTGATCGCTAAAATGTTGTTTAGGCTAACTTTTGCATGTTCTAAAATTTCATGTTGTTCTGAAAATCTTGTGTATACGGCTTTTTGAATTAAATTAAAAAGCTCTTCTTTTGTTATTTTTGTTTGGAATTCGTCCATGTTATTTAGGATTGATATTTAAGAAAAATGGAACTAGTTTTTAATCAGAACTAGCAAACTGATATCACAACACTAAAAAATCAATTCATCTATATAATCAGGCTCTAATCCTAATTCATCCATAATTATATCATACGCATAATCAAAATCTCCGGTGTCTATCGCTTCGAAGAAATCTCTTTTAAAATTGTTCCGAATTGCTGTTGCCTCTCCGCGAGAAATTCCATCTCTTTCCATTAACGTTTCTACAATTGGTTTTCTATAGTTATTTTCCATGATCCAAACCTAACAGATTAGCCTGATTAGTCAACAACAATCGAATTAATTTGAATAAAAAAGTTTTCGTGATTCAGTTTTGCTACTCTTATCAATCCTCGCGCTTCTACCCTTGCCTTTGCTTCATCCTCCGCAACTACATCAAATTCAAAATCGAAACAAAGAGGAGCAACCATAGAAGAAAAAGAGCAATTTATTTTATATAATTGTTTCATTATTTGAACCTATCATAAAATCAAATATAGTCAATACCTAAAGCAAGCCTTTTTCATCTAATTCCTTTATCTTTTTTCGCGCTTTCTCTATCGTCACCTTTAAATCATTCAGTTGAGAATAAAACTCTTTTTCTAAATAATACAAATTACCATAAGCCACAAGACTTTCGTCAGCCGATTCAGGTAGTAAGGTATTTTCAGCGACCCTATTAGCCAAACTACTCCTGTGTATTTGCAAAGAAGTTATTATTTCCTGTTGTCTTGTGGTTAACATTGTATTTAATATTGTATTTAAGAAAAATAGAACTAGTTTTTGCCGGAGGGAAAACTAGCAAACCCCATTGGACTATTTGATTCTCACTGCATTGCTTTTAATCTCACTCACATAAACGTCACCCATGTCGCCGTGGGGTCCGGTCATCGGAGTCACTACCAGACAGAACCACCTAGCGTAAGGATTTTTTGCTTCCAGACTAGGCTTCTGCCATTTCTTTAGAACGTTCCAGACCCAAGACCCGTCAAGACTCATCCAAACCTCATAAGGATTTCCCTTATCGCGAGTCTTGCCGCATTCATTCTTTTCGATTTGTTTTGTTGCCATGATGCTAACCTAGCATAAAATCAGAGATACGCAAGCTTTTTCTGCAAATACTTTTCGACCGTTCTTTCTTCTTGTCTTTATGAACTATAGGACTTTGCACAAGAAACCTCGCAAAAATCCTGATTCTTTTCTTCTGGTTTGAATTCATAGCCACACCATTTACACTCTCTAGTTTCATCTTTCCACGCATCAGGGCAACCTATTTCGTGACATTTTACCCCATTAATATAAACTATTTCGCATTGATCACACATTATTTTGGCTCCGTCCATTTTGATTTGTATCCAGCAATATAATACATTGCCGTGCTTAAACTTCTGAATATTCTGTATGCCGTTCCATTATAATATGTTTTATATGGATATTTTGCGCTCCATGTTGGATCATATTGAATTCGCGCTAAACCGCATCTAATATTTTGTCCTTGTTTCATCTTGTTATAAGTTAACACAAAAATGAAAAAAGTCAAGAGCTTTTTACGGCCCTTGACAATTTTTATGAAAAAAAAACAAGAAAATAAGAATTACTTCATATATACCTTTCTTTTACTGTTTTAGTTTATTGTAAAGGGAAACAAAGGCTGGTCTCGCATGGGAAAGAAACGCTTTGAGTCTTTTCTCTTCTGCATTCCAAGTTGACCACACTCTATGATCATCAGAATAAGCATAATACCAATCAAATCTAATCAAATAGTCTCTAAACCGTTCTAGATTCATATGATTTAAATCACATCTAGGATTTCTTGGCGGGATTTTACCTTTCAGAGAAGTAAATCTATCAGCATTCATTATTTTTTAGGTTTATATTAAAGGGTTGGGGTGCCGGTTAATTCCAGTTAAATATAGTCAAAACTATTGATCACTTTACCGTTTGGTTATCACGATAAACCACCCCATAAGATTTAAAAAGTTGCGCGATGGTGGATTCGAACCGTTAAAATATGTCAGAGCAATATTGGCCTATATCTTGGTCAGTGTCGATCAACTACTGACATTATTCTGGTATGTATTTTAATTTTACCTATCTCCTGTTTGTTTCTAGGTTCAACCTAACGTTTCCCACAGGTATTCTATTTCCGGCATTTGAACTAACCGCGCTTAAATTATGGTTTCACTCTATCACAAATCACTGACTTGTCAACATCTTTTTATCAATTTCTTTCCAGTCGTAATTAAATAACTCTTCCATATAAAAATCAAGACCCTGCAATGCTTCAACCGCTTCTTTCATATCACTATCTAAAGAATCAGCGCAAAAGTAATCATTCTTTTGGTAAATTCCAACCAGCACAAAAGGATCTAATCGCGGGTTATGTCTTGCAGAGTAAACCCCTTTCAGACTAAGCTCTAGATCAACCCCGTCTAAGCCACTCACACGCCTTGCCTCTTCTGCATTGTCGCAAGATAAGTCCTCGTAAACGTCTGCTTCGGGAAAATCAAACTCTAAAACAATCAATTCTTTTTGTAGTTCTTCACCAGAAGCGGCAGTAATCGCGGCAGATTGAAAAGCTAATGAAATAATATAATCTTTTACCTCACTATCCTCTAATTCATTTAATTCTTTTACCGCCTTGCCACTCCAAACGTAAAGATAGTCATCTAAAGAACAATTCCATACAGAATAGTTTTTTTCACCACCTGCTAAGATGTGGCGAGCGTTTGCTAAAGTTGTTCCGTGGTAAAACATAGCGGGACTCTAGCAGAAATCACCTATTTGTCAAACAATATCTTTCCAAAATTCTGGAGAAGTGATTTCTTCTTTATCTCTAAGCAATTCAAAAGGAACACTGTCTTCCCAAGCTTCTTCAGAAGGCTCAGGATGATAACCGTTCCCCCAATCGTAAGCTGCTGACGTTTCTGATCCCGCCGTTACACCTAGCCTGTAGCCAGCATCAAAAATTGCTCTCATTAGAGCAGGAGTCACATAAACATTCATTTTAATACCTTAATATAAAATTAGATTGAGTCAAGTCCAATTTTTAATATCATCTGAATTTCTTTCCTTCCAATCCTCTAACCACCGGATTAGAAGATCTGCCGACTTGTGATTTCTAGGCTCGAATTCAAAGTAGTGGGGGAGAGCCCCAACCACCGCAAGACTATTTTGATCTGTTACGGCTAAACTTGAGCAATGCCTATTTTCTTCGTCTGATTCTTGAGATTTAACTTGTATAATATTGATCCATTTTACACATTTCATAATAAAACCTTAACAGAAAATTGATAAATGTCAATATTTATATCAACCCCGCTTCCCGAAAAGAGTAGCGCCCTATTCCACTAGGATCTTCAGCTGGATCTCCGTAAATAATATGATCTAAAAAATCCAAATCAAATATCTTAGCACAATCTCTGATTTTCCTTGTCACATGAATATCACTTGGACTAGGAGAAGGATCTCCACTAGGATGATTATGACACGTAAGGAAAGCGGTGCAAGGGTTTAAGACAAGAGACTTAAACATTGTCGGCATACAAACCAAACTCGAAGATCTTGACCCAATCGAATGAAGAGTCTTGTAAACAACCTTATTCTTTCTATTTAGCATGATAACCCAAAAACTTTCTTGAGCAGGATTTTCATCAAAATACCCTTTCATAATCTCACAGACTTTTTCTGGAGTGCTTACCAGTTCGCCTTTGATTTCCGCAACTAAAGTATGCTTGAGAGAGGTTTCGTAAATTTTCATGGTTTGAAACTACCATAAAAAGATATTTAGTCAAGGCTTTTTCCTATTTAAGAGCCCTATCAAAATCAATTAACCATTCCTCAAATCTCCCACCTGTCCGTAAAGATTCCCAATTAGCCCAATCTCCATTTTGGTGCAACCCAGTGACACACTCACTTTCATCTATTAACATTTCTACCGCTTCAAGACCTTTTCTTAATTTGCGTATTTCCTCGTGACACGCAAAAACATGATCTAAGATTTCATCTTTATCTTTACCAACTACATTGATATTTTCCAATTTCATATTTATCTCGCATCTAATTCTTTTTTAACCTTTCTCCAATAAGGTAGCGAAACTTTTTTCTTCCACCCTCTTGGTCCTGATACCCAAATCCGTGCCATATCCTGATATGTTGGCTCATGTCCCAAACGTTTCTTAGTGGCATAATGGTCTAAATATAAAATACAAATATGAACAGATTTTTGCCGACTCATTCTATCTGAATAAACATAAGTTGTTCCATATATTCTATTTACGTCTTGGACAACAACACGATGGATTTGCAACGAACCATACGCATAGCCATTGTCGCCAACCGCGTTATTGTTTCCTCCTGACTCAACGGCTATTAAGGCAAGTATTAGTTTCCACATAGATTATTTATACACATTTTTCAAGTTTGAGTCTTCCCTTTTTGGCCACAAACATTTTATGGTATCTTTCTCTTATTCTAAAGATCTCTTCAATCTTGCATGAGGGACATAACCATCTCCATTCTTCCCCAAAAACACTAAGGTGGTTAGTTTTTGCCTCTTCATCCCCACATTTAACGCATTTCATAATAACACTCTAGCACAAAATCACTCAGAGTCAAGATTAATATTCCGCTCGATCAATTATTGCATCACCACCAAATTCTTCTTGTGCCAATCCATAAATGTTATCTAAATTAACCCATACCGCTTCCCCTGTCCAAGAATAAGCCACAGCGACACCAACAATATACCTTAGTTTTTCCGCCCCGGATTCTATAAAAACAGCAACTTGATATTCTTTTAAATGCTTTTTAAAAATAGTTTTCCAATCCACTTTGATAAAACTATCCGTTTCTTCTGAGTAGTATTCATCAATAATCCCCTCTTCAAATAAAAGACAAACCCCATTCCCCTCTCTTAAAAGCTCAATACCATCAATTACCTCTATTTTTTTTTCGAAAGCATTAATATCTTTAACCTCAAAGAGATTAGAACGAGCGTTTGCATAATAATCAGCCATAATTAAACCCTATCATAAAATCATTCAGAGTCAACCTTTTTAATGGTAAAATTTTCGTCTTCTTGGCCCACAACACAATCGTTTCTTTCAAGACAATTAAAATAAATAATCTCTGTCCAATTTATTTCAAAATCTTCGGCTAAAACACTGTCCGTGCCAGTTATTACCTTGAGCTTTTCTTCTATTTGAGATAATGCCGCGAAAACATTTGGTCCCTCGCCAAAGAGATCTAAGTCCTCTGACTGGAAGTGGAGTTTCATTTGCTTTCTATTTCAGCTTTAATACGGTCAATTTCTTTAATCCAAGCATTTTTTAAAATATTAATATCTCCCGCAGTAAAAGTAACCTTTTTCCCCTTCCACTCTAAGATTGCTCCTCCTGCTTGAGTGACAGCGCCAAGGCTAATTAGGTCGTGCCGTTTCTGTCGTGCCGCTTCGAGTTGTTTAAACAACGGTTCTAATTCTGTAATATTCATAATGCTACAATAGACTATTCTCCATCAATGTCAATCAAATTCCCCTCAAAAGATCCCTCTCTGTCGATTTCTTTTCTTTGTGTCCGCGCAATCGCCCATTCTACTGCCGCTCTATCTTTCTCAGACATTTCGCTTGCCCGAATAAAATCTACTTCATATTTCCTTATTAACAGGCAAAGTTCTTCAAATGTAGGTTTCATATAATACTCTTTCTAATAACCTCTTCTAGATCAACACCATTGCGTTGAAACACTGGTCCCATACCCGCAACTTCGTATCCAATTTTATTTGTCATACTCCTTTCTCGCGCCCATTCCATCGAATTATAACGGACACCTAATTCATTCTTATCAGGACCATTATCCCATTGCCGCGCAATTGAAATAATATTAGCCTGTAGGAGTATAAGATCTACTTTGCTTTCTTCCATCATTCTTGTATCATACCAGAGATTATACCCATGTCAATACTATTTTCGTCCTCTGCTACGGTATTTTTTGGCTGAAAATTGAATTCAGCTTTTGCGATTTCATTGACCTCTCTTTGAGAAACCTGCATCAATCCCGGCACAGGTTTCCCAATGATTATTTTGATCAACTCCAGTCTGTGTTTTTGATTCATAATTAAATCTTATCACAACCCTTTCTTATTTGCAAGCCTTTCTGCAAAGTTTCTCACATCTTTATTTCCGTTGTATTTCAGATTCTTTTCCAGAACTTCTCGCGCATTATCGCTCTTAGCAGCATCACGGACCATTCTCTTAGCCGTATTGCGCTCGCTCACCTTATTTGCGGCATACTCCTTAGATTTGTCGCCCTTATGTCTTGATCTTCCACCTTTTCCAGCCATATTATTATTTGTTTAAATGTTAAGATTCTGTTCCACGAAATCCTTCGCTTCTTTCAATCCCCAACCCGTTGCGGTGCGGACCTCTTTGATTATCTGGATTTTATTCCAGCCTCGATCATTCCACTCTCTGATTCTATTGTTGAGACTTCCATCCTCGCCAATTTCAAAACTAGTGATGGTATCAGAGATATTCTTTTGAATAAGATCCAATAGTTCGGTTCTGCTTAATGTAAGTTTCATGATATCACCTTATATTATTTTGAGGGTTTGTCAACCTTAATACTTATTTTTTCTACTTTAATTTCTTCATAAATGAATTTAGAAGTCGGATACTTTTTGACAATCTCTTTCATTAGTTCTTTTCTATCGTTTCCAGTAAAGAAGGCTATTTCAGAAGATCTAGGAAAAACATTGATAACATATTTACCGTATTTCATGGTATCACTCTATCAGATTATTGGTTATTGTCAAGAAAAAAAGAGGGGGATTTCTCCCCCTCTTTCCCAGACAACAGAACACTAACGAGAAATTATAGTGGCGACTCTGTATTCACTTCCTCTTGATCCGACGTTTCACTATCAGGCGCATCAGGAGTCTCTTCTGTTGGAGCCGTGACCTCCTTCAAGGTCTTATCAATCCCGCGCAAAGCCTTGATCAACTCCTTACGAGACGCAAAGCCGAAATCGACATGAAGTGTAACAAGATATCCATCACGCTCTACTTCAAACGCTTCGACGTCTTGATTAATCTTTTCAATCAATTCGTTGTGCTCTTCTACCTTGGCTTCCCAATCAGTATCGACCTGATTAAGAGAAGCATCAATTTTCGCGGTTACTTCCCGCATCTTATTTACAACTGTATTCATAATATTAATGTATTCTATTTTTGGTTATTTGTCAAGAAGTTTTTGCTTGTTTAATGATATTTTCGATATTTTCGCCTGAAAAATCCCGGCACGCATTCCACAGGGTTAAAAAGATTCCACGCTTATTAAGATCAGAAAAGTTAATCACTCTGCCGCTTGGCAACCGCGCAGGATAACTCATTTTTTTAATTGGCTCTATTTTATAATTCATATTAAGCCACTCTAATATCTTGTCCTTCATCCATATGGAAATACCTAATCGTTCGATCAGCAAAACCATTTAGAATATTTTTCTTAACTAAATCTGGAAGAAAAGAGGTCACAATCATTTCGTCGCCATAAATTGTTGATCTATTTTTCCGCGCTCGACCCAAGGCAATGAATTGGCCGCGATCTTTATTGAATTCATCCCTCTTATTACAGAGAGACCACCCTATGGTAATATCCCCTGTGAATTGATTCTTTGCTGCCACCAACACTCCGCACTTATGTCCCTTACTATCTTTGATATACTGATTTATCATTTAATTATTCTGTTTTATTTTGTTCAACAGAATTGTTTATTGTTATTGTTGTTAGAAAAAATATGGCATATGTGTCGACTTTTACGACTCCTACTTATCCCGCATATGCCCACAGGTGGAGTTTTGAATTTTCCATTAGCTAAGTGGAATTTACAAATTTAATTTTCCACTACCTTAGCATCTTTATAATTATTGTCAAGAGTTATTTCTATAGAATAAGGATAAAGATAACGATTAACTGTATTGGAAATATTATTTAAATGGTCTTGTAAGTTTTTGGCTGGATCAGAACCACCACCACCACCCGTATACTTAAAAGTGGTGTGCCCGTCAAAAAGAATAAAATGTATATGGTTTACTTTCATACTTCCACCACCTTAGCAGATAATGTCTTGGTGTCAAGCTCAATCGTAACATATTCATTCCATTCAAAAAACTTTTTTTTAAGATTATCAGGGACAGTGGCCTCTTCCCCCGCTGGATTTTGCGCCCAATAGTCAGGACATTTGAACGTTGCTAATATTTTCATGCTATCACTCTACCTTATTTCGCGCCAATGTCAAGAAATTTCGCAAGAAAAATCCACATCATCTAATTTCCCTTTAGACCCATCCCTATCCGCGCCCTCAAAGGAACACGTATTATAATCTATAACTAAATCAGCCGGACCCATAACATTTAGAATATATCCAAGCAATATTTCTTCTATTTGTTCTTTATTTAGGGTTATTTTCATGGTGATTTTAATTAATTCTATTTTTTTGATCTTACTAGTAGCAAAAGTTTATACCTGTTTTTATAACCTATTTAGCATCAAACACTTAAAAATAAGCAATATTTACCCTTATTTCGCTAAAATGGCCCAAAATTGGTGAAAAGTCAAGATAATTCCAATTAATTCTTATTAATTCTTATTAATTTCTATTTCGTCGCTATTCCAGTGAAAAATCGTGCTTCCATCAGTCTCTATTTCCCAATATGCCGCGCCATTTTCGATTGCTTCGACTCTTATTTCGGCAGTACCAGCGACAAAGCCTATCAAAAGCCCTAAAATCATCCCCAAACCGATACCAACAAGGATAAGTAACGTTCCTTCAATTTTTTTAATCATTTTTATTGTTTATTTAATTGTTTTTCCTTTAACCTACACGGTCGAAAAGTCATCTCTTATTTTATAAGTTATTGATTATCAATATCTTTATTTTTTGCTTTATTTTTTCTTATTTTCGCTTGAAATTGGTTGAAAATAGGGTTATTTAGCACAAAAAATAGGTCAAAATTGAATATTTAATGCTATTTTTGTTATTTATTTGATCATTATCGCATATTTCCATCAAATGTCAAGCAAAAAGTGGGGGAAAGTGGATCAAAATGGGTTAAAATGGTGAATTTTTATGCTATTTTATATAAAAATGGTCGCCACAACCATAATTTCATTCTTCCATCCTTATATCATTCATTATTAATATCTTATGTGATTTATCTTTATCTATAAACTCCCTATCTATACTATACATCAACCCATTATTCCAATACAAGAAAAAAGAAACCACAAGAAATCCGATAACAAATAACAACTCAATATAAAAATTACTAGCTAAAAAGACACCTAACATAACCATAACCCCATAATAACCCAATCTAATTATCCTTTCCCTACTAGGAGAGACATATCTATTACTCATTAAACGCAAATAAGAGATTAACTTAGAACCGGTTACAAAAGTTTGAGCCGGTTTTCTAAAGTCTCTCAATATCGCTCTAATCAAAATAAAATCAATCACTAAAAAGACAAAATCAAACAAAAGAACCAAAATTACTACTCCAATTAATATATTAATAAACATATTACAATTTATCCTTTTTTATTCTTTCCACCAATCCACGTCACTTATCAAAGTATCTTTTTCCATATCGGAAACAGTCCCTAAAATAAGCCCATTAAATAACAAAAAGCACAAAAATACCAAAAGATAAAGACTAAAGCGCGGGAAATTATCCCAATTAGCTGTTTTTACAAAGATGTATAACCAAACGGGAATTCCGATTAGAACCAATATTACAAAAGTAACAACATACATATTTTAATCCCCGTCTCTAATTTGTTCTACCATAACACAAATAAATATAAACATAAATAATATAATCCATTCCATTACCTTTTCAACCTTTCATTTAACTTTTTCTTAGCGGTTCCATGAGCCCGAAAGCCCACTATAACACTTCTTTGTTTCTGGCACAATTGACAACCCGCGCAAGAAATATCGTCTCTCTGTTGAGCGGGACAAACCACAACCTTGCGCCCTTTAGGGGTTTTAAGCTTGCTAGGTGCATCAATCGGCAAGACAACACAAACCGGACCTATACACAATGCCGCTTTTCTGTCCGCATCAACTAAAGAATCAGCCGAAAGATTGACAGTAAAGCCATTTTTGTTAGCCTCTTTAATCAGCTTGCGATTGTGTTTAGCTTGAACGGTTTGACCCAACATCAACTTATGAGTATAAGTAAAACCCTTTTTCCCCTTGTTTGCGGAAACTAAAGCTCTTAGCTTGCGGGAATCAATATTTAGATTCTTACCAGCTAAATCACCCGCCTGATTGTGCCGCCAAAATTGCCCTAAAGATAATGCCGCAATGCTTTTGCAAAAAGCTTTATAGTTTGATCCCCTAAGAGAATCAGTAACCTTTTTCCAATGAAGATTTAACGGCCCCATACCAGCATAGCAAGTTCCCTCTTTCTTCATAGGGCAAGAATCAGGACAAGTATCCTTGCTAGAGGTAGAAACGGGAATTTTCCCCGTTTTTCCGTTAGAGCTTTTAAGAGTCAGGTGGATCATAGGTAAGACTATAGCAGGGGATTATGATTTGTCAAGATAAATTTTTATCTAAAATAGCAATCAATAAAGAATCACAGGTATTAAATCTGTCTATTCCCGCCTCAACCATCCAATTTTTACGATTCAATTCATCTAAAACCTTAATCAAATCTTGTTTATCTATATAAAAAGATTCATGAAAAGCGACTGTCTCTTCTTTCTGACCTTTCAACTCTTCTATTATTTCTGAAATCTTCATTATTTCACACCTTAACAGAAAAACTTTGAATGTCAAACTCTTTCTCAAAAATAAATCTTTAATTTAACATGAGATAAAGCTACTAAAAAAATTATCCACCAAGAAACACCACCAACATTATAAGCTAAAATAGCAAAACCAATCCAAACAAGACTCATAAGGTCTATATACCTATCATTTGTTTTCATTATTTCAGAGATTAAGCAAAAAACTTCAAATGTCAAGCTTTTTTATTTGCATAACCACTCCAAAGAAACAGATCAAATTCCGCGATATTCACGATACCCTTATCAGCACAAAAGTCAAGAAAAATATTTTCCCATTTAGAATAATTGTTGCTAGGGGTATTTTTAGGTGCATTTTTATATCCTATTTTACGCAAAAACTTTAAAACATGAGTATCTATAACAGCATATTTTTGATCTTTGTATGTATGTAGGAAAAAAAGCCTTGATGTTTTAGGACCGACACCATATATTGATTCGAAATTCTCCAATGTTAAAAAATCTATATCAACGCCACTTATTTCAGCGAAACTCCTAAAAAGTCTCGAATATTGGCCCAATTTCACATTTTCCATACGTAGCCTCAACTCCCCCATCGAAAGCCACAAATTGACCTGTTTAAATGGCGTGAAGCGACCATATTTCACTTCATCACCAAGAAATTTCGCCAATTTCCCCGCTTGAATGGTCGAATTCTTACCAGCGCAACAAATACAAAATAGCGCAAACAACTCTTTTTCAGCCTTATTTCGACTAAAGTTAGTTATATTTTTAGGATCTACTAGAGTATTGAACATGCTCCTATTTAAGTTTTTCGTGCTATTTAATTATTCCTTTATACCATTCGATTTTGTCTTTCACTTCTTTTGTTTGATTTCCCTTCTCCCAAAATATTGTAAGATATTATTCATTTTTCTTTAAAAATTCTTCAGTCTGCTTTATATATCTTTCAAGGACAAGCAACCTACTCTTATCTACTATAAGCTTTTTCTTTTTTTCCTCTATAAATTCTTTCTGTCTTTCCGCTCTTCTTTTAAATCCTTCCTCTTCACTATTATACCAATCCTCATAAGCCTGAAGATCTTTCTTGTATTTGTTAGACAAAATCGCAAACTCTTTATCCGTATAAGGATACTTAGAATAACGAGCCAGAATCCTTTCACTCCAACAATCTCGCTCAATGTTGATTTTATTAAAATCTAAATCAAGACCAGTAAAATGATCAATAATCTTTTGAAGACTCCATTCCTCAACAGAGATATTAATTTCTTTAACTAAATTCTCAGGTTTTATTGGTTTATGCATCATTATTTTATTCTTTTAGAGGTTTCGCTACAAAAAATCTATCTCCTTTATTGCTAGGCTTCACAGTCATATGATCGAATCCCATTCTTTGACCCAATTCTTTCCAAGCGGCATTAGCATTTTCTTGCGGTGATCTTGGAGCAACGCCCCCAACCATAATACAAACAACAGGTTGACATGCATTCAAGATTTTGTCAAGATCTTTTTGAGTCATTTCGTATTCTTTCATTATACTTTTTCTATTTCTTTTGGTTTCACTTTTATTTCAACGGAATTTCCCAATATTTCAATTAATAAAGAAACTCTATTATTACTTATTTCAGGGCGATAAACTTTCGCGCACAACCCTTTAAAAGATCCTTCTAATATTTCAACTAAATCACCTTCTTCAAATTTTGTCTCTTCTTTGTTTTTTAATTCCTTTTTTAAATTCTCTATTGTCCAATCAGGGATAGAGGGATAGACCTCCTTCATCTTTATTATTCCAGTGACACCGGGAAAATATGAAACTTCTCTGGTATTTGTCAAGTCAAATCGTGCGAAAAAGTAACAAGGGAACAATGCTTCAACAAATCTTCTCTTTCCCCTAACTGTATTTCTCATTATATTAATTATAGGTGAAAAAGTCTCGATCCCTGTTTTTCTAGATAAAGCTTTCGAAACGATTTCCTCTCTTTTGCTTTTAGATCTAATACAATACCATTTCGCACTCAAATCCTCTTTAAAAGACCGTTTTGCTTTCTTAGCTTTATTCTTATTTCTTCTTTTTTGAACAATAAGCTCTTGATCTTCTACCCATTTTTTGAATTTATAATGATCTAAAAAATGCTTCTTACAAAATTTACTAAAGCTTAATGATATTTTTTCCTTTTTCCAAAAATAATATAAAGCACTATATCTAGCTTCCCTTCTTTGATCTTTGATCTTTTGAATGGGCAATTTTAATTGAGACGCCATAGACCTAAAGCAATCATAATTTACCTTATATTTTTCGCATAGTCTCTTTGGGGTCTCTTCACCGCTCGCATATTCTTTATATATTTTTTTAGTTAGAGGAACGGAAAGCTTGCGAAGTTTCTTTGGTTCTGCATCAGCGGGAATGAACCCTCTTTTTTCTATTTTTTTAACCAGCTTGTCCGCTTTATCATTGATGGCGATTTCCGAACGAGGGGGATTTAATATTTTTTTATATCCTTTTTTAAATTTATCTTTAAGGCTTCCTCTAATTTGACAAATACGAGATTCCGAAAGACCAAGCTCTTCACCAATAAAGTTTAATGTCTCCCCTTTAATTACGTATTTTAAAACCTCTTTCTCTGTCTCTGTAAGACCACCACTTTCTTTTATCAAAAGGTCTATATCAAATCTCTCTATATCATTAGGTAATAAGGAATTAGAATCAAATAAAATATTTGAGAGACACCTTTCTTCACCATCCTGAAATGTATTCTCCAAGCTAACAAAAGAAACATCCTTACCTAATCCACCTACCTCACCGTTTTTAACTCTTGTTTTGGTCTCTACTCTAAAAAGATCTACCCTAAGATTTTTGACTATACCTCTTATAGACCCCTTAGAAG
>Ga0164313_10001812_pt1 | contig 19141 bp, 16 predicted proteins | sample GuaBasSedimGuay4_FD_113735 | JGI IMG/M metagenome (GOLD analysis project Ga0164313, IMG submission 113735) | Subseafloor sediment microbial communities from Guaymas Basin, Gulf of California, Mexico - Guay4, Core 4569-4, 0-3 cm | ecosystem: Environmental > Aquatic > Marine > Hydrothermal vents... | reverse complement strand
GGACGCCACACGGCGTTCTCCACCTAGCGCCCGTAGCTCAATTTGGATAGAGCGTCTGATTACGGATCAGAAGGTTGGGGGTTCGAGTCCCTCCGGGCGTGCTGAGCAGTCCAGTCGATCGCGGGCGATTCATGGATCGGTGAAACGGACTCGTTCCTTCAACCATACGGATGCCCACGCTTCGTCGACCTCACCGACAGTGATCGCTCGGATTGATTCGTGGTTCCCCGTCTTCCACAGGCGCGATCCGCTGTTAGGCGTGGGGACATTCTTGGAACTGGGCCGTCGGACTGAGCCCGAATTCACACGCCGTGAGGGTCGTAGGCCACGAGCCTCACCCTACGCGGATTGGGAGCTATGCGGCATCGGCGTGTCGCGTATCGAGCGACACCGGCTTCATTGTCATGGCGACGATGGCCACTGCAACGGGAATCAGCGCAAACCATGCAGCCGCGTGTCCGTAGCTGCCGGCAATATCCTTGGTGATCGAGAACATCACGGGCCCAAGTGCTGTCGATGCCACTCCGACGAGGGTTGCCGTGCCCTGGATCGCGCCTATGTGGCCAACGCCGAACCATCGAGGGAGAAGTGTCGAGGTCACGGTGCGGGACGAACCGCCAGCCGCACCAAGGCTGATGGCGTAGAGGACCACAGCGGTCCCTGGTGCAAGCACGAGTGTGAGCATGAGGCTGACTGTGAGGATGCCCATAACCATGGGGATGAGAATGCGTCCCGTGAGCCGGTCGGCCAGGTACCCAAAGACCACGCCCGAAACAGCCGCACCGATGACCTGTGGGAGGAACATCGCCGCCGCCTCGGTAGCGCTCAGTCCGGCATCCCCGAGCATCGAGATCTGATGGAAGTTCAACGCGGTCGACAGCAAGCCGACGGTTGATGAGGAAATTACAACGATCCAGAATCGGGAGGTTCTGATCGCTTCTCCGCGCGTTGCTGATGGCTCAATAACGACCGACGATCCGTCATCGGCGATTGGTGCCGCGCCGTCGGGGTGTTGACCGACGTCCGACGGACGGTCGATGAGACCCCACTGGGCAATCGGGATCACGATCACCCACACCAGCACCGCTGCGACGATCCACGCCGTACGCCAACTGTATGCCTCGATGACAACGTTCAGGAGTACCGGTACGAGGCTCATCAGGATGCCCATGGCCGTTGCCGTAATCCCGAGCGCCAGGCCGCGCTTTCGGTCGAACCAGTGTGTGACCGCCAACGTGCTGGCCAACGAGAGGGATCCCTGTCCGAAGAGGCGTATGGCGAAGAACCCGACCACCAGGGCAAGCAGTCCGTTAACACCAGCCATGCCAACGAGCGCGATACCGAAAGCGATGGCGATCATCGTCATGGCCCGCCGCACACCGATGCGGTCGATGCGATTGCCAATGAGCGGTAGCACCAGCGCAGCTCCGAGGGTGCCGACGAGGTACGCCGTTGACACCTCGGATCGACTGATCCCGAGATCGTCGATGAAGTGGTTGATGAAGACACTGACACCGATGGTCTGACCAGGCCCGGTCATCGCCCCGGTGATGGCGGCAAACGCAACCATGCGCCAACCGAAGAATGTCTTGTGTCTGGTGAGGAAATCGATACTCATCGGCGGCTCCGCGTCAGCATGGCTGTGTGACGTCCAGGGGCGGTGATGTCCACGTGTGCCGATCCGCCTTCGACGCCCTGAAGATACCCCGAAAGTCTCGCCCATCGACCGTGTTGAAGTTTGAGCAATCTCCTGGGCTGCCTCTGGACCGTGTTGTGAGAGGCTCCTGTCTGCAGTGAGCTCACAGATTCGTGTCTATTCCAGATCCCCGACCCGATGATTCAACTCCCAGCGCTTCCTGGCTCGCTGTCGTCCTCATTCCCGAAACGCCCCCCACGGCGGGTTCGGATTGACCTGTCTCCTGTTACGAGAGTGAATCCGGGAGCCAGCCGACGTGGACGGTTATGGACGAGCGGGGACGGTACTTGGAGACTTACGGATCAGAAGGTTGGGGGTTCGAGTCGCTCCGGGCGTGCCGTTCTTCCTGGTCACAGATGGCGACGGTCGTTTTCGGTTCGAACCGATCCCGATGTCGAATCACCCCGCAGCGGAGTTAGGCGACTGCTGCCCCTGTCATGATGGCGACCGCCTCGGACATGGTGTGGGACTGCGGGGTCACGATCGCCGTCCGTCGCCCGAGCCGTTCGATGTGGATTCGATCGGCGACTTCGAACACCTGAGGCATGTTGTGGCTGATGAGGATCACTGGAAGCCCGCGGTCGCGAAGATCGCGAATGAGCTGCAACACCTGACCGGACTCCCTCACCCCCAAGGCAGCGGTTGGCTCATCCATGATGACGACCTTGCTCCCAAATGCTGCAGCCCGCGCAACGGCAACAGCCTGGCGCTGGCCGCCAGAGAGCGTCTCGACCGCTTGTGTGATGTCCTGGAGCGTATCGATGCCCAATTCGGCAAGTGCTCGTTGGGCATCGCGGGCCATCCCCGGCCGGTCGACCATGCGGAAGATGGTGCCGAGTGGCCCCGGACGGAGCCGCTCGCGGCCAAGGAATATGTTGGTGGCGATGTCAAGGGCGGGAGCGACGGCCAGCGTCTGATACACCGTCTCGATCCCGGCTGCCTGCGCGTCCTGGGGGTTCCGGAAGGTAACCTTCTGACCTCCCATCTCAATCGTCCCCTCGTCGGGGGTCAACGCCCCTGAGAGGCACTTGATGAGGGTCGACTTCCCTGCACCGTTATCGCCGATGATGGCCAGCACCTCGCCTTTGTAAAGTTCGAGGTCCGACCCGTCGAGTGCAACGACCCGACCGAACCGTTTGACCAGTCCGTGTGCTGCAAGGACCGGTTGCTGATCGAGATCGCTCATTTGCCGACCCTCCTGATCCATTGGTCAAGAGCCACAGCTGTGAGGATGAGAGCGCCAATGGCGAAGTTCTGGAGGTAGACGCTGACACCGGCGAGGCTGAGACCGATGCGGAACACTGTCACGATGAGAGCGCCAATAAGGACGCCCCAGATGCGGCCGCGACCGCCAAAGAGGCTGACTCCACCTATGACGACGGCGGTGATGGTCTCCAAATTGGCGTCCGTTGCGGCATTGACGCTGGCAGACAGAGAACGGCCGAGCTGAACCCATCCGCCTATGGCATAGATCAACCCAGCCACCACGTACACGCTGAAGAGCACCCGCTTGACATTGATACCGGCCAGGAGAGCCGCGTCGGGGTCGTCTCCAGTCGCATAGACATGCCGACCCCACGATGTGTACGAGAGGATGTACCAGAAAACGACATAGAGGAAGAATGCCACAAGGACGCCGGTGGTAATCCGCAAGGAACCGATCGAGATCCCTTTGCCGGCCCATAGAAGCAGCGAATCAGGCCCGCCGAGGGCCTCCTTTGAGGTTGTCTGTGCTTTGCTGACAAGGAGGGCGAGTGAACCGAAGATGTAGAACGTGCCGAGGGTGACGATGAACGGAGGGAGCTTGAATTTTGCTACGAGCACCCCGTTGAACGCCCCGAGGAGCATGCCGGCGACAGCCCCGATGAGCAGCGCCAGGATCGGGTGTACTCCGTAGTCGACCGCTGCTTTGGCAACAATTATGTGGGTGAGGAGCATCCCCGTTCCGATGGCGAGGTCAATGCCAGCGGTGAGGATGACGAGCGTCTGGCCGACTGCCAGCGTGGCCAGTACCGCCGTTTGCTGAAGGATGATGCCGAGCGTTTCGGGTCGCTGGAATCGACCGTTACCGAGAGCGGTAAACACCGCAATCGATACCAGAAGAACCACCGCTGGTCCAATTGTTGGGTAGCGATGCAATACATGCTGGACGCGACTCAACAAGGAATGCGGCGCGGCTGCCGGTTGGGCGGCCGCGTCCTCGACTACCTGTTCCTCTTGCATAGGACTCCTTGGTTCCGGGCGCACGAGCGCCACATTACAGAATCGAGAGCGGGACGGCGCTGGGCGCCGCCCCGCCATTCGGACTGTCTAGGTTCTCGGGGGCATCAGCCTCCCCAGCAGAGGTCCTCGCCCTCTGCAACGGAAAGGCTGTTGTCAACGCCTTCAATCGGTGAGGCAGTCACGAGCGCCACACCGGTGTTGAAGAAGGAGAGACCGGGCGATTCCTCCGGCGGTTGCCCTCCGTCTGCTAGCTTCTTGATGGCCTCCATGCCGAGTGTGGCCATCAAGCCCGGGTACTGCTGAGCGGTGGCACCGATCACGCCTTCAGAAACGAGTCGGAGACCCGGATCACATCCGCCGTCGACCGATACGATGATCACACCTTCGTCAAGACCTGCAGCGACTAATGCGTCATAGGCACCCTGGGCGGCGGGCTCGTTGATGGTGTAGACCACGTTGATGTCGGGGTTCGCTGCAAGACACGTCTCCATTGCGGTCTTACCGCCGTCGACGGCACCGTCGGTGAACTGGTGACAGGCGATCTCGTACTCACCGCCGTTGTAGCTTCCAGTGGAAGGCTCTTTGCCGTTCCCCGACGGATCATACTCTTCGATGATTCCCATACCGTTGAGGAAACCCTGATCGCGCAGTGTGTCCACGGAAACCACAGCGTCGTCGAACAGGTCGAGCATGGCAATCGTGGCATTCTCGCCGTCGAGTGTCCCGGCAGCCCACTGACCGATGAGTTGGCCCGCAAGGTAGTTGTCGGTGGCGAACGTGATGTCGACCGCTGTTGGCGGATCGGGTGGCGTGTCAAGGGCGATTGTGTACAACCCGGCTGCACGGGCGGCGTCGAGTGCCGGAATGACTGCAGGACCACTTGGCGTTATGAGGATGCCGGAGTCACCACGGGCAACCGCGGCTTCAATCGCATCAATCTGAGCCTGCGTGTCCCCGTCGATTGAGCCAGCGGCGACGGTCAAAGAGATCCCCAGCGCGTCGGCCTCGGCCTGAGCCGAGTCTGCCATAGAAACGAAGAACGGGTTGGTGAGCGTCTTGACGATGAGCGCTACGCCCACGTCGTCGCCGCCTGTTGCTGCGGTAGTTGCGGTTTCGTCGGCAGTGCTTGCTGCGACGGTTGTTGTCGTGTCGTCGCTGTCGCTGCTACATGCAGCACCAACCAGCGCGAATACGACCAGGATGATCATCAAGTGTCTGATGTTCCTCATGTGGGCCTTTCCTTTGTTCCTTTGTCCAACGGCAACGTGTCAGTGGTTGACAACGTTGTCTGGCAATCCTACAATCCGGTTGACAACGTTGTCCAATCCGGTTGACAACGCTGCCAACCGGATAGGTTGTACACAGGGCACAAGACTTGCCGATTGTTACCTTCGACTAGGAACGGCTCCCACGCGATGGTCACTCCACGATCGAGAACCCAACGACCGACCATGCATGACGTGGCTCGTGAATCCGGTGTCAGCCTGAAGACGGTGTCACGTGTGGTCAACAGCGAGGACGGAGTGAGTCAACAGCTTACGACTCGCGTCGAGTCGGCCATTGTCAAGCTGGGGTACAGGCCGAACGAGCCAGCCCGGCGACTTCGCCAGACCGGAAGCGACACTGGCATTATTGGATTCGTACTCATCGGATTAGCCAATCCGTTCTTCTCGGCTCTCCAGCGCGGTATCGAAGAGGTAGTTCGTGCCCGCGACTCCCTGGTACTGACCGGCAATGCTCTCCCCGGTGCCGACGAGTACCGGCTCATCGAGTCGTTGGTTGACCGTCGGGTCGATGGATTCATCGTGGTATCGGCTAGTCGAGACTGCGAACCGTTGCGCGCCGAGATCGACCGCGGTACTCCCGTAGTGCTGCTCGACCTCGAGATGGCAGCCGACGTGCCTGTGGATGTCGTCCGTAGCGACCACTACGGAGGCGCCCGGGCTGCCACCGAGCATCTGATCGACCACGGCCATACCGAGATCGCGTACATGGGCGATGATCCTCTGCTCTTCTCCGGGGGTCTTCGACTCGATGGGTTCCAAGATGCGATGGCATCGGCAGGCCTCGTGACTCCGGCCGACCGGTTGATCATGGGTCCGCACACGCCCCATGAGTGGAGGGGGATCGCCCTGGAACTGTTCGAAGCCGTCCCTCGCCCCACCGCTGTGTTCACCGCACAGAACTTCGTGACAATGGGAGCCGTCCGTGCACTGCACGAGCTCGGGCTGAACAACACCGTGGCTCTGGTTGGATTCGATGACGTCGACCTCGCAGATGCCTTGGATCCGGGAATCACCGTGGTTCCCCAAGAATCGGAGGAGCTAGGGCGAAGGGCCGCGGAGATACTGTTTGCACGAATCGACGGCGACGACTCTCCATGGATCGTTGACGTTGTCGACCACGCTCTCGTAATGCGAGGTTCTGGCGAGATTCCCTCGCATCGAGCGATCAGGAACGATCTCTTGTCAACATGATGGTTCCCAGGATGCTGCGGGGTTGGTACTTCTTGAGAGGGCTCAGTGTTCCCGGCCCCCGTAGACGCATCGAGAACACCGACGGCAAGGGCTCTTCTCCAGCCTCTGTGAGACGTCCGAGATCTGGATGGCGCTCAGCTCACGGTGTTCGAGGTGAGTGGCGCTGCGCACCGTCGTCGAGTGTGCGCTCGCAGGAGCGGTTGAAGTGATCGTGGTCAATGCATCTTCGGTCGGACCTCATCCGGATGAGGACACCCGTTCGCGGATCGGTATCGGCTTGCTCGCTCAACATATCGTGGTGGCCGATGTGATTCCGAAGTCCTCGCGTAGTTGGCTAGACCGCGATGCCGAGGCGAGGAGTTGTACGATGCCCGAAGGTGCCGGAATGCTGGTCGATCAGGGAGTGCCCCGCATCGAGCATTGGGTGGGAACCTCCGTTGACGCCGACGTGATGCGCTCTGAGTGCGAGTGGGTGTTCGATGTCCACGAATCGATGGAGCTTAAATGAGCGTGTCAGGGACTACAAGCATGAGTTCGGGCGATTCCCCACTTGCGCTCGGGATTGACCTTGGGACCGGTTCGGTCAAGGTCAGCACGATCGATGTTGCTGGAGATGTCATCGGCAGTGGATCAGCCGCGTATCCCCTCCATCGTTCGCACGATGGCGCAGCGGAGACGGATCCTCGTGAATGGTGGCAGGCGACAGTCACCGCCGTCCGGATCGCAGTTGGCAGAGATGCTGAGCGGATTGTCGGCATTGGGCTTTCCGGTCAGATGCACGGAGTCGTTCTTACCGATGCCAAGGGGGCGTCCCTCAGGCCAGCAATGCTCTGGCCAGATGGGCGGGCCGACGCTGAGGCGGAGACGTTTCGACGCCTCTCGCCAGATTTGAAGAAGAGCCTCGCCAATCCGATTGCGCCCGGTATGGCGGGTCCTCTGCTGTTGTGGCTCAAACGCCACGAACCCGCAAGCTACGAAAGCGCTGCCGCGGCGCTTCAACCCAAGGATTGGCTACGCCTTCAACTGACAGGCATCGTTGCCGCCGAGCCGTCTGACGCTTCAGCAACGCTTCTCTATGACGTTGCGGGTGATGATTGGAATTGGGGCGTCATCGCAGCGCTCGGCCTGCGCGAGTCGCTGCTTCCAACCCTCATCCCCTCGACTGCGCAGGCTGGGCGACTGCAGAGGAGCCCCGCTGAACGGCTTGGGCTGCCCGAGGGTCTACCCATTGCGACCGGCGCCGCGGACACCGCTGCCGCTCTGTTGGGATCGGGCGTGGACGAACCGGGAAGTGCTCAGTTATCGATTGGCTCGGGCGCACAACTCGCTGCAATCACCGATCGTCCGGAACCCGACGATGCGCTTCGCACGCAGATGTACCGGACGGCACAGGAACGCGGCTGGTATGCAATGGCTGCGATGCACAATGGCGGTCTAGCACTCGAACGAGTCCTCGAGTGGTTGAATATCACGTGGGACGAGGCGTACGCGTTAGTGCCCAAGTCCCCACGAGGCTCGAACGGTGTCCTATTTCTTCCGTACGTGACCGGGGAGCGCACGCCCTACCTGGACCCCGAGCTCAGAGCCACATGGCTTAACCTGTCCCACGCGACCCAGCGAGCGGACTTGGTCCGCGCGGCGCTGGAAGGAGTTGCTCTCGCCATCAGAGGTGGACTCGAGGCGCTCCGCGACACCAATCATGGGGTGACGAGCGTTGTCCTGACAGGTGGTGGAACCGGCAGAGTGATATGGAGGCAGATGTTGAGCGACGTCCTTGGAGTTGACCTTGAGGCATCGAGCGAGCTCAACCCTTCGGCGCGCGGGGCGGCGATGCTCGGCGCAGGAGTCGGGGGGATCAACCTGTCGCCCGATGAATCCAACAGGAGCGGAAGCCAAACCGTAATCCACGACGTGTCCGCGGCCGCCGACTACGAACACATCATCATGCGGTTCAACCACGCCGTGAGGACACAGCAACGCGGACATCTTGACTGACCAGTAGGGCTTGATCCAGGAGGGCCAGTCGCTCTGTCGCTCTGAACGGAACGGTTCTGCGAGTGCGAAACGTCTGTTTGGTGAGGGCGTTGGCGTCGATGCTGGCGACTTGATCTGCCAGCCAGAAGTACCCGCCCAAGATGACGTATCACACCGGAGAGATCGCGGACCGGATGCTGTGCGGACTGCGCTCGTCGCGTACGGCGTTCCGCAGATCGGCGGGGTCCTTTCGAGACCCCGCCAACTGATCGACTTGGCGACGGTTGCTCCTAGTCGAAGTGGATTTGTCCTTCGTACATCAGATGGAAGCTGGGACCGTTGCAGGTTCCCTGCCCATGAATGTCCGCGAAACCTCTTGTCTTGGGCACTGCGGAGCGTGGCTCACGAGGTGAACAGCAACATAGGTGGGTCCATCCACCAGGGGTTCGCATCCGCTCGCAGCTGGTTCCTGCCCGTGTTGGCGATCAGGCACCCGGATGAGTGAGAGTTAGCCGATCATCTAGGACCAGCGCACCCTCTTGTTGTCGTGCCACAGGTCAAGTAGTTCACGATTACCATCCACAGTGATGGTCGAGTCCTCGCCTCTGTTCCACAACACGAGATAGAGGTCGGAAGCGTCACCGGTCATCGTGACATCTGCGGGCCCATTGCCGCGGACCGTGGTGATGCCTTCGGGTGTGAAGGTGAGGTGCCACCGGTCGTCGGTGTCCTCCGCGTGAACAACCATCGTTTGAGTTCTCGTCGTGGGGAACTCATTGGCACGCGTGGCGAACCCGCTGAGCATTTCGTCGATTCCATCGGAAGCGAATGCTGGATCGAACCCGGAACCGCCACCTGTCGCGTTCTGGGCGTCGAATCGATGCACGGCCGTCTCGTGAGCTTGACGTCGTGCCCACATCGCGAGCGGCGATGGTGCAGGAAGGAACGTCGGAATGTCGTCATCCGGTGACGCGGCCTCGAGGCACCGGACGAGGTTGGCGTTCGTCTCGAGGTACCAGTCGATCAGATCACCGTCGTTCGGCCAGAAGACGGCCAAATCTGGCCAGGACTCGGTGTGTTCTGAAATGTCGTCGGGCCAGAGCTTCGACGTGCGTTTCGCGACGAGTGCAGCAGCCCACAAGTGGATCTCGCTCAGGTGCCGAACCAGGTCCCGCATGTTCCACCCCGGACACGTATCGATATCTGCTTCGAGTCCGCCCTCACGGGCAGCCTCCGCCAAGAGCTTGGCTTCCTGTCCAACGGCTGTGATGTGCTCGGCTATCTCCACAATGTCCTCCCTATAGATCCGGGTGAGGGGTTCACTACTTCTCGCGATCTCGAGCCCTGATCGGGCTCTCTCCTACAGCTTGCCAACGACGTGGGCGAGCACCTGCGACATCTGGTCGTGGGGGCTGAACTCGACCATCCTGACAGCGTCCTCGACGACAACGGTGTGACCAGAGGGCCAGTAGTAGATCTCGCCTGCTCCCACGACCTCTTCGTTGCCGTCCTCGTAGTTCACGCGGATGCTGCCCTCGATGACGTACCCCCAGTGCGGACACTGACAATGGTCCCGCTCGAGACCCTCGAGCAGAGGGCAGAAATCGAGACCGGTCGGGTACTGCATGTACGCGCTCGTCATCCCACCCCAGTCCTGTCCTCTGATCATCTCTCCGAGAGCCTCGTGGGCGATTGGAAGATCTTCGACATTGCTCTTCATGACACTGTCCCCTTCTTGTGGCTTCTACAGGTGCCGTGTGTTGTCGAACCGACCACCCCTACTGCATGTTGCAGCACACCATATACTGTATGTTGCAGTAGAGTCAAGGGCATGCCACCGAAAATGACAATATCCTCATTTGCAGTCCTTGCCCTCCTCGACCTCAAGCCCTGGACGGGCTACGAACTCACACACCAGGCCCAGCGGAGCCTCCGCTACGCCTGGCCCAGGTCGGAGCGTCTCCTCTACTCTGAACCCAAGAAGCTTGTCGAACTCGGTTTCGCCACTGTTTACAAAGAAGACAGCGGCAACCGAACCCGCAATATCTATGCGATTACAGAAGAAGGTCGCCAAGCCCTCAACGAGTGGACCGGGACCAGAACTCAGCCGCCTCGTCTTGAGTCCGAAGCTCTGCTGAGGGTGCTCTTCGCCGATCATGGGTCACGCGAAGACGTGCTCGGAGCCCTCGACGAGTTCGAGGACGATATCGACGAACATCACCAAGCTATCGTCGAGCTCATGGGCTCCTACCTTGACGGTGGGCATCCATTTCCACAACGAACACACCTCTCCGTGCTCTTCGCCACATTCCAAATCGAGATGTTCAAGACGATCGAACGGTGGATCGAGTTCGCGCGGGACGAGATTGATGATTGGCCAGCCACCCAAGACCTCGGAATGACGCCACGCACCGAGACCCTCACACGCTTGCTCGCCCAGGATCAATCACCACTGAGCCCTTAGGTCCGGTTAACAAGATCTCGGCAGCGAGAACCATGGTATCCGCACGTATCCGGCCTCCAGTGCCATCGCTTGCTGGGTTCGATCGTTTGGATCGCAGCAAGGCTGGCCCTATGGCTAGTGTCCGTGTGGTTGATTCCGGAAGCCGATACGTGAGGTCATAGAAAGAGCAATGAGTTCTCAGGCGACAGACAACAATTCGAAAGTGGCAGCCAGGTTCTTCATCTCTCCAGATGGTGCCCGTGCGCGACGCCCCATGGATGTGGCTGTTGGTGTGATGGGTGCATTGATGGTGTTCGTCACTGCTCTCAAGTCTGACCAGATCGAATGGGCTGCGGACGCCGTTGGCCAGTTGGTTGCACTGTTCCCTTCGTGGCTCTTGACGACCTTCACTGTTGTATACGGAATCGGGTTGGTCTACTCATTGATCATCATCGTGATGGCTGTGATCCACTTCCGTACAAGAAGGGATCTTCTCCGCGATATCGCCATCGTCATCGGACTAACCATCGCGTTGGTTATTGTGCTCACACGGTTGGTGAGCGGTGCCTGGCCGGTGCTGCTACCTGAATTGTCTGAAGGCGTTCGACCACTGTACCCGGTGGCTCGCGTAGCGTTGGTGTCTGCCATTCTCATCGTCTCGGGTCCCCAGTTGGTGCGGCCCTTCCGGCGTGTTGGCTGGTTGATCGTGACTCTCATGTTCTTCATTGCAATCGCGCTGGGTTATGGACTCCCCGGCGATGCCTTTGGAGGATTGGGCGTTGGCTTCCTGGGGGCGAGCATCGTCCTCGTCTCGTTCGGTTCGGCTCGAGGGTTTCCCGATATTGGTGAAGTTGCAGCCGGGCTGGGAGCCCTCGGACTCAGTGTGGGGAACCTCTGTGTCTCACCGTATCAGCGGTGGGGTGCCAGATCGTTCGATGGACAGACGCCAGAGGGCCAATCGGTGCGGATCCGCGTGTACGGGCGCGATGCCAAGGATGCACAGCTCGCGACGATCTGGTGGCGATCGATCTGGTATCGCGATGCAGGTCCGTCCCTGACCTCGAGCCGCCTCCACCAGGTGGAACATGAGGCGCTACTTACGATCACAGCCGGAGAGGCCGGGGTTCCTTCGCCACGCGTCTTCGCTGCAGGGGAGCCAAGCGATGAGTTGACACTTATCGCTCTGAGTAACCCTGGCCAGTCGCTTGTGGAAATGGATCCCGATGCCATCGAAGATGATGCGCTGATCGAGCTTTGGGAGTCGGTCGGGACGTTGCACGCGAGCGGGATCGCTCACGGTCGCCTCAACGAACACGCTGTGCGGATCAGTGACGGTCATCCCGTGATCGTCAACTTCCACGAGGCTTCGACGGCTGCACCCGACGAGCGGATTCAGGGTGACGTGGTGGAGTTGTTGTCCACTCTGGCGAGTCGCATTGGTACGGAGCGAGCGGTGACTGTGGCGAGGCAGGGGCTTGGAGATGATGCGCTTGTCGCTGCTCTCCCGTACGTCCAGAGGTCTGCGGTGAGCACAGAGGGGCGGAAGTCGATTCCGTCGAAGAAGTCGTTCTTCGACGGACTGCGGGACGAGGTCGCTGATCAGGTGGGCGTGGAAGCACCGAAACCTGCGCAGCTGACACGGGTCAGTTGGCGGTCCATCTTCATGTTCGCTCTCACGTTTGTGGCCGCGTACGCACTCATCGGAATGCTTGTTGGCATCGACTGGGCTGCAGTTTGGGAGGAACTTCAGGGCGCCATTTGGGCATGGGTATTCATCGGGTTCCTCTTTGCGACAGTCACCCTGGTTACGGATGCGTTTGCGTTGTTGGCAGCCGTCTCCACGCCGGTGCCTCTGGGGCCATCGATCCAACTCCAATCCTCCATCAAGTTCATCCAACTCGCTATCGGTGGAGCAGCCGGGCGAATGGCGACGAACGTTGCGTATCTGCGCAAGTTCGGCGTCTCCGTGACCGAGTCTGTCACTCAGGGCGGTATCGACAGTCTGACCGGTTTCATCATCCAGTCGATGATTCTCCTTTCGGCGATCCTGTTCGGTAACGCTGATTTCATACCCGATGATGTGACCATCGATATTCAGTGGGGCCTTGTCCTCGGCTTGCTGTTGTTCGCTGTGGTGGTTTCGGCACTGATGCTTCGGTTCGTGCCAGCCATCCGCGACAAGGTGATTCCGCCCGCCAAGGAGATGTGGGATGGGCTCGCAGAGTTGGCCACCGACCCATCCCGACTCGTCCAACTGTTCGGATCGAACCTCGCCAGTCAACTCTTGTTCGGGTTGGCTCTCTGGATGACCGCTTTCGCATTCGGTTGGACGCTGCCGTACATGTCGGTTCTCGTGATCTACGTGGGCATGGCACTGCTTGGCGGTCTGCTACCGATTCCTGGTGGAGTCGGGATCTCAGAGGCGATTATCACTGCAGGGCTGGTACTGATCGGTGTGGATGAATCTGCCGCGTTCGCCATTGCGGTCACCTTCCGAGTTGCCTCCGCCTACCTGCCACCGGTGTGGGGTTGGTTCTCGCTTCGTTGGCTCCAGAGCAACGACTACCTGTAATCGTGGCTGATAGCGACTCATCTGGGGATCCCGACCGACCGCTTCTCATTGCAGCTGCATACGAGTTCATGGAGGATCGGGCGCTGCGCCTCGGTGCTGGCCTTGCGTACTACGGCTTGATCACGCTGGCACCGATGCTGATCTTGCTTCTCGGTCTTGCTGGACTGCTCGTGGGAGAAGAGGCAGCGAACGGGCAACTCGTCGGGACACTCGAGCAGTGGTTCGGATCCGATGTCGCGTTGGCCTTTTCCGAGATGGTCGTCGCGGCGGACGTAGCGGGTAGTTTCGCCAACCTCACCGTCGGCAGCCTGATCCTGTTGCTCGTTGCCGCGTCGATTCTCTTTGTCGCGTGGAAGGACGCACTCGATGTCATATGGGATGTTGGATACCGAACAGGATTGAAGGCGACCCTCGTCAAACGTCTCTTCGGTTTTGCGTCGGTGGGGGCACTTGCCGCACTGCTTGTTGCGATTCTTGTTGCCGAGACGCTCCTCACAATGGTGTCCGGTTTCCTTTCAGAAGATGCTCTGATCGACACAGCCTTCGGTATCGCAACTTCGGTCGTCCCCGTCGTTCTTGGCGCGCTACTCCTCGGGGCCGCATACAGATACGGGACCGACGGCAAGGTTCCCTGGCGTACCGTATGGCCAGGCACGATCCTCACCATGGTCTTGCTCATCGTGCTGGCAGCAGGTTACGGCGCCTACATCGCCGTGTCAGGAACATCGATCACAGGTGTCGCCTCGTCGCTGATTCTTCTCATTGTGCTCATCTATCTGATGGCACAAGTTCTGCTCTACGGTGCTGAGGTGATCAAGATGCAGTTCCTTCGCTCTCAGAGTTGAGGATTCAGCAGTGCCGCGATGCATCCGTCGAGTGCATCGGAGAGTTGGTGGTCGTCGCCTTTACGTCCGATTGCTGCATTGATGTCGCCGGAGAAGAGGGCGTTGGAGAGGAGCACCGCAACGACAGCGCCAGCCTGGGTGTGGGCGTCATCCGAATTGTCGGCAGATAGGGACACCAGGAGCCGACGAAGGAAAGGATGGTCTCCCATCTCCTCGGTGACCGACCGGCCTTCCAGAATCAGCCACGAGATGATGCGAACGAAGGCAGGGCGGGCACTGAGTAATCGGCTCACTACCGTCGCCATCTCGCTCGGAGTTGCGCCCGCTGCCATCGCATCGAGGTCCGAGGCGATCCACCGGAGGGTGGCGATGACGATGTCGTCCTTGGACTCGAAGTAGAAATAGAGCAGGCTGGTCGTGGTGTTCGCTTCGCGAGCGATGTCGGCCACGGTGAATGTCGACGGCTGACTCGCAACGCAGAGTCGTTCGGTCGCCGACAGGAGAGCGGCGGTGACCTGATCACGACCACTGGGTCGCGACGTTGCGGTGTCAAGATGCGTGCTCACAATCCCATGATAGCTCTGTTGACTGACCGTTCAACTCGATGCTAGAGTTTGCCGCGAGTGTTCCCCCTTCATCGATGAGGAGTTCGTTAATGCCGACCGCTAGCCCAGGACCAGTTGTTCACGACGCCGAGTACTACATCCTGTTCGACCAGCACGGAGATGCATGGGTAGCCGAGGACGACGAACTCGACGCAAGGCTTGCTGAACTCGAGGAGAAGTTCGGTGCGAAGCCGAACTTCGTGCACATCATGTGGGACGACATGGCATTCGGTGATGCTGGTATGCCTGCTCTCAACAAGGTACGTGGTTTCGATACTCCGAACAGCAACCGGATGGCTGCTGAAGGTGCGTTGTACACGCGCTACTACACGGAGGCGGCCTGTACACCGAGCAGGGCTGCGGTGATTACTGGACGGTATGCCGTGCGTTCAGGCATGTACAACGTGGCGTTCCCGATCGAGGCTGCGGGCCTTGATGGTGAGGAAGTAACGATGGCCAATGTGCTCTCGGATGCCGGGTACTCAACGGCGTTCTACGGGAAGTGGCATCTCGGAGATATCGAGGAGAGTTACCCGACGAACCAGGGCTTTGACGAGACACTGTTCACTCCCTACAACCAGGTACTCAGCCTTTGGAATCAGATGGGGGAGGGCGCAAACGCCGTCTTCGGCGTCGTCAAGGACATGCTCGTCGACGATCCATACGCCATCGATAAGAAGTTCGGTGCTAACGACTGGATCATGTCGATGGAGGGAACCAAGGATGGTGACATGCTCGAGTGGAAGTCGAGCGATATCCCTGACTACAACCAGATCGATCCTGAGTGTGAGAAGCGCACGCTTGCATTCATAGAGAAGAACGCTGAGGAGAAGACTCCCTTCTACGTGGCCTACTGGCCGCTGATGACGGCGTTCATCCCGAACCCGAAGAAGGAGACCATTGCCCGCGGCTTGCTCGCTGAAGGATTCCGCTCTGTGGATATCTTCCTTGGTGAGTTGATGGACACTCTCAAGAGGCTCGGTATTGCGGAGAACACAGTTGTTGTGTGTCACGGGGATAACGGGCCGATGGTGCACAATGCTCCTCCTGGCCTCGGTATGGCCGAGACTGTGTTCCGTGGCGGGAAGGGCGACTACTGGGAGGGCGGTATCCGTGTTGCCGCCTTTGCATGGTGGCCAGGCATGATCGAGGCCGGTTCGATCGTTGGTGACATGTTCCACGAGATGGATCTGTTTCCAACGTTTGCGCGGCTGGCAGGTGCAACGGACGGCATCCCCACGGATCGCATTATCGACGGCATCGACCAGACGGCGCTCCTGCTCAAGGGAGATACGAACGGTCGACGTGACTACAACTTCGTGTATACCGGCAACATCCTCGCAGCGACAACAAAGGGGCGCTACAAGAGAATCTGGGTAGCAGACCATCCTGGCCTGCCAGGTGCGGCGTTCTACGACCTAACGAACGACCCTCGTGAGATGAACCCGGCGCTCGTGCCCTACCTGGGTACAAGTAGTTCGTTCACCACGATGCGCAAGCGCCACGAGATGTGGAAGCAGAAGTATCCGGATCGCAAGACCAAGCGAGGTGCTCCGTTCACTGGCATCGCCAATGCGCGACAGGCGACGAAGGATCTTTCGAACCCTCCAGTCGATCTCGAGACGCTGCCGTTCGATCCACTCGAGTATCTCGATTTCGAACTGCCGTGGGATGGGCTTGACGCCGACTGAGGTCGGTAGCGCTTTCCAGATGTATACGCCCTCCGCCGCAGTTCCTGATGGGAACGGCGCTAAGTGAGCGGCTATGACAGGTCGGCTGTCGACACGTTCGACTTCCATCATTCGATGCTCGCAGACGAGGTCAGAACATCGTCGTTCCTGAGAGCGGTCATGGAGACGGTGCGTCCAGGGGATGTGGTCGTAGATATCGGTTCAGGTACCGGTGTGCTATCGCTCTTCGCAGCCATGGCCGGGGCCTCGCACGTCTACTCGATCGAGAGCGAACCGGTCATCGAGGTTGCCAAGGAGATAGCCGCTCGCAATGGACTGTCAGAGAGGATCACCTTCATCTCGGGATTCTCGCATGAGATTGAGATTCCCGCACGAGCGGACGTCCTCATCACCGAGACCATAGGCAACGTGGGCTTTGACGAGGGGATCGTCATATGGATAGCGGATGCAAAGAATCGGTTCCTCAAAGAGAATGCGCGTATCGTGCCTGGCCGAGTGGATGCGATAGCAAGTCTCGTCAATGTTCCGAGGGACTTCAAGACAATCGAAACGTGGTCTGAACCGTTGCACACGATGGACTTTGCGCCACTGACTCGAATCATGCTCAACAACCTTCTCTGGACCGACCTGAGTCCGGCGGCCATCGTTACGCGACCAACCGTCATTCTTGGCACCGACTTCGCTGGTGGCTCGGCAGACCTCGCCGGCAGGGTCCGCGTGGAGGCGGTCAAGGATGCGCTCGTACACGGAATTGGGCTCTGGTTCAGTGCTGATCTCACACCGAACGTCACTATCACGAATGCTCCGCCGAACGTGGTTCCGAGTTGGGAGCAAGCGTTCCTTCCCCTCGATAGTCCCATCGAAGTTGCTGCTGGCGATCATGTCAGAATCAACGTTTCATCTTCAGAGTCCGGCGCCGAGTGGACATGGCGCGTCGATTCCGGAAGAACGCACCGAACGAGCGATGGGCAACTCGTGGTGCCGAAGGTTATAGAAGCGGCTCAAGTGAGCCATAACGAGAGGAGCGAACATGCCAAGAAGAGGTAGAGCCGGACCTGGACCTGGGCGTTCACGAAGACGGAGACGCCGCGTACGGCGTCGGAGAGTCATGCTGGTGGGCGGCCTTGTCGCCTTCGGTACATACAAGTTCTCGACGCGCGACGCGGAACGTATCGAGGAACACACAGGGGTGGACCCCGAAGAACTCGACGATGCCGAACTCGAGCAAGCGATGCAGGACCTGAACATCGAAGAGCAGAAGGTGACATCCGCTGATGTCGAGGAGGGTGGCCAGGCGCCCGCGCGCGCACCTGCGCCCGCACCGGCGAGCGGTGGATCCATGAGCTATCTCGATGAACTCACGAAACTGGCGTCCCTGCACGAGCAGGGCATCCTCACCGATGCTGAGTTCGAAGCGAAGAAAGGTCAGATTCTGGACGCAAACTGACGTTCCACAGTTGAAGCAGTGAGACCGCAACGACTCGACCCGCAACTCCCAGAGTTGTGGGTCGAGTCGTCTAGTCCTGCGGGATGGCGGCGTCGTAACCGTCAACCGTGATCGGTTGTTGGTCGTTGACTGCCGTGACGGGGCGCGCCAGAACGGCCGGACCCTATCTGAGCGACGTCAACGGCCTGGGGTTCGGCGTCGTGCCCGTTTGGTGGTTCGTCGTGCTGTTCGTCTCGAAGTACGACGCACGGCTCGTCTTACTGGTGGCATGGTTCCTTCTCTCCTCTACGCCGTTGCGGCGCCGATGGCGACGAGTGTTGCTGGACTGAGGAAGTCCTGGGCGATCATGATGCCGCCAGAATTGACTACGGCGTCCCTGAATGGGATGGCCCACGTATGCTCGATGACGAGAAGCATCCCGGCGCCTCCGGGAGGAATATCCTCGGCGATCGTTGCAAGGCCATCGGGATCAATGCCGTACTCGTACTCATCCATGGCGTGGATTGCTCCAGCTACGGCTCCAACCTCAGCGCCGTCAACTCCGCCAGCTCCAAGACCGATGAGAGCACCGACCCAGGCGCCGTAGGTCATCGCCTCGTCCTCACTCAGGTCAGAACCTTGAGCGGCAAGCACTGTGCCATCTTCGTCCTTGTATACGCCGAGCACGTCGACGATCTTGATAGCGCCTGCGGCCGACGCACCCTCGAGAGAGGCGAGGACGCTTCCATCGAGAGCGGGATCAACAAACCCGATAACCATCAACTGCAATGGTCCAATAGTCACAACTGTCTCCTGTCTGTTCGTGTAGAAGCCGGACTATACCATCGGTTGAATGCTCATTCAACCGGCAAGTATCGATAGACCCTTGAGGAGGAATATGAGCCCGAATCCAGCAAAGAGAGCTATCGCAGTTGTCCTGAGGTTCGTCTTGATCCATCCGAACACTGCATCGAGTGCGCGGCTCGCCTGATCGCGTGCGATGACATAGGCCCCGATGATGAACAGGTATGCGATCTGAACCAGGAGTGTGAATACAACGTAGTTGGCGAGACTTCCCGCCGTTGAGAGTTCTGCCGAGAAGATGATCGCTACCGCGGTGAGAACGAAGACCCATTGTTTGGGACTCGCGAATATCCATCCGAAGCCGATCTTGTAGGCGCCAGATGGT
>Ga0164313_10001811_pt1 | contig 19142 bp, 18 predicted proteins | sample GuaBasSedimGuay4_FD_113735 | JGI IMG/M metagenome (GOLD analysis project Ga0164313, IMG submission 113735) | Subseafloor sediment microbial communities from Guaymas Basin, Gulf of California, Mexico - Guay4, Core 4569-4, 0-3 cm | ecosystem: Environmental > Aquatic > Marine > Hydrothermal vents... | reverse complement strand
TTTATCCTGTTGGCATCTTTCTGCTGAACCAGTAAACCACCGGATACGCGCTGGTAGTGAAGCCCCGTTGCCGCCGGTTGCTTGCTATCCCGCAACAGGCGAACATTTGGTTTGCTGGCAAAACGTTCCAGCGCACCATCACTGAAGTCGGGCGCGATGACCACCTCGACAAACTGTTTCTCAATAATGGCCGTGGCGACCTCGGTCTGTACCAGCTGATTGAAGGCAATGATGCCTCCAAAACTTGAAACCGGATCTGTTGCAAATGCGTTCAGATAGGCCTCGGAGTTGGTGTTACCCATGGCAACCCCGCAGGGGTTGGCGTGCTTGACGATGACACAGGTGGGCTGTTGGCCAAACTGGTTGACGCATTCCAGTGCCGCATCAGCATCGTTGATGTTGTTATAGGAGAGCGCCTTGCCCTGGAGTTGTTCAGCGGCGGCGATACCGGTCGGTTCAACACCGGATTCAACATAGAAAGCAGCCGCCTGGTGGGGGTTTTCACCATAACGCAATTCCTGTCTGCTTTGAAACTGCGGTGTAATGTACTCGGGTAGTATGCGAACCTGCCCGGCTTCGCCGGTTCTGCGGCTGAGATAGGCGGCCACCAATCCATCGTAACGGGCGGTATGGGCAAAGGCCTTGGTGGCCAGTGTGAACCGTGTTTCCCCGGACACGGAACCGGCGGATGTAAGCTCAGCGGCGATGTCTGCATAATCATCAGGGTCAACGATGACTGAAACACGGGCATGGTTTTTGGCCGCTGCGCGTACCATCGCGGGACCGCCAATATCAATATTTTCAATGGCGTTTTCGAGACTGCAACTTTCATCGGCAGTGGCAGCTTCAAACGGGTACAGGTTGACGATCACAAGGTCAATCGGTGGGATGTCCTGTGCCTGCATGACATCCTCGTCCTGTGCACGGCCGAGAATGCCACCATGGATACGTGGGTGCAGTGTTTTAACCCGGCCATCCATGATTTCAGAAAAACCAGTGTGCTCACTGACACTAGTCACGGCAAGACCCGCCCCGGCCAATAGCTTCTGCGTGCCACCGGTGCTTAGCAGGCTGTAGTCAAGATCAAGTAATTGCCGGGCAAAATCTACCAGGCCGGTTTTGTCTGAAACGCTGATTAGCGCAAACTTTTGAGTAGAAGTCATGTGTGGCTCTGCCTTTAATAAATTGATCAATCTGGTGACTGTGTGGTCAACACACAAAGAGAAATCCGGACATGGCCAATATCACCGATGAAGCCGGGTTATTTTGCTCGATCGTGCATTAATGGAATAGCGTTGCATCTTGGTGCGCAAGGTATTGCGGGTAATCCCCAGCATGCTTGCCGCCCGTGATTGATTACCACCGGTACACTTTAAAATTTCTTCGATAAGCGGCGGTTCGATTTCGGCTAAAAGCATCTGGTACAGGTTCTCCGGAGTGGTATTACCCATGTCCTGAAGGTATCTGCTGATGGTGTTTTGCACATGTTGCCGGAGGGGAATGGCCTGGTCTGAATCTGCGTTCATGATATCTTCGATATGACCGTTTATGTTGGGGTTATGTTCTGCACAAACACTAACATATTTAAGCGGTCAATCGCTGGCTTTTTCTTGCTGAAACGTGATTAATTCATGAATGAACTACGCTGACATCAAACCCGGATGTGCTGCCCGGAGAATTTCCAGGGTTTTGGCAGGTGGTACTACAAGAATTGGATTTCAAAACCGACCGCATGTTCCCCGGGGTCTCCAAGCTCAAGCAAAACAGGCAAATACACATCTGTCGCCAATCCCGCCTTGATCACGGCTCCGGTGCGCAAATATTCCATGGGCTGAAGTCTGCGGCGTGCAACGGCCTGGTTGGTTGCATCCAGCAGTGTAAGCTCCAGCTCCGGAAATACCTGGCTGTGTTGTGCAAGGTTCACAAAGGTCAGGTTTAAAACCAGGATGCCAGTGCGGGTTGGGTGGGCGTGTATGTCCCGGCTGACTAATTGTATCTGTTGCGGATCTTTAAACAGACCTTCGCGTTCTACCTGTAACCAGCCAGCCTGTTTCATCCAGGCACTGATCCTGGGGTTTTCCAGCAGCGGTTCACGGAAAGTCCATGCGGTGTTGGCGATTGTAATAAAAACAAGCAGCACTGTTGCCAGAGCCCAGGCCAGGCGGCTCAGTTTATCCCCGTTTTCAATCAATTCACTGCTGTCGGAATTGGATTTGTTACTGGTGTTCTGGTCTTTTGTGACAAAACCCAGCACGGGTGGACCGATGTTAGGTCCTTTTGCCGGTTCATGTGCTTGCCCTGCTGGCCAGTCATCAAAAAGAAAACTCAATGCACTGAAGGCCCGGCCACACTGTCCACATTGAACCAGTCCACGGGCATGTGAAACCAGTGCCGCATTCAGGGGATGAACCGTCTTGCATTGCGGGCAACGTGTATACATCAACTATGGGTGAAGCAGGTCAAAAGAATCTCATCCCTGATCGGCTGGCGTTTCATCAATTTCCTTTTTTTCAGATGTCAGGAAACGATAACGATCCAGGCTTACCTGGTAGCGCGCGCGTATCCGGTCTCCCCTTTTGTTCACGGCTGCCAGCTTACTTTCATCACGAACAAGTCGAGCATAAAGCTTATCGATGCCCTCATGCTGATCTGCCTTGATTTTCATGTTGGCCCGTTGTTGGTCGGCGGCTTGCCTGATTTGCTCCCTGATGGCGGTGGCAGTACTTTGCTGCGATTGTTTGATCAGCTTTGTATCGTAGCCCAATTGGGCGAGTTCAAGCTCAAGCGCCTCTTGGATATCTTCTTCAGACCTGTACTGGATAACAAGAAGACGGTCGGTTTGACGCTGACGCTCCTCATCTGAGATCAGAGGTTTCCTGGTCTGAATTTCCTCTTCCACTTTGACTTCCAGGGGGATGGTAGAGCTCTCGACATGTTTCTTGACCAAACCGGCATCATTCAGAACATCGTAGGGTTGGTTGGCATATTTTGCCGGCACTATCGCACCGTAATGAACCTTTCCATTTTCATCCTTCCAGCGATAGGTATCAGCAGAAACTGATGTCGCTGACAGACACAATATACCGGTGAAAATGATAGCTGCGAACCCAGCGTTTTTCTGCATATCAGACTCCATAGCTATCACGATAGCGCCGAATGGCTTTAATGTCGATATTTGCAACAGACTGGCTTTCAAGGAAATTAATCAAATCATCCAGGCTTGCAATGGCAATCACAGGGATACCGAACTCATCCATGACTTCCTGTGCTGCAGATTTCTCACCTTTACCGCGTTCCTGGCGGTCCAGTGCAATGGCAACCCCACAAGCGGTTGCGCCTGCCTGGTGAATCCAGTTAATGGATTCACGAACCGAGGTACCGGCTGATATGACGTCATCGGTGATCAGAACATTTCCTGCCAGCCCGGCACCAACCAGTGTTCCACCTTCACCATGATCCTTGGCTTCCTTGCGATTATAGGCAAACGGAGTGTTTCGTCCGTGAGCGCTGTTAAGCATGATGGCGATGCCGGCAGCCAGTGGGATGCCCTTGTAAGCGGGACCAAAAAGCATGTCAAAAGCCAGCTTCGAATCAAGAATAGCCCCGGCATAGCAAGCTGAAAGCACCTCCAGGCTACGCCCATCATCGAACCCCCCTGCATTAAAGAAATACGGACTGATGCGTCCGGATTTGAGTGTGAATTCACCAAATTTGAGGTTGCCCTGTGCCATGGCCAGTTCAAAAAACTGCTGTTTGTAGTTTTGCATCCGGAGAGTATCTCGCGGCTTTGTCCGGGCTGCAATCATCATCCTCAATTCAGGGCCAAATATGCATTGGTCATGACATCATGTCCAAGGACGGGTATGCTGTTTTCCGCCTCCGGAAAAATAAAACAGAAGATACCCAAACCATGCGAATTATCAGTGTAAATACCAATGGCATCCGGGCAGCGGCCCGCAAAGGATTCTTTGAATGGATGCAAAAACGCAAGCCGGATGTCGTCTGCATCCAGGAGACCAAGGCCCAGGAACACCAGTTGGGTGACCCGGTATTTTCTCCTCCCGGGTATAACAGCTATTTTCATGATGCACAGAAGAAGGGTTATAGCGGCGTTGCCATTTACACACGTCACGAACCCGACCAGGTACGCCATGGCATCGGCTGGGATGTGATGGATGATGAGGGCCGTTGGATCAGGGCGGACTTTGGTAACTTGAGTGTCATTTCCCTGTACCTGCAGTCGGGCTCTTCAAAGGAAGAACGTCAGCAGATCAAGTACCAGACCATGGATTATTTGCAGCCACTGCTAAAAGCGATGGTTGCCGAGGGACGTGAATATATCATCTGCGGTGACTGGAACATTGCGCACAAGAAAATTGATATCAAGAACTGGCGTGGTAATCAGAAGAACTCCGGTTTCCTTCCCGAGGAGCGTGCCTGGATGGATGAGTTGTTCGGGCCGGTAGGTATGGTTGATGCGTTTCGGCAAGTGGAGGGTGGAGAGCACCAGTACACCTGGTGGTCAAACCGCGGTCAGGCCTGGGCGAATAATACCGGTTGGAGAATTGACTACCATGTCGCCACACCAGGTGTGGCTGCAAAGGCCAGCGCTGTGGAGATTTACAAAGACGAGCGGTTTTCAGACCATGCACCGCTGACTATCGATTACGACTACGACATTTTCTAGCGAATGAATACAACACCCCGGAATTGGCAGGAGATATTACTGAATCGCAAGATGGTGACTTGCGTTTTCCTGGGGTTCTCGTCCGGACTACCGCTTTATGTTTTGATTCAATTGGTGCCAGCCTGGTTACGTAGTCATGATGTGGACCTGGCGACCATTGGCTTATTTGCCCTGGTTTCCCTGCCGTACACATGGAAGTTTGTCTGGTCGCCCTTGATGGACAGGTACAAACTGCCATTTCTGGGCAGACGGCGTGGTTGGGCTCTGATCACCCAGTTGGGATTGTTCTTCTCCATCGCTGCCCTGGGTCGTTTCGACCCAACGGTGTCATTGCAGGCCATTGTCGCCACCGTGTTCGTCATCTCGCTTTTTGGGGCCAGCCAGGACATCGTCATAGATGCCTACCGACGTGAATTACTGGCCGATGATGAACTCGGTACCGGCACCTCGTTTTTCGTAAACGCTTATCGCCTGTCTTCACTGGTACCGGGATCACTGGCACTGATCCTGTCTGACCATCTGCCGTGGTCGGTTGTTTACTGGGTGACGGCGGGCTTCATGGTGGTTGGTATCATAACGACGCTCATTATCAAGGAGGTCAGTGATGATGCGATGGCACCTGCGACCCTGAGGGAAGCGGTGGTGGATCCCTTCGTGGAGTTTTTCAGCCGTGGCGGTATCAAGGCGGGGCTGGCCATTCTCGGTTTCATGTTCCTCTACAAACTCGGTGACAACATGGCAACCGCACTGGCGACACCCTTTTACCTGGATATGGGATTCAGCCGCACCGAAATTGGTTCTATCGCCAAGGTCGCAGCACTTTGGGCATCTATTACAGGTGGAATCCTGGGCGGCGTGGTGATGCTGAAGATGAGTATTAACCGCGCCTTGTGGTTATTCGGTTTCGTACAAATGTTTACCATCCTGGGTTTTGTCTGGTTGAGCACGGTGGGGCATAACCCGCTGGGTTTGTTCATCGTGGTCAGCGGCGAATACCTGGGTGTAGGGCTGGGCGCGATTGCATTGACCGCATTTATGGCACGGGAAACCAGCAAAGCCTTCACCGCCACGCAATTTGCATTATTCAGCAGTTTTATCGCGATCCCGAGAACCTTTGCCAACGCATCTACGGGTTTTATCATCGAGGCGATAGGTTACACACAGTTTTTTGTCATTTGCACACTGGTTGCCATACCGGGCATGCTCCTGCTTTTAAAAGTTGCCCCTTGGAACGAAAAGACACGCGACTGAAGGTTGGCATCTTGAGGTATGTGAAATTGTACAATACCTTTTCTGACATACTCGTTGAGTCTACAATGCAGCAAAATAACCCTGAGAAATTTTATATGAACAAACTTATAAACCCCGTTATGCAGTCGTGCCTGATTCTGTTGTTGGGTGCAATTCTGTCACCGACAGTTTCGGCCCAGCAGTCGATGGCCTCCTCGGTAGGTCTGCATGTCTACCCTGCCAACGAGCAGAGTGCCGAAACCCAATCCAAGGATGACTACGAGTGTTTTAGCTGGGCCAAGACAGAGACGGGGCATGACCCGATGAACCCTGAATCGATTGAAGTCGCAGTGGACCAGTCCGGGGGCGGTCGCAATGGCTCTATCGTCAGGGGGGCAGCAGCCGGTGCAGTTGTCGGTGAAATCGCGAATGATGATGCCGGCAAGGGTGCTGCATGGGGTGCCGCAGCGGGTGCCGTGCGTGGCAGACGGGGACGAAAGGCCCAGGCACAGCAAGCAGAGCAACAGGCTGAAGCCCAGGGTCAGCAGATTGAACAGCAAAGGCATGAAGACTTCAAAAATGCCATGAAAGCCTGTTTATCCGGAAAGGGCTATTCTGTCAGTTAACCAGTCTGTGTTTTCGGCGGTTACCGCTCAGGGCTCGTGGATGTTACCCAGTAGAACTGGATGACCGGCACCGGTAATGAGCTGAGTATCCTGTGCGGACTCATTTAGTCGTTCTCTCGCCAGCCAGGCAAATAACAGTCCCTCCACCCAGTCAGGGTCCGCCCCGTACCTGGTCGTGGATTCTACGATGACATCCGGTAAGGCTGCTGCGATCCTGCGCATCAGGAAAGCATTATGCACACCACCGCCACAGACCAGGAGCCGGTCGGGTGCAGGGTATGCCTGCAAACTGGTGGCAATACTTGATGCTGTCAGTTCTGTAAGCGTGGTTTGCACGACCCCGGGGGCAAGATCTGAATCGGCCAGACTTTTGTCCAGCCAATTCATGTTGAAGTGCTCAAGGCCGGTACTCTTGGGAGCAGGCAGACTGAAATATGGGTCACCCAGCAAGCGCTCCAAAAGACCGGTGTCGACTTCCCCTTTATTGGCCCAGTTTCCGTTGTGGTCATAATCTTTATGTAAATGGCGCCTGGTCCAGGCATCCATCAGGCAATTACCGGGGCCGCAGTCGAAACCGGCAATATCGTCACCCACTGGCAATAATGTAAGGTTGGCAATACCACCCAGGTTCAATACTGCGCGGTTTTCGGTTTCACTTCGAAATAGATGTTGATGCAGTAAGGGGGCCAGGGGTGCACCCTGACCACCGGCCTTTACATCTGCGCTTCGAAAATCATTAACGACCGTCGTGCCGGTATTCCTGGCGATCAAGTCGCCTCTGCCAAGCTGAACTGTGACGGGGTTGTCACCCAGGGGTTGATGCCAGACATTTTGTCCATGAGAGCCGATCGCCCGTATATCGCGCATTTCCATACCGGTTTCACGTACGAGGTTCTGGGCAACACGCGCAAAGAAACGACCGAGATTCTCATCCAGGAGACCGGCCAGACTCTCAGTTGGTCGCTTGCCGGTTTCGAGTAGTTGATCAAGTGTCTGCTTGATAGCAACGGGATAAGGTGTACATGTGGCGTGCAATATGTCGATTGAATCATGGCTGAAATTGACCAGCACAGCATCCACGCCATCACGCGACGTGCCCGATAGCATTCCGATGATGAGCCCATCAATTACAGAGGTGTTGCTCACGGACTGCTCGTGGCGTACATGGACGCGGATTCGAGCCGTCTCAGTTGCGATAAGACAGGGGCAGCCTTTTGTTGGAATTCAACCAACTGTGTTTCACCGAGAGGGTTGGCTGTCGGTAGTGAGACTGTGCGTGGGTTGCGATGAACACCATTAAGCAAAAATTCATAATGTAGATGTGGTGCCTGGGCCAGACCTGTTGCGCCCACATAACCTATAAGCTGCCCTTGCTTGACCCGTTGGCCCTGGTTGACCATGCGCTTGGTGAAATGCAGGTACTTGGTAACGATGCTATTGGCATGCTGGATAAACACATGGTGGCCGTTGTATTTACTGTAGGCCGAGCGGATAACTTTACCATCACCTGCAGCAATGACCGGGGTACCTTTGGGGGCTTTATAGTCGATTCCATTATGGGCTTTCACGCGTTTTAAAATCGGGTGATAACGTTTTGGATTGAAATTGGAGCTTATATAGGAAAAATTGAGGGGTGCACGTAAAAATGCCTTACGCATATTGTGGCCATCAGGTGCAAAATACTGGGCACGGCCATCAACATAAAATCGTATTGCCTGAAACTTTTCACCCTGGTTAACAAAGGTCGCACCAATAATCTCACCGTCGCGCAGGAAACTGCCATCCCTGTATATCTTTTCATAGACAAGGCAAAAGCGGTCACCCTCACGGATATCGAGAACAAAATCGATATCCCAGCCAAACAGATTCGCCAGTTTCATCACCATGCCATCGTTGAGACCGGCCTGCTTGCCGGCCAGAAACAGGGAAGATGTGATTGTGCCACTGGTCTCTGTGGGTTCCGTGATCATGTGGCGGGAGTGGGTGCTTGCGATGGCCTCGTGTCCATCATGTTCGACGATCAGGTAGTTGGCTTCATTTACGGCGTAACGCATACGCTTGAGTGATTTGTCATCATGCCGCTGAAATTCGAAAAGATCACCAGGGCGTATTTTTTTTAACTGCCTGGTTTCTTTGTTGATCGCCATAATTTCATGCAGGCTTTTCAAACTAAAGCCTTGCTGGCGGAAGATAGCATCCAGCGATTGTCCTGGACGGACTGTTACGCGCTCCCATTGCTCACCCGGAAAAGAGGTATCCGGGAGCCCCACAGCATTGATGATGTCAGAAGTATTTTTGATGAGAGGAGTTTGGAAAACCTGTCGTTGCGGCAGATCCAGATTGATCACCTTGCTGGCAACTTGCTCATCACCACGGTTGCTTTCAAGACCACCCAGGGCCAGCCCGAATGCCACCAGGGTGAGGGCAAATAAAAGCAGTTTGGTCCGGGTCAGTTTGAAGTGAAACTGTGACAATTTTCCAGTCAGGCTGGAAAAGTAATTCTTATTTTGCATGTTGCATATGGACCATCGTCCCGGGCGCACGTTCAGGCAGCGCTAAAGATAACACACGTCACCGAATTCAGAGTGTAATTTTGATGCTTGAAGGTGCAAAATTCAGGGCTCAATATGTGCTTTTGGGGTGGAGGCTTGCCGAGCAAGGCAATACAATGCATCTTCTTGCTTTAGCGGCAAAATGTACTTACAGAATACGGAAGATATATGACTGATGTAAAAAAGGCCCTCGAACTGATATCGCGGGGCACAGAAGAAATCATCAAGGTCGAAGACCTGCGGAAGAAACTCGAGTCGGGAAAAACCCTGCAGATCAAGGTAGGTTTTGACCCAACGGCGCCTGATTTACACATTGGTCATACCGTTGTGATCAATAAAATGCGTCAATTCCAGGATTTGGGACATGAAGTTACCTTCCTGATAGGTGATTTTACCGGCATGATCGGTGATCCTACGGGTAAAAGTGCCACCCGTAAGCCGTTGACCCGGGAACAGGTCATGGAAAATGCTGACACCTATGCGACGCAGGTTTTCAAGATACTGGATCGTGAAAAGACCAAAATTCGTTTCAATTCGGAATGGCTGAGCGAGCTTGGCTCGGAAGGCATGATCCGTTTGGCCGCTAAATATACGGTTGCACGCATGCTTGAACGTGACGATTTTGAGAATCGCTATCGCAGTGGCCAGCCGATAGGTTTGCACGAGCTACTTTACCCACTGGCGCAGGGTTACGATTCCGTGATGCTGGAAACCGATGTGGAAATGGGTGGTACCGATCAAAAGTTTAATTTGCTGGTCGGGCGGCATTTGCAACAACACTACGGCCAGGAATCCCAGGTGATTATTACATTGCCATTGCTCGAAGGACTGGACGGTGTGCAAAAAATGTCCAAGTCCCTGAATAACTACGTGGGTATTACCGAAGATCCCGATGAAATGTTTGGCAAGTTGATGTCGATTTCCGATGAGATGATGTGGCGTTATTTTGATTTGCTGAGTTTTCGTAGTAATGAGGAACTGGCCGGCTTCAGGCAGCAGGTCGCAGATGGCACCAACCCCAGGGATATCAAGTTCCTGCTGTGCGAGGAAATTGTTGAACGTTTCCATGACCGCCCTGCCGCTGATGGCGCGAGGCAGACCTTTATTGCCCGTTTCCGCGGTGGCGCCATGCCGGAGAATATTCCTGAGAAAACCCTGGATACTGGTGCGCAGGGTATCGGTATCGCTGCAGCATTGACGCAATGTGGTCTGACGTCCAGCAACTCTGAAGCTTTTCGAATGGTTCAGCAGGGCGGCGTAAAGATAGACGGACAGAAAGTCGGTGACCGTTCCTTCAGGCTGGAAGTTGGCTTCGAAGGCATTCTGCAAGTTGGCAAACGCAAATTCTGCAAAGCTCATGTCATCTGAATCACCATTAACAGCAGGTGAACTGCTCGAATTGCGTCAAAGGCTGGATGAGATTGATACCGGTATTGTAGACCTGATTGCTGAGCGCCAGGCCGTGGTGACTATCATCGCTGAGCACAAGCTGAAAACGGGTCTGCCCTTGCGTCATTATGAACGTGAGCGTGAGGTCATTGATCGTGGTGTCGCACGTGCCGAGTCCCGGGGTTTGGCTGGCTCGGTTGCACGTGACATCCTGCAAACCCTGATCCATCACTCACTCAGCAACCAGGAGACACACAAGCTGGTGCAGTCTGATCATGGTCAGGGTCAACGCGCACTTGTGATCGGTGGTCTTGGTCGTATGGGCGTCTGGATGTCCCGCTATCTCGATATGGTGGGGTACAACGTGGACGTTGCTGATCGGGTTGATGGTGATACCTCGTTTGACCGGGTCGATGATTGGGAAGGAAAAGTTGATGCCTATGACCTGATAGTTGTTGCAGTTCCACTAAGGCCAAGTAATGACGTTCTGTTACGCCTGGCGGGGTTGAAACCGAAATGTCTTGTCTTTGACATCGGGTCACTGAAAAACCCGATGCGCGAAGGACTTGATGCCATGCGGGAAAGTGGTTGTCGGGTGTGTTCGGTCCATCCGATGTTTGGCCCTGATGAGATCGGCCTGTCCGGGCGTCATATCCTGTTTGTGGATGTGGGTAATCGCGAGGCGATTGCTGAAGCACAGGCACTGTTTGCCCATACGGCGGCTGATTGTGTTGAGCTCAGTCTCGAAGAACATGATGAGGTCATGGCCTGGGTATTGGGGCTTTCTCACCTGGTTAATATCGCGTTTGCCGGTGCCCTGGCGCAAAGTGGTGAGGCGGTTCCGTTATTGAAAAAGATTTCCAGTTCCACTTTCAATGCACAACTGAATGTCGCCACGCAGGTTGTGTCTGAGAACCCCCACTTGTACTACGAAATCCAGCAGGGAAACAATAATACGACCGAAGTCAGTGAGCATTTTCAAAAAGTTTTGGGTGAGCTTGTAACTGCTGTAGCCCGGAATGACGAAACGGTGTTTACCCGCCATATGGATGCAGCTAAACGACGCCTGACCGCCGGAGAAAATGAGCAGAAAGGACAGCTTCCGTGAAGCAGGTTTCAGATATTGACTGGGACAACTGGCAGGCTAAAGATCCCGCAACCCTGGTATTTGTTATCCGGGATGGAAAAATACTGCTGATCAACAAGAAAACAGGTCTGGGAAAAGGCAAAGTTAACGGTCCGGGTGGCAAAGTTGAGCCCGGTGAACGTCCGGAGGCTTGTGCTGTCCGGGAGTGTCAGGAGGAACTGGGGATAACCGTTTCCAACCTGGAGTACTGTGGTCAGCATCGTTTTCAGTTTGTTGACGGGTACTCCATTCACGTATGGGTTTACCGGACTTCGGATTTTGAAGGTGTCCCCACCGAATCGGTGGAAGCAGCACCGCTATGGGTGCCGCTGGACAAAATTCCATATGACCAGATGTGGGAAGATGACCGCATCTGGTTGCCAATGATGTTACGCGGTGAACGATTTCAGGGTCGCTGGATATTTGACGGTGACAGGATGTTGGACTATGAATTGAGCGCCGAAGAAAAGGTTGGCGAAAACAGGACTTAATAACACATGAAATTTAAAGCAGCACTTTTTCTGAATCTATGCATATTATCAGGCCTGGCAACGATCACTGCGCACGCAGGCCAGCCATCCTTAAAAGAGCAGGCTCAAAAAATTGCGCAAGGATTCCTGCTCACTGATACCCACATAGATGTGCCCTATCGCCTGGAGTCGGGCTGGGTTGATGTTACGGTTGCGACCGAAGGTGGTGACTTTGACTACCCGAGGGCGAAGGAGGGTGGGCTGAATCTGCCATTTATGTCCATTTACACGCCAGCAGATATGGAAAAAGAAAATGGGGATGCCAGCGAAAACTACGAACTGGCCAACCGCTTGATCGATTCTGTGGAGGCTCTGGCCGCTCGAGCGCCGGAAAAATTCATGCTGGTGCATTCGGTGTCTGATGCTGAAAAGGCACTTCAAGGTGGCCGAATAGGACTGGCCATGGGTATGGAGAATGGCTCTCCGATTAATCACGACTTGGCGAATGTCCACTTTTTTGCCGACCGTGGTATCCGCTACATCACCCTTGCTCATGGTTTGAGTAATCACATATCCGATTCCTCCTATGATGATAATCATCAGTGGAACGGCTTGAGTCCATTTGGTAAAGAGGTGGTTGCCGAGATGAACCGGGTTGGCGTAATGGTCGATATTTCCCATGTATCCGATGCGGCTTTTTTCCAGGTCATGGAGATCAGCAAGGTTCCGGTGATTGCCTCGCACTCATCACCACGTCATTTCACGCCCGGGTGGGAACGCAATATGAGTGACGAGATGATCAGGGCACTGGCAAAAAATGGTGGTGTCATCCAGATCAATTTCGGTTCTTCATTTGTCAGTAAACAGGCCAAGGACTGGCATGACGAGATGGGTGAAAAGCGTACTGCATACCTTGAAGCCAATGGCTTGGAAGCGCATGGCAGTGAAGCAGAGCGATTTGGCAAGGAATACCGGGTTGAGAATCCTTTTCCGTACGCAACACTGGATCAACTGGTTGCAAATTTTGAACATGTCATCAATCTGGTCGGTGCTGAGCATGTGGGCATTGGCTCGGACTTTGACGGCGTGGGAGACAGTCTGCCGATAGGTATGAAAGATGTTTCATATTACCCGGCCCTGATCGAGGAGTTGCTCAAGCGCGAATACCCGGTAGATACCATCCGCGCGATCATGGGCGGAAATTTGTTACGGGTTTGGCGCGAAGTTGAGGCCTATGCGCAGAAGGAAAAAGGTTGAGCCCGGCTGAGTCCAAAGAGCGAAAGAGCAAATGGACCCTGGATCAAGTCCGGTGAGACGGCTTACTTTAGTCTGGATCAAGTCCGGGAGGAGCACACCGTCATTCCGGTCTTGAGCCGGAATCCATTTGTAATTTCAAAACCTATAGATAATAGTTATTTGGAAATAATGTTGCATGCAATGACATATCGTCTCCCCCAATGACCGCATATATCGCAGTGGCATTGGCCGCACTGTTTGCCGCCGGGCTGACCCTGTATTCCGGGTTCGGGTTGGGTACCTTGCTGCTACCTGTTTTCGCTTTGTTTTTCCCTGCAGAAATGGCGGTGGTGGCGACAGCCATGGTGCACGGTGCGAATAATGTATTCAAAGTTTCCCTGTTGGGGAGACAGGCTGACCCGGATATCGTTCTGAAATTTGGACTACCGGCGATTGTCGCAGCGATCCTGGGCGCCCTGGCGCTTGGTTGGGTGGCACAGTCCGGTTCCAGCATGTCCATTGAGGTCAATGACGAGACATTATTCATGATCACACCGGTCAAGTTGGTGATTGGCTTGTTGATGATTGGTTTTGCATTGTTTGAGCTGGTACCGCGCTTCCGTTCCCTGGAGTTTGACCGTCGTTATTTGCCACTGGGCGGTATGCTTTCAGGTTTTTTTGGTGGGCTTTCCGGTCACCAGGGGGCATTGAGGTCTGCATTTCTCGCCAAGACGGGACTGACCACGGAACGATTTGTTGCAAGCAATGCGGCCATCGGATTTCTTGTCGATCTGACACGAATTTCTGTGTATGTGGCGTTGTTCACGGCAGCCGGCGGTCATGTGACCGAGTTTGACGGCTGGCCATTGGTGATTACCGGGGCCATCTCGGCATTTTGCGGTGTTTTGTTGGGCAAGCGATACCTGCACAAGGTCAAAATGACAAGTATACAAACCCTGGTGGGTATACTCCTGTTCGGGGTGGGCCTGGCGCTGGTTACGGGGGTTATTTGATGTTGTCGATACTTGAAAGAGCAGCCAAAAGCCTGATCCGTTATGGTCCACCGTTCTCTCCCGTTGAGATCTCCCGTGCCGAAGGGTCATATATCTATGACGAAACCGGGCGGGCAATCCTCGATTTCACCTCCGGGCAGATGAGTTCGATCCTGGGGCATAGCCATCCGGATATCGTCAATACCGTTACCGATCAGATCCAACGTCTCGATCATCTGTTCAGCGGCATGCTATGCGCACCTGTACTCGACCTGGCGGAGGCCTTGTGCGCTTTAACACCGCCCGGCCTGGACCGGGTTATGTTGCTCAGCACAGGTGGTGAATCCAATGACGCGGCGTTACGGATGGCGAAGTTATATAGTGGCGGTCACGAAATTGTGGCTTTCAGTCAGTCCTGGCACGGGGTGACCGGTGCAGCATCCGCGGCTACCTACGCAGCAGGGCGAAGCGGTTATGGCCCGCACGGTGTTGGCACAATGGCGATCAATGCACCCAATGGATACCGTCCCCAGTTTGTTTCTGATGGTGTTCATGACTGGCGTGCCGAACTGGAGTATGGGTTTCAGCTGGTTGACAGGCAATCGACAGGGGCGCTTGCGGCATTTATTGCGGAACCGATTCTAAGTACCGGTGGAATGATCGACCTGCCCGAAGGTTTCCTGGTAGAACTACAGCGATACTGTACTGAGCGTGACATGCTCTTGATACTGGATGAAGCACAGACGGGACTTGGCAGGACCGGTGATATGTTTGCTTTTGAGCGTGATGGCGTGGTACCCGATATTCTCACATTGTCCAAAACACTGGGTGCAGGTTTGCCGCTATCAGCAGTGTTAACCTCTGCGGCCATCGAAGCCGAATGTCACGAAAAGGGTTTTCTGTTTTACACGACACATGTATCCGATCCGCTCCCGGCAGCGGTTGGTCTCCAGGTTCTGGAAGTTATTGTCCGCGACCGGCTTGTAGAACGTGCAGCATTGTTGGGTGAGCACCTGGCCCAGGGGCTCAAAGCAATCCAGGCACGTCACGAATGTGTTGGTGATATTCGCGGTAGAGGGCTTTTACGCGGTATGGAAATCGTGCTGGACCGGGATAAGAAAACCCCGGCACCGGAACTGGGTAGCCGCATCACTGAAAGATGTCTGCGAATGGGTCTGAGTATGAATATTGCCAATTTGCCCAGGCTGGCCAGTGTTTTTCGTGTTGCACCGCCATTGACGATTACCAAACAAGAGTTGGAAACCGGTTTGGCGATTCTGGATGAAGCTATCGCTGCTGAAACTACCTGAATCAAGCAAGACACAAGGTCCGGGCAGGTGTCATGCTCAGCCGCTGAGCTTTCTTTCATCAAGCCCAATGCTACGTGCAATGATTTCCTTCATGATCTCGGAACTACCGGCATAGATACGTGATACTCGGGCATCGGTGAACATGTGGGATATACGGTATTCGCTCATGTAACCCGAGCCACCGTGCAGTTGTACACAGTTATCCATAACCCTGGATTCCAGTTCACTGGCAAAAAGCTTGGCCTCCGCTGCCAATTCAGCACTGAGTTCACTTTTGTTGTGTAACAGCACGCACTGGTCGATAAAGGTCTGCAGAATATCCAGTGAGGTGCGCATCTCGGCCATCTTGAAGCGGCTGTTCTGAAAGGCCCCGATGGGCTTGCCAAAAGCCTTGCGCTCAAGGATATAGTCCAGGGTCAGGTCAAAAGCAACCTGGGCGTGGGCAACTTCCTGGCAGGCGCTGATCAAGCGTTCTTCAGCCAGGTGGTGCATCAGGTTATAGAATCCTCTTTCCGGGTCTCCCAGCACATTTTCAGCTGGAATCCGGACATTTTCAAAGAATAATTCAGCGGTATCCTGGGCCTTGAGTCCCATTTTTTTCAGGTTTCGCCCACGGCTAAAACCTTCCATGCCGCTTTCTACAACGAAAAGGCCGATCCCGTGAGGTTTGCCTGGAACGGTCCTGGCGGCCACGATGATGGCGCCGGCATTGATACCATTTGAGATGAACGTCTTTGAACCATTTAAAATCCAATCGTCGCCATCACGTGTCGCGCGGGATTTGATGCCTGCCAAGTCACTGCCTGCATTGGATTCGGTCATGGCTACAGCGAGTATGGTTTCACCTGAGATACACTTGGGCAGCAGGCGTGCCTTGAGTTCTTCACTGCCGAGGTCGCCAATATACGGACCGACCAGGCGGCTATGTAACGACAGGAACAGACCCATATCACCATGCCTGATGGTTTCTTCAATAACGATCTGTTCAAAACGGAAATCACTGATACCGAGTCCGCCGTACTTCTCATCGGCCCACATACACAGCAGACCCTGTTCACCGGCCTTTACAAAAGCAGATGGGTTACAAGCACCATTTTCACGCCATTTTTCAACCTGTGGACCGATTTCTGACTGCATGAAGCGACGTACACCATCACGGAACATTTCATGATCTTCATCAAATATCAAACGTTTCATTTTGAATATTTTCCTTCACATAAATGCTGTCAAAAGAGTGTTTCTAAACAGCGAACCACCACAGATTACACCCATTAGGAGGACAGGAAAACAGGTAGTTTTAGAATTCGAGCTGAAACTCGGGCACTTATCTTTTAAAGTCTTGAAGTTCTTGCTCTTTAATCTGTGTAATCTGCGTAATCTGCGGAGAAAATCAGCTCAAATCACTCAACAATGCGGTGCGAATATTTGCATCAACTGTAGTGTCGTGAGGGTAGGCTTTGTGACTTGACCCCATCTTGAGTGCTGCTCCTGTACGCAGGGCGTCGATCATGTCAGGATCCAGTTCAAAACGCATAAAGTGTACCGCTGAAGTTTTTTCGGCATTGCTGCGCTCGAGGTCTTCATTTGAGACGGTATAGACTCGGTCAAATCCATCTACCTGGATCCACACCAGGTCTTCGATACCCCTGAGCAGTGCGAGTTGTTGTTTACGTTGGCCGACATCCTGGTATTCCAGCATCGCCGTTGCCTTGAGGTTTTGGCCGTCCGGGATCAGGGGGTTGTAGGTGTCGAGTTCTTCCTGAATACCGGTGGCCTCAAAAATCTTCTCAATACGCAACATTTCCTGAACCTGGTATTGGATCGTCAGGGCATCCTCAAAGTACAGGAATAAATACGGGCCTATGCCAACGCGCCGGAATTTCTTATGCGCGATGACCTTGCTGCGAAAATCATCACGTTGCTCAGCGTATTGTTCCAGACTCATCAGGTCTTCGCGTTTTAGGATGTTCATGGGTGGGTTTCCTGGGTCCGGGGTGATGATGTGGATTAGATTCCGTATGCCTTTCTCAATAATGAAAGGGGGTTGGTCTCACCGTTTTTCAACTCAAGCCCGTCGGCAATCTGCGTTGCTGCCATTGGGCAATCTGAAACCAGGTAATCGGCTTCCATTTTCTTTGCACGGCTAATGACCGGTCGGGCAATTTTCTGCGACTTGGCCCAGGTATCGTTACGTACACCGTAGGTGCCGTCATGACCTGAGCAGCGTTCAATGGCATTGATCTCGGTTCCCGGCACCAGTGATAAAACCTGCTTGGTTTTTGGGCCGATGTTCTGAACCCGCTGGTGACAGGGTACATGCCAGGCCACGGTACCCAGTGGTGAGCCAAAATCCGTGTTCAGTAATTCGGCCTTGTGACGGTGAAACAGGTATTCAAACGGGTCAAATATATGCTTTTTGACCTTTAACACATCTTCATCACCAGGAAACATCAACGGTAGCTCCTGTTTGAACATCAACACGCACGATGGTATGGCCGCTACGATATCCCAGCCTTCGTCGATCAGTTTGACCAATTGGGGTATGTTTTTCCGGCGGAGTTTATCCACCTTCTCAAGGTCGCCCTGTTCCAGCTTTGGCATACCGCAGCAGGCTTCCTTTTCCGTCATCCGGACCGGTATGCCATTGTGTTCAAAAACGGCGATAAGATCCTCACCGATACCCGGCTCGTTGTAATTGCAATAGCAGGTGGCAAACAGGGCTACACGGCCACGAGTCAGACCTGCTGCAACTGCCTGTGACCCTCTTGGCTGGTGATTCCTGTTTCGCTTTCTGAGTGTGTTTTTATGGAATTCGGGTAAATGTGCCTCGGGATGGATGTCCAGCATCCTTGATGCTATTTTACGCATCGCAGGGCTTTTATTTGCGGCATTGATGGCCTGGTTTATCACTGGAATGCTTGCAGTTTTGCCCGCCATATCTGTGTTGCTGATCAGTTTATGGCTGATTTTACGTTCACCTTTTTTAAACTGTATGGCCTTGGCCCGCAACATCAGGTGGGGGAAATCAACATTCCAATCATGCGGTGGTACGTAGGGGCATTTGACCTGGTAACAAAGGTCACACAGGTAGCACTCGTCAACGACCTTCCAGTAATCTTTTTTATCGACGCCGTCGACCTCGAAGGTTTCAGATTCATCGACGAGGTCAAACAGGGTTGGGAAGGCATCACACAGGGAAACACAGCGACGGCAACCGTGGCATATGTCGTAGATCCGTTCCAGTTCTTCGAGCAGCGGTTCCTCGTTATAGAATTCAGTTTCCCGCCAGTTCAACGGGTGGCGGGTTGGCGCCTCAAGACTACCTTCACGTGATGATATTGGTGATTTACTCATCTCTTTACTCTTATCAAATAAAAATGGATTCCGGGTCAAGCCCGGAATGACGAAGCTGCCGTCACCCCGGGCTTGACCCGGGGTCCATTTTGACTGTCCTCTGGAGCAAAAAAAGGGGCGCCAATGCGCCCCACTTTACCTACAACCCGGGTGCGAACAGGATTTAGTCC
>Ga0164313_10001810_pt1 | contig 19143 bp, 21 predicted proteins | sample GuaBasSedimGuay4_FD_113735 | JGI IMG/M metagenome (GOLD analysis project Ga0164313, IMG submission 113735) | Subseafloor sediment microbial communities from Guaymas Basin, Gulf of California, Mexico - Guay4, Core 4569-4, 0-3 cm | ecosystem: Environmental > Aquatic > Marine > Hydrothermal vents... | reverse complement strand
CATTAGAACCTCAAATTTCAAAAGTTGTAGTTGAAGATATTGATAACTTAAAAAAATTCATAGATCAAAACCATACTCAAGAAATTCCTGCTGTACTTACAACAAAAGAAATCAATGAACTTGACACTGATATTTTTGCTCCTAAAGCAGAAGTAACTTCTGACGAAGCAACATCAAGTCAAACATTTGAAGAAATCATTGCTGAAGATAATTCAGAAGTTATTGTTCATGAAAATGAAGACGATCTTGGAACAAATGATAGACCCAAAAACTGATGTGCAGGTTTTAAACTACCAACATCAGATATCCTATCTGATAAACAATCAACAGTAGATATTAATTCACAAACACTTGAAGCAGAAGCTAAAAGTGAACAAATTAATGAACTATTTAGTAACTTCAATATTGGAGCACTAGTAGTTGGATATAAAATAGGTCCTACAGTTACTACATACGAAATTGAAGTTGAACCTGGAACAAAAGTTTCAAAGATTACTTCAATCGAAGATAATATTAAACTTACATTAGAAGCTAAAGACATTAGAATACAAGCACCAATCCCTGGTAAATCACTAGTTGGTATTGAAGTACCTAATACACAAAAGAAATTAGTAACTTTCAAAGAAGCATTTGATGCTTCAACAAAATCTGGAGAGTTACCAATTGTTCTTGGACAAGACGTATTCGGAGCACCATTTGAATTTGATCTAACGAAAGCACCACACTTACTTGTGGCTGGTTCAACAGGTTCAGGTAAATCTGTAGCAATCAATACAATTCTTTCGTCATTAATAATGACTAAGACACCAAGACAAGTTAAATTACTTTTAATCGATCCTAAGATGGTTGAGTTCATTACATATCAAAATGTACCTCACTTAGTTTCACCTGTTATCACAAGTCCTTCAGACGCTAACATTGCTCTTCAACAAATCGTTGAGACAATGGAATCAAGATACAAACTTATGGCTTCTGAAGCATCAAGAAATATTCTTGAGCTTAACTCAAAACTAAGAGACAGAAAAGAAGAAGAACTTCCTTACATCGTTGTAGTTATCGATGAGTTGGCAGACCTAATGATGGTCGCATCGAAAGATGTTGAATCTTCAATCATGAGAATTACTCAAAAAGCTAGAGCAGCTGGTATTCACATGATCGTTGCAACACAAAGACCTTCAACAGATATTATCACTGGTGTAATTAAATCAAACATTCCTTCGAGAATATCATTCACAGTAGCTTCATCAATTGACTCTAGAACTATTCTAGATAAGACTGGTGCAGAAAAACTTGTTGGTATGGGAGACATGTTAGTTTCACTATATGGACAAATTCCTATTAGAGGACAAGGAGCATACATTTCAGAAAAAGAAATTTCTGACATGACAAGATATGCAAAAGACATATGTGAACCTCATTACGAAATTGAAATCAAAGAAGAAATGATTTCAACTGACTTCAACATGTTAATCGATCTTAATGATCCATTATATCTTGCAGCCAAAGAACTAGTTATTAAGCAACAAAAAGCATCGACTTCATTGATACAAAGATATCTAAAAGTTGGTTACAACAAAGCAGCGACAATAATTGACACTCTTGAAAATGAGGGAGTCATTGGTCCTTCGAATGGTTCTAAACCTAGAACAATTATAAATTAGTAAAATGAACAAAATCACAATAGCAGAACTATACAGTATGAAAAAAACAGAGAGCAACATTGTTGCTTTTTGTTCTGTTGGCTGATGTGGTGAATCGATTATGATTAAACCAATAGTCGAAGAATTAGAATCAGAACATCCAAGTCTAATATTCGTTGAACTTGATGTAGATTCTGAAAACATTTGATCTGAAGACAATTCAAAGTACCTTTCAATTAAAGAAACACCAACATTACTTTTCGTTAAGAATGGTGATTTCGTTGACAGGATGAAAAACTTCAATCCAAAGAAATTAATCAAGGAGTGAATTCTAAAAAATGAAGAAAATAGTTAACTTACCAAGTACTGTTTCTTTAACTAAGGAACAAAAAATACTGTTAGCAAAACTTAAGAAGAGATTCCCAGTTGTTGACAAATTTATAGATGAATACGCAGATTCATCTACAGCTATTTCATATAAATCAATACTTGCTTCTTTCTTGACAACAAACAACATGCAAGAACTATCTCAAAAATACAGATCTTTCATTGATTCATACGAAACTGCCTTTATTAAGTTGAGAAAAGAATATCAAGTTGATTTCAATGTTAAGAATTTCTCTGTTTCAATTGAAAAATCAAATGACATCCAAATGATCATTGATACATTAGGTAATATGTCAAACTTCTTACTACTAAGTGAAAAAGAAGGCATCATCGAAGCAAAAACTTTGTACTTAGAAGAAGAAGATCATGCGAAAAAAGCAGCTTTAAAAATTCTTTTCAAAGATCGTATTAAATCTTTCAATGAACTCTATGACAAATCAGCTTTCTTGGATATTGATTTAGTTAATTCAGGAAGTCTAGAAATAAACGAACTGTCTCTAACTGACGTGGAATCTAGTAAACTCTTAATGAAGGAAAAATTAATGATATTAGGGTTGTCTACGACAACACTTACATTATTAGGACTGGGAATATGATTGATAATAAAATAAAGATAGCTATTGACGGTGGAGCAGGGACTGGTAAGACATCAGTTGCTAATTTACTATCTGATAGAACAAATTTAGAATATATTAACACAGGTGAAATGTATAGACTTTTCACTCTTATCTCATTTCAAAACAATTTACTAAATGAATCACAAAAATTGGTTGATTTACTTAAAGAAAATACTTTCAACTACTTAGGTGGAAAGATAATTTCATCATACGACTTTAACAATGATGATCTACATACTAGTTTAGATGTAATCAACAATGTATCTAAAGTTGCTGCAGATGAAATCGTTAGAACATATGCAATGGAACTTCAAAAACAAATTGCAAGAGACAACGAAGGAATAATACTTGAAGGTAGAGATATAGGTTCAGAAATAATGCCAAATGCTGATTTTAAATTCTTCTTAACTGTATCTCCTGAAGTGGCAGCAACAAGAAGACATGAACAAATGATTGCTAAAGGAAAAGAATCTAACTACGATGATGTTCTTTCAAACATTATTGAAAGAAATAAAATTGATTCAACAAGAACACTTTCACCTTTGGTGAAAGCTGAAGATGCTGTAGAAATTAAAACAGATAACCATACTGTCTCAGAAATAGTTGATACTATTATTAAGAGGATTAAAAATGAAGAATAAAAATGTAGCAATCATCGGTAGACCAAATGTTGGTAAATCAACACTGTTCAACAGATTAATACAAAGAAGACTTTCTATTACATCTGATATTTCTGGAACAACTAGAGATAGACTAATTAACAAATGTGAATGACTAGGTAGATACTTCTACCTAGTTGATACTGGTGGGTATACTTCTCATTACTATGATTCATTCCAAGCATCAATTAATGACCAGGTAGAAATAGCAATAGATAATGCAGACATTATCTTACTTGTTGTTTCTTCTGGACAAATAATGAGAGAAGACGAAGAGATCGCAAACAAAATAAGAAGAATTAAAGACAAAAAAGTAATTCTTGTTGTTAACAAGATTGATAATAAAGAAAAAATGGATGAAATATCTCAATTCTACAATCTAGGTCTTGGAGAACCAATTGGTGTATCTTCAATCCACGGTATTGGAATAAATGATCTTTTAGATTCAATAGTAAAAGACATCTCGCAAGCAGTTGAGATTCTTGATAAGACACCAAAGATTGGTATCATTGGAAAACCTAATGTTGGTAAATCAACACTACTGAACAAAATAACAAAAGACGATAGAATGATTGTTTCTGAAGTAGCTGGTACAACCAGAGACGCAGTAGACACAAGAATTAAGTACAAAGAACAAGAGTACATCTTTACTGACACTGCAGGAATTAAGAAAAACAAGAAGACTCTAAATGATATTGAGTTCTATGCAGAGATAAGAGCTAACCTTACAATTGAGACAGCTACAATAGTACTATTACTTATTGATCTTTCTCAAGGTATATCGAAAATTGATGAGAGACTGATAGGGGTTCTTAAAGATAAAAAGAAACCAACAATCATTGTTGTTAATAAAGCAGACCTTTTAGATCCAGAGGATAGAAAAGAAGAACTAAGAAACCTCGAGGCTCACTTCGATTACGCAACATACATGCCTATAATCTTTATTTCAGCTGAGACAGGTAGAAACATTCCAAAACTATTTGAAATGTTCGACAAGCTTGAAGAAGAAAGAACAAGAGAAATCAACAAACACCAACTAAATGAGTTCTTGATTGATTTAATCTTTGTTAAGAAACCACCTAGACATAATGGTATTGAAGTTAAACTGAAATACATTACATTTGTTAAAGATGTAGTTCCACACTTCATCATATTCTCAAACAAACCAGAATTCCTCCACTTTTCATATCAGAGATTTATTGAAAAGCAAATAAGAATTGTTTTCAACTTGCAAAACATTCCAGTCAAAATCTCACTAAGGAGTTCATATGGAAAATAAAATAGTAATAGTCGGTTCTGGAGCATTCGGAACAGCAATGGCACAAGCGGTGTCAGGAAATTTTGATGTTATAAACATCTTCGGAATTGATAAAGACGAGATATCAGACATAAATACAAACCATAGAAATAAGAAATATTTCAATGGTAAGTTAAACGACAACATCGTAGCAACAACTGATTCGAAAATCTTTGAAGACGCTGACATCATCATGTTAGCAATACCTTCACAGTTCTTTTCATCAACACTAAGAGATGTTATTGTTCCTAAGTTAACAAAACCTGCTCACTTCGTAAACCTTTCTAAGGGAATGGACCAGATAAGAATGCAATCACTATCAACAACAATAGTTGAAATAGTGCCTGCGAATCTTATTAAGAGCGTTTTAAAACTCTCAGGACCATCGTTTGCCGTTGAGGTATTAGAAGGACAACCTACTAAGTTTGTTCTTGCTTGTGAAGATATGGATTCAGCAGAGCACATTAAGTCTCTACTTGAAACAGATCAAATCAAAATCACTACACACCAATCAATACAAGGTGTAGAGTATGTCTCAGTACTTAAGAACCCATTAGCAATACTAATGGGAATTATTGATGGATTAGGCTACAAGATGAACACTACAGCATTTATGTTTACTGAAGCAATCGAAGAAATGGAAAGATTCCTTGAAGCATTAGGACTTGACAAGTCTGCGGTTTGAACACCAGCAGGGCTTGGAGATATGTTCCTAACTGGTACATCAAAGAAATCAAGAAACTTCTCAACAGGTTTCAAAATTGGAAAAGCTAACAAAGTGACCAAAACTATCCTCTCACAATTCTCGACAGTCGAAGGTCTAAAGTCGATAGAGGTTATAAACTCAATAGCGGAGAAGAATAATATTGATATGCCATTGTTCAATTTGTTGTATAATTTAACATATAAAAGAAAAGAACCAAAGCAGACAGTAGAAAGGTTTTTTAGAAAAGGAAAATAAATATGAAAAAAGCAGAAGTAATAGCAGTTATCGCTAAAGATGCAGGAATTTCACAAGCAGACGCAAAGTTAGCTTACGAATCTCTATTCGCAACAATTACAAAAACAATGAAAAAAGGAGATTCAATCGCAATCCCTTCATTCGGAACTTTTAAAGTATCTAAAAGAGCAGCAAGAATGGGTAGAAACCCACAAACAGGTGCTCCTTTAAAAATCAAAGCTAGAAACGCAGCTTCATTTAAGGCTTCATCAGTCCTAAAAGACGCTCTTAACTAGTAAGAACGATTTTAAATCAAAAAAAGTACCTTTGGGTGCTTTTTTATTTTTCTTAAATGTATAATTCATTTATGGAAACATGATTAATTTGATTACCCTTTATAGGGTTAATAGTAGCAGGAGTCTTAGGCTCTGTTACAAAGAAAAAGTTTAGAGAACAGCAAGTTACTTTCGGTAAGAAAGCTAATGCTATAAACAAAACTGGTGCACAAATAGCAACAGACATTCTTCAAAAGAATGGAATAATGAACGTTAGAGTTATTAGAGGTCAAGAAGGAACTGATCATTACAATTCAAAAACTAATGTTATCTCACTTTCACCATCTGTACATGATTCAGCATCAGTGTATGCAATGTCAGTAGCAGCCCACGAGGTTGGACATGCAATACAATGAGCAAAACAATACAAAGGTGTAAAGGTTAGAGATTCACTTATGCCAGCAGTTCAAATGGTTACGAAAGTATCTGGAGCAGTAATGCAAATAATGTTCATACTATGAATATTTGGTGGAACAAACCAAGATTCTTATGCAACATATTTATTCTTCTTTGCAATGTCATTGATAGCAACTGGTTTATTCCAACTATCGACTTTACCAATAGAATTCAACGCTTCTAAAAGAGCAGCAGCCGAATTGGACTCACTAAATTACCTTGGAGAAGGTGAAGTTGAAGGAGTTAAGAAAACTCTTAATGCAGCAGCTATGACTTATGTAATAGCATTCGTAACAACAATGATGTTTGTAACAATACTACTACTTAGAGTACTTGCGAGAAGAAAATAATGCCAGCTCCAAAAATACTTTTAGAGCTTTTGAACGATGATATTATTTCTAGAAGAAAGCTAATACTTAAAAGATATAGGTATATTGGACTTACTGAAAAAGAAGCAATGTATTTTATTGCTGCTTCATATATTGATGGTGAATTAATCACAGCATCAAGACTAGCAAACTTGTTAGAACTTTCGAAAGCAGCTGTTGAAAAAACACTTGCAAGATCATTAGAAAGAAAACTAATTAAAATCAAGTTCATTGATGATAAAAAATCAAGAATGATTATCGACATCTCACCAATGATGGAAGCGTTATTATCAACATACTTCGAGTTACCTGAATCAGCTTCATTAGAAGATCAAACTTCATGAGTTATATACTCACTTTCATTGCAACATACATCTGTTCAAAGAAAAGAACTTCAATCATGAATGGTTGAAGGTGGATTCAAAAGACTACAATCAATTGTAGACGGACTTAGAAAAATAGAAGCAACCGGTATTGACTTCGTTATTCTTAAGAAACTTTATGATGATGAATCAGCTAAATCAATTACTGATGTTAAAAAACTTAAAGAATTAGTAACTACTGATTGATTAAACTAAGTTGTTAACAAATAATACAAATCTAAATAATTACTAGTATCAAGATGAATACCTTTTTCAACAATCGTATCTATCCTGATACTTTTTCTTTCTAGATTTAGAAAGATATCATCGTATTGATCAACAGTTAACACATAGATCTTGTCGTACTCTCTGATTAAGAATATAACTAAACTAATTCCGCCATATGACTTTATCTTTCTTAGTTGATTCAGTTGATGCTTCTTCAATCTCTTAACATCAAAGCGAGGACCACTCACTTCTTTGACTTCAATCAACACAAACTTCTTCTCACAAATACCAACAAAGTCACAAAGAGCTTTTGCAGAGAATACAAACTTGTATTCTCCATTTATGGGAACAGCTTTAGTTGGAGTAGGTGACTTAATGAAGAAACCTAATTCATCAGAGTTCAATAACTTCAAGTTTTCCCATATTTTTTGTTCTAATTCGTTACCTTTTTTTGCCATATCAATACATTAGTATGAAAGTAACTTAATCTTGCAAAAATATATAATATATTTGTCATCGGTTAATCGCAACGTAAGTTGAGGAAAGTCCGTGCTGCCACAATCTGCGATGATTGTAGTGATTGTGATGGGCCCAACAAGCCCATGGCCAGGAGAACATCCTGGTACGGCTGGGTAATTACCTAAGTATTTATATACGGTAATCCCTTAAGGTGCCACAGAGACGAGTTTGTTAGAAATGACAAAGTGGAACGGGTAAACCCCACAAGGCAGAAACCCAAATTTGGTAGGGGAACTATAGTGAGAGAATTGAATCAATCTATGGAGCGCTATGCGCTAGATAAATGGTTAACGATAACAGAACACGGCTTATAGATGACACTAAATGTTGCTCCTTCGGGAGCTTTTTTTATTTCCCATTTTAAATTTGTGATTTTGAATATGATATAATTCTTTTAGAGGAAAACAAAAGCATTAATTTTTTGATCTACAACTTAGTACTTCAGAATGTAACGCCCGAAACCTCGAAAGGACAAAAAACAATATGAAAAATATCATATTTAAATCACCCGTTAATAAAGGTGAAAACTTTTCGTTCGGAGATCTATTTAACATTGATGAAAATCAACAAGCATTCAACGAATATGTTGAGCTTGAAGTCAAGAATAAATTTAACATGGTCAAAGACGAAAAAACAAATGCGATCAGAAATGAATTGCAAAAAGATTTTGACATCAGAGTCAGAGAAGCAAAACTAGATGCAACTGCTGAAAATCAAAAAGAGATTCTATCTCTTCAATCGCAATTAAAAACAATAGAGTCATCTGATTCTAAAGAGATTGCACATAAAAACGAAATGATTCAAAGTGTTCAAGAACAAAACTTGAGACTTAATAATAATTTCGACACAATCAAAGAATCATATAGTGAAAAACTACAAGAAGTTGTACAAAAACTAACTTCTGAAAAGGAACAAGAGCTAAGTGCTCTTGAAGCCAAGTACACTGTAGCATCAAAAATTGGATTAGATGCTGAGCAAGATATTCAGCAACTATTGAGAAACCAATTCTCTTCTGATCAGATAGAAATACCTAATCATGCAATTGGTGGAGCCGATCTTCATCAAACAATAATGTTGAACGGTAAAAAACTAGGTTCTATACTTTATGAAGTTAAGAACAGAAAGACTTGACAGTCAAAAGAGTACGACAACTTCATTGCTAAGACACAAAAAGAATCTGATGATTTCAATGTGTTCGTAGCTAAGTCATTACCTAAGTCAAAGACTTCATCAATCTCAATGATTAACGAATCATTGTTCTATGATAAAGTCAACAATGTTTATGTAACTAGTTTTGACAACTTCTTATCACTAGTATTTGCTTTAAGAAATACACTTATGCATTATTCTGCAAAGATCAATGCATTTGAATCAGCTGACGAGAAATCAAAAGAACTTTATGAGTTCATTGTGTCGCCAGACTTCGCAAATTACTTTGCAAGAGTTGACATGGCGTACAAAGAGACTAGAAAAACATTTGATGAGATAACTAACCTTTCAATCAAAGGTATTAGCTCATTAGCTAAGATAAATGTTGAAGTGCTTAAACTAAAAGACACAACACTCTCTCATACAGAGTAATAAAAAGAGGACTAATTGTCCTCATTTTTATATATAATAAATAGGTAAGTAAACATATTGCAAAGGGTACACCTGATTCCATTCCGAACTCAGAAGTTAAGTTTTGTAAAGCCGACGATTCTCGTTAAGGGTAAAATAGGTCATTGCTTACTTTTTTTATGTCAATTTTCACCAAGACGCATTTACTCAAAAATACAAAATGTTTTATATTATGTAATAATTTCATTGAACGACTTGAGTAGATAACTTAATTTAAGCATTAAGTAAACATATTTTTAAAAATTCAACAAACCGATTTAAAATGATGATTATGTCCAATCTTAATCATTACAGCAGATATTGATGTGGGTATTGATTCTGTTGAAACCGAAAAACGAAAAAATTAAATATATCTATGCAAATTAAAAGGAGGCCATAAGGTCTCCTTTTTCTTTATTCCTTTATTATCGGACTATTCTTTATTTCTCTAGAGAATGTACCAGGGTAAACAATGTCGATTACTCTTGCAATAGCTTCCTCATTTGCTTTATCTTTGTCAAAGTTTGTTGTGTAGTCGAACTCATTATTCGATAAGTACTTACGACCAACAACAGACATCCCTAAGATTCTTATTGCTCTGTGTTCTTCTTTGATACCTAAATATCATTTCATTAATTCTCTTTTAAGTCTTGCTTCTGTGAAAGATTTATTACTTGACTCTGTGATGAAATCAGATAACTCATTACCATCAAAGCCTTTAAACTTGTTTGATAGATATTTGATTGCGTCTGGAGCGTTGTCATCTACAACAACAAGTTTAGATAAGAATGTTCTATCGAATATTCTTTTATTAACTATCTCAACATCTTCAGAGTAAAACTTAGATATATCTTGTCCTTCTAGTAGTGATTCTCTAATCTTAGAAGCTGATTGAGTTGTATCATCATGTTTTCTCATAACAGTTTCAAAGACTATGTTTTTATTGATTTTTGAACCACTTGTTATGTAAGATAAACCAAGAATGTCATTAGGTAACATCTTTGCTCCTATGATCTTCTCAATGGCCTTTGGATATGACTGTGTCAATTTAACCATTTCTTTAATTTGTTCGTCAGAAGTGTTCTGTATTATCAGTGAGTGTTCTTTAAGGGTGTCAAGGTCATTACTTTCTGATCCAAATATTATCTTATTGACTCCAAAGTCATTTAATATACGAACTGCTCCATCAGAGAAAGTATTTGCACTGTTCAATGTATATCAAGCAGGTAGTTCTAAAACTAAATCTACATTGTTTTCTAGTGCAATTTTAGTCTTATCTCATTTAGAGATAATAGAAAATTCACCTCTTTGTACTACGTCACCAGATGTGACTGCAATCAGAGTTGATTCTGGATATCTATCCTTTATGAGTTGAATGTGTTTCTTGTGTCCATTGTGGAATGGATTTCATTCAACAATTATTCCTATTATTTCCATACTTAATTATAATTATCTTATATGAAATATTCATCACTTCAAATAAGAAATATTTGACTAAAGTTTTTCGAAGAGAAAAACCACTACGTCGTTCCATCAGCATCATTGATCCCAATCAATGATGAATCTTTACTATGAATCAATTCTGGTGTAGCTACATTGAAGTCATATTTTGATGGAAGTGAACAACCGCCTTCAAAAAGATTAACTAACTCACAAAAATCTATCAGAACAGGTGATATAGAAAATGTTGGAGTAACAGCAAGACACCATACATTCTTCGAAATGTTAGGTAACTTCTCAATAGGTGATTACTTTAAGTCAGAAGCAATAGAATGAGCATGAGAGTTATTAACTTCTCCTGATCAATTTAATATTCCTGCTGACAAATTGTATATTACAGTTTTCGAAGAAGATCAAGAAGCTTTTGATAAATGAGTTTCAATAGGAGTTCCTTCAGAAAGAATATTTAAGATGGGAAGAAAGACAAACTTCTGAGATATGGGTTCAGGACCTTGTGGTCCATCTACCGAAATATTCTTTGATAGAGGAGATAAGTATTCTAAACAATCAGCTGAAGAACTAATTGTTCCAGATTTAGAAAACGATAGATTCGTTGAAATCTGAAACATTGTTTTCTCACAATACAACAATGATGGTTCAAATAACTATTCAGATCTTTCTCAAAGAAATATTGATACTGGTGCCGGTCTTGAAAGACTTGCTTCAATACTACAAAACACACCAACTAACTTTGAAACAGACTTGTTCAAACCAATCATTCTTAAAATTGAAGAAATAATTGGAAAGAAATATGAATGAGACTATATCCCAGGCGAACTTTCTGATGAACAAGAGTTCATTAACAAAAGATATAAAGCAATAGCTGACTTCTCGAGGTCAACTACGTTTGCTTTATCTGATGGAGCATCAATAGGTCCAACAGGTAGAGGATATGTTCTAAGAAGACTTCTTAGAAAAGCAGCTATCTATGGAAAAGCATTAGGAATGAATACAGAATTCATTTACAAGCTTGTTCCAGTGATAGCAGACATCATGAAAGACTTCTACCCAGAGGTAAGTAAGAATGCTGATAAGATACAAGATCTTATTAAGAAAGAAGAAACAACATTCCTAAACACATTAACAAAAGCTTCATTACTATTAGAAGACGAACTATCTAAGTTAGATTCAAAAACATTACCAGCTAAGATTGGGTTTAAACTTTTTGAATCACATGGATTACCTTTTGAAGTTCTTAACGATCTATTAACTGAAAAAGGAATATCAATTGATAAAGATGAATTCGATAAACTCTTTGAAGACTTTTCTGAATTATCAAAATCAAATGCAAAACAAACAGAAGGAATGTCTCAACAAGAGAATAGATTTAGAGGACAAGAATCAACTAAGTTTATTGGTTACGATAATGTTGAGTCAAACTCAAAAGTTATCGCAATCGAAAATGATGGAACAAATACTTTTGTAGCATTTGACACAACTCCTTTCTACGCAACATCAGGTGGACAAGAATTTGATACTGGAACTATTGATAATGAACAAGTTATATCAGTACAAAAGAATGGTGATAACGTATTCATTCATGAAGTCCTTGGAGTACATGAATGAGCAATTGGTTCAGACCACAACCTTTCTATCTCAACAGACAGAAGAACACAACTAGAGAACAACCATACTGGAACACACCTTCTATTCTCTGCAATGGAAGAAGTGTTTGGTACAGATATTCCTCAAGTTGGTTCAAAAGTTGAAACAGAATGATTTAGATTTGACTTTGCACTACATACAAAGCCAGAGTTATCAAAAATAATTGAAGCACAAGACCTTGTTAACAAATGAATATCAGAAGATATATCTTCTGAGACAAATGAACTAACTCAAAAGGAAGCTAAAGAGCTTGGTGCTACATTCCTTGAAGGAACAAAGTACTCAGACATAGTTAGAGTAGTTAAGTTCGGAGATGTAGCGATAGATCTTTGTGGAGGAACGCATAGTAAGTCATCTTCAACTCTTGGTCAGATACTAATTACTAAATTAGAATCTAAAGGATCAGGAACTTATAGACTTGAAGCTGTAACAACGAAAGATTCAATTGATAAGTTTGTTAAAAACAATATTGAATTGAAAGTTGAAGAACTAAAATCTAAGATTACTAATATATCTTCTACTATTGATAGTAAAGATATAGAAGCAACAACAAAAACAATTGTTGCTAAAGTTAATGACCTTAGAAATGAATCACCATTATCATTAACTGAAAAATTAGATTCATATTGAAACGAATTCAAACAACTAACTAATTCATTCCTTAAAGATAAATCTCAGAAACAAATCCAAAGTATATTAAGTGATTCAACAACAAAAGTAATTACTATAGATAGTTTAGAACTTGATGCTAAAGAAATAAGAGAAGTAGCATTACCATTAATGGAAACGTTCAAGGATAAAGTTCTATTGATATCTGTTGCAAAGGGTGAAAACACCAACTTAGCAATAGTATTAGGTCAAGACAATGTAGAGACCCTAGATAGAGAAAAACTATCCAAGCTTACTGAAGGAATTCAAGTAAGAGGTGGAGGCTCAAGAGCACTATATCAATATGGTGGAGCATCTAGTGAAGTTAAAACATTCATGGAGAAATTATTAACAGTATGAGAGTAATGGCTCTTGATATTGGTCAGAAGACATTAGGAATATGTATCTCTGACTCAACACAAACAATTGCAATCCCGGTAGAAAACTTTATATTTGAAAATAGAAAGTTCGACTTACCAGTCGATAGGGTTGTTGAACTGTTGAAACAGTATCCAGATACTGAATTGATATTACTCGGGATGCCAACTAGATTAAACCAAGTAGAATCATTTGCCACAGAGATGGCAAAAGAGTTTTTACAAAAACTTGAAGAGAAGACATCGGTTAAACTAAAACTAATTGATGAAAGATTTTCAACTCAAAGAGGAAAGGAAATGCTTAGTGGTAAATATTCACCTGAGGAGCTAAAGGATTATAAAGATCTTGCAGCAGCTTATGTAATGTTATACGACCATTTACAAGCATTATAGAAATATGTCAGGACTAGCTATATCAGCAATCGTTGTAATGGGAGTTGCAATGATTGCGTTAATCATAATACATTGATACGCATCAGTGATCAAAAAACAAGTTAGAGAAGGTACCTTCAAAACGAAGGCTCAAAAACTACAACTCAAACAAGACAAAAAAGACAATAAAAAGGTAAAATAACATTATGAACTTAATACTTATTGGTGGAGGAACAGCTTCTGGAAAGACTACGTTTGCTAAGTCATTAGCAAATGATATAAAGAAAGAAACAACTGTATCTCTAATCGAAATGGACAACTACTACTTTGAGGAACAAACACTTAAAGCTATGGGAATTGACATAATCAACTGAGATCATCCTAATTCAATTAACTGAAAACAGTTAAATGAAGATATCGAAGATCTACTTGTTGGGAACACAGTTAAGAAACCTAAGTTTGACCATAAATCAAACGCATACTTAGGTTCTGTAACTATCAAGCCTGGTAAAGTCATTATCGTAGAAGGTATATTTGCCTTGTATGATAAAGAATTGATTAAGAAATCAAAGAGAAGAATCTATGTACACACTGATTCGGATGTTAGACTGATAAGACGTCTTATGAGAGATAAATCTTCAAGATTCTCAAAAGACTTTACAGACACAGATTTCTTAACTGCATGAGAACAAGATATCAAACCAATGCATGATAAGTACATCGAGCCAACAAAGAAGAGGGCTCACATTGTAATCAACAAAACATTACATGACATTAAAGATTCTAATTCATCAATTATCAATCTTTTACAAAACAAAATTAAATAAGGAAACAAAATGGACGCAAAAACACAAGAAATAGGACTTAACCTGTCAGCAACAAAACAAGAACTGACAGCAGAAGGTAAAAAACAAAAAGAAACAAGATTAAAGGAATTAATCAATACTGAAAGACCAGCTATACTAATTCAATTATCAGAAGCTAGAGCACAAGGAGATCTTTCAGAGAATGCTGATTACGATTTCGCTAAAGAGAAACAAGCTGAAATAGAATCAGAGATTGCTTCAATAGAAGCTATCTTGGCTAATGTTACAATCATCAAAAAATCTAAAGGTGATAGAGTAACACTTGGTTCAACTGTAACTTATACAAAAGGAACAACAACACAAGTAATTAAAATTGTTGGACCTCTTGAAGCAGATCCATTAGAAGAAATCCCAATGGTTGCTTACAACACACCACTTGCTAAAGCACTTATCGGTGCTTCAAAGGGTGATATTGTCAAAGTAAGAGTTGAAAAATCTTACAAAATCAACATTACAAAAATAACTCAATAATACTAACCAGGCTTTGCCTGGTTTTCTTATATATAATTAGATTATGATAAATCAGAACACACAGATTTGAACAGAAACGTTAAGCATCCTATATAAAGGGAAGCTAGGTATTCTTGCAGAGATGAAAAAAAACTCATCTCTAAACCAATTAAATAGACAATTAGGATTCGTAGAGATTAAAACTTCTAAAGATTACATCTCTAAACTATTAAGAAGCGATAGTAAAGAACTAGTTACGTCATTAGAAAAAATAGTTGGAGTTCCAATTAAAACACTTTCAATAAACAACACACCTGTGAAACTTATATTCGTTAAGAAGATGGATAACGTTTCACCAGGGGTTGCTAATGTACTTGAAGATATCAAAATGTCTGAAGAGTCTCAAAAAGATATGGAAAGAACATTTGAAATCTTTGTTGCTGAGAATAACTTCAACACAGGAACATTAAAATTAGATTTTATCAATGTTAAATTAGGAATACCTAAGTCAATCATGGTAATCAAGAGTGACTTGTCTTATAATATGGATATTTTATTCTCAATCCTTACAATACCTTTCGTATTGCCTAGTGTTTGATTCCTTATGAAAGCATTCAATAAGAAGAAATATGTGCACAAGATCTCATCAGAAGTGAGAACTCTTCTACACCTTAACTATTCACCAGTTAACGAAGAAGCTAAGGGATTCATTAAGAATCACTTAGTAAATAAAAAATAAGCTAAAATGCTTTTTTTTATGTTCTTTCAATGTAAAATTACTAATAGTGTTATTAATTTAACACATCAACCGCACTTACTAGGCCAAAAATAAAGTTGTTAAATCAACGCCATGTGAGGCGAGTCATATGTGGAAGGAAAATACAAAATGACTTATGCAATTATAAAAACTGGTGGTAAACAAGTAAAAGTTACACCTGGAGAATCTATCTTCGTTGAAAAACTAGATGGAGAATCAAACGACAAAGTTGTTTTTGATAAAGTAGTCGCTGTTTACGATGGTAAGAAATTACACATTGGTAAACCTGAAGTAGACGCAACTGTCAAAGCAACAGTCCAAAAACAAGGAAAAGATAAAAAACTTATTATTCTGAAATTCAGACCTAAGAAAAACTCTCAAACTAAAGCTGGACATAGACAACCATATACAATGTTAATGATAGACTCAATTTCATTCGAAGGTAAGGAACACAAAGCTGAAAAGATTGTTGAACCTAAAACAACAACTCCTAAAAAAGAAGAATCAGTAAAAACTGAAGCTCCTAAAAAAGAAGTAGTTAAAAAAGAAGCAGCTCCTAAAAAAGAAGCAGCTCCTAAAAAGGCAGCAGCTCCTAAAAAGGCAGCAGCTCCTAAAAAAGAATCTCCTGTAAAAGAAGATTCAATTAAAAACGAAGTACCTGTAACTAAAGAAGAAAAAACTGTAACTGAAGATGTTAAATCTGAAGCTACTGTTAACGAAGAAGTTAAAAAGGAATCATAATGATCTCTGTTAAAGTAACAGACAAAGTTGTAATAGTATCCGGACATGCAATGTTCGCTGATGCTGGAAAAGATATTGTTTGTTCAGGGGTTTCTTCAATAACATTCGGGACTCTAAACTGACTAGAACAGTTTGGGAAGTCTAGAACAACTGTTGAAGCAAATAAGATCACAATCAACTATGTTGAGAGTGATAAACAAGCAATAGACCAGATGATAGTTCAATTACAAACAATTGAAGAAAGCTATCCAAAGTTTATTAAAATAGATAAAGGAAATCAAAATGTTTAAATATACACTTAATTTACAATACTTCGCTTCGAGAAAAGGTGTAGGTTCTACTAGAAATGGTAGAGACTCAGCTGGTAGAAGACTAGGACAAAAATTGTCAGATGGACAAGCCTGTAAAACAGGAATGATCATCTTTAGACAAAGAGGAACAAAAATTCACCCTGGTGAAAATGTTGGAAGAGGAAAAGACGATACATTGTTTGCTCTTAAACCTGGTGTAGTTAAATACACACAGAAAAGAAATAGAACTCTTGCTAATGTAGTACCTACTGAATAATAATTAAAAGAGCTAATGCTCTTTTTTATTTATCTAAAAGATATAATTAGATAAACATGGAAACAAAAGCAAACATCATTAGTTGAATGAAAACTTACCTAAACGAATCATCAGCAGATGGTTTTGTAATAGGTATTTCTGGTGGGGTGGACTCTGCATTGGTCACTGCACTAGCGAAAGAGGTCACTGACAATGTATTAGGGATGTACATTGACATTGATTCATCAGAAAGTTCAAAAGAACTTGCAGAGTTAGTTGCTCAATCAACTAACGTTAAGTTTGAAACAATTAATCTTACAAATTCATTCAACGAATTTGTAAAGGATGATAATTCTGATGTCTATTCTCTTGGTAATGTGAAAGCAAGAATGAGAATGGCAAAACTTTACCAGTACGCACAAGATAATAATTATCTTGTACTAGGTTGTTCAAACAAATCAGAGATATATGTAGGTTACTTCACTAAATGAGGGGACACTGCTTCTGATCTATTCCCGATCGCTAACTTAACTAAAGGACAAGTTTATGAGTTAGCTGTTGAGATGGGTGTACCAGCACCAGTGATCAATTCTATTCCATCAGCAGACCTTTGAGAAGGTCAAACTGATTCAGAAGACATGGGAGTTACTTATAACGAGCTTGAGTTGTTCTTTGAAAACAAATTAGAAGACAAAGAAGCAATTTCAAAGATCAATGATATGCATAATAATTCACATCATAAAAGAATAAAACTAAACACCACAACAAATTAAATTAATCAGCCTTTGTAAAAGGTGTTTTTTTTGTTAAAATATAGGGGTAAGTGGTTTCGACCACTTTTTACATTAAGAAAGAGAAAAAAGAAAATAATGAAACAAACACAATCAGATTCACGTAAATTTGGCTTCTACGCCATGTTTACGATGATTGTTGGTTCAGTTATAGGATCTGGAATCTTTGTAAAGAATGAAGCAATCTTCAAACTTACAGAGTCTTCAATACTATCCATAGTAGCTTGAGCAACAATCGGATTCATGATGTTAATGCTAGTCGTTAACTTCATAGAAATTGCATCTTCAACATCAAAAACTGGTGAAGGTGGAACAATTTCAAACTGAGGTACTAAATTTATCGGTCCAAAAACTGGTAGAGCCTTCGGTGTGATATTCTCATACATATACTTTCCAATTTTAATTGGAGTTATATCATTGTATGGAGCACAAACAATATTATCGATATTCGAACAAGTAGGATTGTTCTCGGTAGAAACAATAGGAATGGAATGAGTATCATGAACGATAATTACATTCATTGCTGTCGGAATAATTGGTGGAGCATTTTTAATGAATTCAACTTCAACAAAAGCTTCAAAGACATTCCAAATGTGAGGAACTACTCTAGCAATGGTACCTCTAGTATTCCTAGTACTAACAGTAGGAACAGTAGCAGTTATTAACTGAGCAGGTGGGACAACTCATTCTGGCTTAGGTGGAATTGCAGATAATAATGGCGGAATGGAAGAAGGTGTAGGAAATTCAATAAAAGTAATTTTCCTTGCAGCACCAGCCGTGTTATTCTCATTTGCAGGTATTGTATTACCTGCATCACTACAAGGTGAAACGAAATCACCTTCAACATTCAAGAAAGCATTCATTTCAGGAACACTATTCATTGTTGCAATATACTTACTATTCTCAATAGCAATCTTTGCAACATTTGATGGTCAAGAAGGATCACTAACTCTTGCAGCAGCGATTAACAATCTATTCTCTGCTCAAACAGCAGCATGACTAGGTCCACTAATGACTGGATTTGTTGTAATGGCAATCTTCTCTACAATATCAGGATTCACTGTTATTGCAATTAGATCTAACTCAGAATTATCAGCAACAGATTCAATCGCTGATAAGAACTCTAAATACCTTATTAGAAAT
>Ga0164313_10001809_pt1 | contig 19143 bp, 15 predicted proteins | sample GuaBasSedimGuay4_FD_113735 | JGI IMG/M metagenome (GOLD analysis project Ga0164313, IMG submission 113735) | Subseafloor sediment microbial communities from Guaymas Basin, Gulf of California, Mexico - Guay4, Core 4569-4, 0-3 cm | ecosystem: Environmental > Aquatic > Marine > Hydrothermal vents... | reverse complement strand
CTGGACATAGACATTGACCATGCCGGTCTTTATTCCGCTTTCCGCAACAATGGCTTCCACCAGGCGGGTGATGTCATAGAGGCCGTTATGGGAGGAGGTAGATATTTGGATGGTCTGTTGCATAAGCTCTATCTGGCAATCAAAGGTAAGGTTAAGAATCTAATGAATATGCTCTAAACTTTTTCCATCCATTACTTATGATCGCAGAACGGTGGAATTAACCAGTGCCTGCACAACAGCTACTTATACCCAATAAAAATCTCGGCGTCCGGTTTAGTGAGTCATGGGCTTTTCAAAGATTTCAATGCCTTACTGCAAAAGCGAGTTCGTGATTCAGTCAATATTTCGCAAAAATATATACCAGGCGGTAGTTGATTAGGTATCGTAAAACTCGTTTCTGAAGAAATATTCTGTTGATTCAGCAATAGTGTTCCTTTTACATCAAAAATTCGAATTTGGGTAACCACTTCCACCGATGAGACTACTAATTCTCCAAAGCTATTAAAGTATACAATTGTTGGCTCGATATGGTTTTCTTCAAGACCGTTACTAATGAACTTACATTCATCTGGCCAGTAGCCACCTATATATGTGCAATATCCTTGATATATCTGAATTCTTTCATCAGAATAGACCCCTTCCAGACAGGTTCCAGATGCTTTACCGGGAACAGTCATATGATAAAGTGGACCATAGGTACTTCCAATTCCTTCAATCCAAATAAGGCTTCTATCCAGAGTATCTTGGCCTATAGTAAGGGTGTCCTTCAAACTTAAAATCCATCTTTTACGATTGCCGGCAAGTGTATTAATAGTATCAATCTTGTCCACATTGTAGGTGCTAATTATTGTATCACGTAGTTCAATCTGGAACGTATCATACATTGTGAGTGTGAAATCATAAAGCACCTTCTTCTCACCGTCCTTTAGGTACCATACCTGTTTAGACAACGAGTCTTCCTGAAGAGAAAAATTGCCAATTCTATAGTATAGCTCATTATTTATAAACTCAGGTCCAGTTTTAGGGTATTCAGTATACCAGCACCCAGTTCCAAAACACGTTTCACAACACCAACCTGAATTTGAAAGTAGTGGATGATATTCCTGACCGTAACCTAAGATTGAGACAAACAGAATTAATGCTGTGACCAAGTAGTAATGCACGATTATATTGATATTATGCCCATAACGGTGGAACTAAGCGGCCCGGCTTTTTGGGTCGGCACCAGTGATGGGTTATGGCATTATTTTAGTTTTAAACGATACAGCTTATGAGGTAAACCATGAAACATCGTTTCTTTTTCAAATTGAAATCCATTTTTTTCCGCCACTCTTATTGAGGGAAGATTGATCGATCGAACAAGAGATATAACAGATTCTTTTAGTAATTTTTCTTTTGCATAGTCAATACATCCTTTTGCTGCTTCTGTTCCAAAACCGTTACACCAATATGAGTCTGATAACCTATAACCAATCTCAGATTCAATTTGACCATCTATGATTTGTTTTAATACCCCACAAATACCCAGAAACACATTGTCATTTTTTCGTATAACTGCCCAAAAGCTGTATCCATCATCTCTATACCTAACCTGAATTTTTTCATAGAATTCTTTGGACTCTACTCCGTTTAGAGCCTTCGGAAAATATTTGTGTACTTTTTCATTCGAGAGTAGTTTACACAAATTTTCAAAATGACTTTCATCTATAACTTCTAGTTGAAGCCTTTTTGTTTTTAAAATGATGTTATTCATTGTACCCTACTGATGTCATAACGGTGGAACTAAGCCGCCGTAGTGTGGTGCGAACTTTGCCCATTCTGCAAAGGGCGTGACACGCGTTACGGTCGGCTTTAGTGTTATATGTTTTTATTGTTCCTTATCATCATTTCTCCTGAATGGTCTCGTTTGGCTTTACGGAGTATGTTCGTAGCCAACTCACCTGGTGCATTTCACGACCACATCTTGAGCTGCGATGATCTGCCACTTATCATCCCGTTTCAGCCAGGTATCTGTCCACACTAAGCAGCGCAAAAATTCCTTTCCATCCGTACCTTTACGGATGCTACTTTCATTCCCATAAGCTATCGCCACCATCTCTCCAAAGAATTGAATCTTGACTTCACCAAGTTGGCATTGCCGATCAGGATTCTTTAGATTGGTCGACATGGCTTCTTCTTTACCATATCGGGTACCATCTGGCCTCGTCCCTTGAAATTCATCTGCGAACACCTCTTTAAGTCCTGGTTGCGGACTACAATTTGATTCAGCCCACATCTTCGCCTTTGCAATAAGTTCCATTGCCAAACTATCGTCTGCCGATGCCCAATGTGCCTTCTGTGCCGTAACAGACACAGATATCAGGAAGGTTGCGCATAATACTGAAATGAAAATAGTTTTCCTGTGCATAATATTCAGTTTTAAATAAATGAATTCATATAACATATATTCTACTGCATTTTGCAGTATAGCACTCTGGTTTGAATGAATATACTGCCATTCAAGGTTGGATAAATCGATACTTGTAGTTGGAAATTTGAACGGGTCGTTTAGACAAAAAACCAATTATTGAAAACACTTGGCATTCCACAGCTTCGCCACGTCACTCCGAAAATGAATTCCTTGATTTTGAGAATGCAAAGTAATCTACGAAAAATTGAAGTCATTAACAATTGCAATGTCATTCAATCTCAGAGATTTTCTTGAGTTTCTCTTTGTTCCTGGCCTGGTTTGGAATCCAGTGTTACTGGAGTTGATTTGGGAGAAGGGTGAAATGTATTTGAACAAATCAGTATGATCATGTAGTGATCAATATTTCTGTTTCATCTCAAATGATAGAAAAGTGCTGGAATTAAAGCAGATATATGCAAGCTCATCACATTAATAAAGGCATACAATTGAGACTTATGGTTTAACAGAAAATGATTTTCTGAGCATGCTACGTTCGAAGTTTTTAGATCATGTCAGGGAGGTAATACGCACTAATCAATTCAGTTATAGCACTGAAAAAACATATATCAGATGGATATACAGGTTTATTATCTTCCACGATAAAAGACATCCCAATGAGATGGGTGGAAAGGAGATAGCGGATTTCCTCACCAACCTTGCAGTTGAAAGAAAGGTTTCCGCTTCTACTCAGAATCAGGCATTAAATGCTCTGGTTTTTTTGTACAAAAAGGTATTAAGGATACCCCTGGATAATTTTAACTTCAATCATGCCCGGATTGGGAAACGATTACCTGTAGTGCTTAGCCGGAATGAAACACATGAGGTAATTTCAAACCTGCAGGGCGAATTTCACCTTATGGCCTCCATCTTATATGGCGGTGGATTGCGATTAACAGAGTGTTTAAATCTGCGTGTAAAAGATTTGGATTTCGGCTTGAACGAGATGCTTATTCGGGGAGGCAAAGGAGACAACGATCGGAGAACCATTCTCCCAAACCTGTTAATCCCACAGTTAAACATACAAATAGAAAAGGCAAGGCTCAGGCTGGAAGAAAATATGCTGGTGAAAGGATTTAGAGGTGCCTCCATGCCGGACGCATTGGAAAGAAAATATCCAACTGCTCCGAAAGAACTGGCATGGCAATATATATTTCCCGCAAGGAAACCGGCAATTGATCCTCGGTCAGGATCGTTGAAACAACACTATCGCCATGAAAGTTCTTTGCAAAAAGCAGTGAAGAATGCAGTCAGAAAGTCACAGATAACTAAAAATGCCTCCTGTCACACTTTCCGGCATTCATTTGCCACACATCTTCTTGAGGATGGCTATGATATTCGCACGGTACAGGAGCTACTGGGTCATAAAGATGTTCGTACCACGATGATTTACACCCATGTGCTTAGCAGAAATAAATTCAATGTCCGAAGCCTGCTTGATACCTGGAGTTCCCGATCATTGTATCGATAGCTTTCTTCGCATAGATCATCAGTATTGAAGTAAAAAATATTCAATTTCTTTTGTCTACACAAAATTACGTAATCTCTTCAAATGAATGGAATAGGTGTTGCAGGGAGAATATTGTTAGTTTTTCTCTATTTTTAGTTGTTAGAGTGGCTGGCACAATTGCGATCAAAAAATAAATCTAATCTTGTTATGAAACTGAAACTCGTTCATTTCGTTTTTTTGGTAACTGTTGTTTCATCGGGTTGTAAAACCAGTACACCAAATCAAAAAATTCAGGTAACAGGAATTCAGACTCCGATAATTCTATTAAATGGTAGCTGGAAGTTTAACATGGATCCGCCGGCAGAATTCTGGAATAATGACGTTGATTTTCAAGGTTGGGCTGATATCCAGGTGCCGGGCGAATGCCAGATGCAAGGTATGGCCATAAAGCATGATCAGCCCTTTGTCTATAAAAATGAATTTCTGGTTCCAAATGATTACAAAGGCAAACAGGTCAGACTGATTTTCTATGGTGTATATAGTTATGCCCGGGTATGGGTAAATGGACAATTTGTTCGTGATCATTCAGGTGGATTTACCAGATGGGAATGTGATATTTCAGATATAATTACTCCTGGCGAAACGGCGGTATTAACCGTAGAAGTCACAGACCGGGCAGATGATATTTCTTATGGTAGCGGATATGCCAAACATCAAATAGGTGGAATTTTACGTGATGTTGAGTTAATAGCCCTGCCCAAACAAAGCATTAATCAGTTGTACTTCGAAACTGATTTGGATGAGAATTATCGAGATGCAGTTCTGAAAATATTCTATGAATTAGGGAAAGATACCCCTACAATAATTAGGTTTGATTTGTTTGATGCTGATGATCTCCTGGTAGGATCAGTTGAGGGAGAGTCAAAATCAGGTCAAATATTATTTCCTGTAAAAGATCCGGAGCTTTGGGATGCTGAACACCCTGAGCTGTATACGATCACCACGACTCTTATCCAGGATGGAAGGGAACTAATGAAGACTTCTGAGAAGATTGGATTTAGAGAAGTTCATGTTAAGGGAAATAAACTAATTGTCAATGGCATGCCAGTGAAACTTCGCGGTGCATGCCGTCATGATATCCATCCGATTCTAGGAAGAATGACCACTGCTGAATTTGATTTACAGGATGTCCTGCTGGCGAAAGAATGCAATATGAATTTTATAAGAACTTCGCATTACCCACCATCAGAAACTTTTTTAGACTATTGCGATCAATACGGAATTTATGTGGAAGATGAAACTGCGGTATGTTTTGTGGGATCGCACCGGACTGAGGTTTACCAGGCCAATGGCGCATCACAGTCGAATCCTGAGTTTACCCGAAGGTATCTTTCACAACTGGAAGAGATGGTTCAATATCACCGCAATCATCCCAGTATCATTATCTGGTCAATTGGTAATGAGAATACTTTTGGTAGCAACTTCGTGGAATCTTACAAATGGATGAAGAATCACGATCTTACCCGTCCAGTCATCTATAGCTATCCGGGACAAGTACCTGACAGCCTGATTAACTATGAACTTATTAGTATGCACTATCCAAGCTGGAAAGGAGATCTTATTCAGCATGGTTTAGAAACCGAAGGATTTGAATCGGCGGAATTACCGATGTTATTTGATGAATGGGCACATGTCCCTACCTACAATAATTACGAACTGAAGGAAGATCCCAATGTCCGTAGTTTTTGGGGACAAAGCCTGGACAGTATGTGGACCTATCTTTTTGAAACGGAAGGTGGATTAGGTGGTGCTATCTGGTGCATGATTGATGAAACTTTTATGCTACCTGAAGATTTGGAAGGATTTAATGAATGGTGGGGAATATTGGATAAAAATGTTATTCCAGCAACTTTTAATCGTCCGGTGGTTGGATATGGAGAATGGGGTATTGTGGACACCTGGCGTCGAAAAAAGCCTGAATTCTGGGGAACAAAAAAGGCCTATTCACCCACTAAGATTTATACCAAGACAATAGCTGATTTCAAAGCCGGTGAAGAACTTATTGTGCAAGTTCACAACCGTTTTGATCATACCAACTTTTCTGAATTGAAGATCAACTGGCGATATGGGGAACAGTCAGGTGAACTAAGCAATATTAACCTTAAACCACATCAGAAAGGTCAACTTGTTATCCCTGTAAATAATTGGAATACAGCCGAAAAGCTAAATATTCAATTCTTTCAATGTGATACACTTCTGATTGATGAATACAATATTCAGCTTGGGGAAAAAGAGGTGAAACTGCCTGAACTTACCAAAGGAAGTCTGGTTGCTATTGAAACAGAAATGAAAGTAAGTATAGCCGGGAAAGCTTATGCTTTAGATATTAATAAGGAAACAGGCCTGCTTGAAAATCTTACTGTAAATAATGAATTAATTTTCCAATCAGGTCCATATGTTAATCTTAAGCTGCCTGGAAAAAGCGTGCAATACTCAACCATTCAAATGGACGATTACGCCCAGGACTGGCAACTTAAAAAACTGGATTATAGTATTAATGATGGTATAGCCCACATCCTGATTGAAGGAAGCTATGGTAAGGTAGTAGCAAGTTTTTCTGTTCAGTTTGATGAAAATGGAGTTTTTACCATCGATTACCAAATTGATGGAGTACCAAGGAACAAATACATCCAGGAGGCAGGAATTAAGTTTATATCAGGAGACAACTTTGAGAAACTTGCCTGGAACAGAGACGCTTATTTTACTGCTTACTCTCCCAATGATCTGGGAAGACCTGCTGGTGAGGTTGATTTGACTCAATTCTCCAGGATAAGTTATCGTCAGGAACCTCAGCATGATTTTGGGATGGACTCACAAGGATTCTACTATTTTGGATTGGATGAAAAATTGCCTTATACGAATACGGTACGTTCTCTTAAAGAAAACATTTACTCCTATATGCTCAAAACTGCTGGCTCCAGACTCGAAGTTTTATCAAAGGGGACACATGCCTGTCGTTTCGATAAAATTAAAGGAAAAAATATCCTTATTATTAATGAACTCTGGGATTATACCAGCTTGCTCTGGGGAAATTACTATAAGCAGATCCTTTCTGAAGGAGAACTACTTAAAGGAAAAGTAGTTTTTATAGTTGCTACCTGAATACGGCTGTTATGTGTTCCAGACACACCCCATATTCGTTGAATGAGGGTCTGTGATATGGAATTATTTCATGAAAGTGATCTTCCAAGCGCCACGGAAATCATTCAGCGCAAAACCGGTAGCCAAATCATTAGGATATCGTGCTTTTATCTTTTCTAAGGTTTCTTCTGCAATCTGTTTACCGGGTTTGCCATGACAAATGAGACAGGATCCTTTGTTTATAAGAATTGGTTGATAATATTCAATTCGATCATCAAAAAGGTAGACTTTTGGTTTAATGGAATCGCCTTTCTGATTAGCATGCTGATACTGGGATAATTGGTCTTCTTCCGTTTTAGTTTGGGGCTTATCAGCAGGATTGCGGTATTTAATAGCTATGCGCCTAATCTGGCAGTTATTCAAACGGGACAAGCTATCCTTTAATAACATAGCGCGTGTATTGCAGAAATCGATAGCATACCCTGGACCACCTTTTTTCATAGCATTGGAGACATTTTTTAATAACTCGGACTGGGTTAAATTTACTATCTCTCCACCTTTTTGGAGATATTCTTGTTTGATGGATTCTTCTTTTTGCGATACTTTTTTTTCGTTACTGCCACAAGAAGAAATTATTAAAAAGATTAAGAATAGTGTTATGAGGCGCATTTTACAGTTTCCTTAGTTATTAATATTGTTTGCTATCTACTTCAAATATATTTTCAATTTTAGTAAAATAAACTACAGTATCCACATAACGGTGAACTAACCGGCGCGGTTTCCGCGTCCGGTTTAGTGACTTGTAATGTATTCATACAGTTATTACGACATTTCCTTTTTTTCGTCCGCTGTCGACGTACCGATGAGCTTCGACCATTTCTTCCATTGGAAATCGTCTATCAATTATCGTTTTTAACTTTCCGGCTTCGCAGAGCTCTTTGAGGAATATCAGATCTTCAGTCTTAAACTTTAATCCGTTTGATGAACTTAATGCGTCGAGATAGACCCCATTCTTTTTCAGAGATTTTTTCCGTTGTGAGGAAGCAATCTTGGCAACTGAATCAAAAATAACATCATAAATTTCACCGTGATCATTGAAATTCTCCTGAGTATAATCAATGACCTTATCTGCTCCGAGAGATTTTATCATTTCCAAATTCCCGGTGCTACACACACCTGTAACCTCTGCTCCAAAGTATTTGGAAAACTGTACAGAGTATGTACCCATGCTTCCTGAAGCTCCGTAGATAAGAACTTTTTGCCCCTCTTGTATATTTGCTTTTCTAAGAATAAACAATGCAGTTAATGCTCCGTTTGAAACGGGAACAACTTCCTCATAGGTCATATTGCTTGGTTTCAATGCCAGAAGCCCATCTTCAGGCATGCAAATGTACTCTGCATAAGCACCAAACTTAAACCCTTGATAAGCGGATGCGAATACCTGATCACCTTTCTTATACAGCTTTACATCTTTTCCAATTGCAACAATTTCTCCTGCTAGATCCATTCCCAGTATTTTGTTCCTGGGCCCTTTAAATCCCATCATTAATCGCATCATGGGCTTGAAAAAGAAATCTTTCACGGGTCCTAAACCAGGCTTTAAACTCCGAATTTTCGCATCTCCTACATGTGCTGTCGTAGCATAAATTCTTATGAGAACCTCATTGTCCCTGGGTGTAGGCTTATCCACTTCTTGTAGTTGTAGAACTTCCGGAGGACCGTATTTTGTGCATACAATTGCTTTCATCTTTTCCATATCAGCCTTTAGTAGTTTTAGAGAAATTATTTCTGTTTCCTAATTGCGTACCACTCTTCTCTTTTTTTGTCCGCTTCAGCGATTTGTCAGATGCAGACGCACCCGCATACTCTGGTTTTTGGAATATGCCAGCACAACACTCCTGGCCAGACTCTTTTACATCGTTAACGAAGCAGTGTCGTTTGGCTGGTTCAATACACACATACGTTCGTAGCGTGACAACTAGTACCTCCGCCTTCTTCAGGTTGGCAGAGGCATAATCATCCTTGGGGGTCACTCGCTTATTTAATGAATCACCGCTTTGTTGTACTTTGATTCTTAAGTCTTTCTAGTGCTTTGTTTTCGTGCTCCTGTAGTCGGGCAAGCTTATCCGGTGGCAAGTCGGTCGTGATTGCGGAAATGGTAATCCGCCTTTCGGGGAATTCACGTTCGAAAAGGTATTGGGCTCTGAGGGCGTGAAAATCCGAGGTTACAACAACGAGCTCGGATTCCGGGTATAAGTCCAAGATTGGGCGTGCCAGGGTGGCATCTTCGATGGTATTCGAACTCTCTACACAGGGAAGAAAGGCCGATTCAGGAATCCCGCGGTTCAACAGCTCTTGTTGCACATAGAATCCATGAGGCTTGTCCGTGGTATTAAAATGTGTACCCCAGCCACCGGTCGGGAGAACAGCATATTCAGGATTCCTCTTGAATTCGGCCAGCGCCTGTGAACAACGTTCCAAGGCAATACTTAACAGTCTGCCCCGAATGTCATTCGGGGAGCCAAGAACCACAATAACTCCAGAAGTTGTCATATTTATCTTTTGTTTTTGAGCACAACAGGGAAATCACTGGTTACTTATACACCTTTTTCATTACTGCAGTCTTACCTTCATCTTCAGCTACCGCATAAGTAGTGAACATCATCACTCCACTGGACCTTCCTGATAATCCATGCCTCAGCACCGTTTCAAATTCTTCAGAGCTTATAATACCCGGATCATTATATGCCTGGACGATAGGCCACACTTTGGGGTAAGAATCGTTTTTAATATCAAGCCGATTACATAACCAGATTATATTCTCATGCACCCAGTCGGGCTTTCTACCCATCCTTGCATGGTATACCATCGGAGAGAATACATCGATAGTTTCTTTTAATAAATCAAAGTCCAATCCTAGAATACGACGCCTGGCACCATCAAATTCCTGATCATCCCATGGACAATGATAAAGTCCAAGGAGCGCCTTCGGTCTAATTTCTTTGATAAGACTTTTCATCTCCTCAGTCCAATTAAAAATTATCTTGCATCGCCAGTCACGCCACAAGTCATCATAGTTATTCAGTATCCATTGTGCTCTTTCTGAGGTGGTTCCGTCGGGTAGTCTGATCTCAGAATCTTCCGAAAATGTATTTAGACAATGATCACAAAAACACGTTTCAGGTAGAATGGGCTCAGGCTCTTCAAATTGGGCATGCCAATGCACATAATCCAACCAAACACCATCGAGTTCATACTCCAAGAGTAAATCCCGTAGCTGATCAAAACGGTACTTACGAAAACCGGGGTCGGTAGGACATACCCCCATAAACCAGGATGCAGCTTGCACTTTTTCACCTTTCTCATTGATTGCCCAGGCTTCAGGGTGTTCATCTACATAATTTTTACCGTTCAAGGTGGCAAATTCAGCAAATACCATTAATCCTTCAGACCTGGCCTTATTAATAATATCCTGATTAATTGATCCGCTATGCATAAAAATAGCATTAACCCCAAGATTATTGAGATTCAATTCTTTATCCCAGAAAGGTTTGGGATTTCCATAAATACCTCTGATTTTAGTAATTTCAGCAGATCTTTGCTCACAGGACATCAATGATATTAAACCTATTGCAACAAAAAGCAAACGGTATCGAAAGTCAGTTTTCATAAATGCATACATCGCTTTGTTTCCCTTAAAGTTCAATAATTTTCTTTATAACGGCAGAGCTAACCTGCCACAAAAGCTGCGTGACTGTGACTTTTTATTTACAACAATTACTATACGGAAGACAAACTCAAATAGTGATTTCAAGCTAAAGAGCAGGAAGATTCAGAGTGTAATTTGTACTTCTTCCACCTTCACCGGAATCCAATAAGATTCTTTTTTCGATTAAATCTTGAATATCTCTACGGGCTGTATCTCTATGTACTTTTGTCATCTTCGCCCATTTGGATGAATGTAACTTACCAACGAAGTCACCCTGAAGTTTATTGATCATTTCGATTTGTCTCACATTGAGCTGGGTGGTTTTATGTAATTCCCAGAACTTTGCCTTTACCAATATTTTCGATAATGTTTCATTAGTTGCTACAAGTGCCTCTGTTAAACGTTCAAAATACCACACCAACCATTTGCTTACGTCCATAGTTCCCTTTTGGGTGGACTCCAATACATTATAATACCCTTTTTTTGATTTCATGATCTGAGCCGACATACTATAGAATCTTTGGCTGGTTCTGTCTGCTCTGGCTAATTGTGTATCTGCAATGGCTCTGGCAAATCTTCCATTCCCATCATCGAACGGGTGGATACTTACGAACCATAAATGGGCTATAGCTGATTTAACTACAGGCTCCATGCTTCTATCTTTATTGAACCATTCAATAAAACGATTCATCTCCTCTTCTAGTCGTGGACCTTCAGGGGCAGTGTAATGCACTTTTTCTCTCCCCATTGGGCCTGATAGAACTTGCATTGGGCCTTGTTCATCGCCCCTCCATCCGCCTACCGTTATCTTATTCATCCCGCTTCTTCCAGTTGGGAATAGGGCAGCATGCCAACCAAACATTCGATCCTTGGTTAAGGGGTCTTTATATTTCTGAGTTGCATCCAACATCATTTCTACAACTCCCTCTACATCACGACTTGCATCAGGTAACCCTGATATTTCCATCCCTAACCTTCGAGCTACTGACGATCTTACTTCCTTTGGGTTCAATAACTCTCCTTCAATTTCACTTGATTTAACAATGTCTTCGGTTAATGTCTCAAGTACAGCTTCTTCCCTTAGTTCGAAGCCTATGCCTTCCATTCTCCCTATTAACCTACCCTGTATATCACGCACCGTACTCACGCATGGGAGTAATGTATCGCTATTCCAATAAAAGTTTGGCCAGTCCTTATTTTGATGTAAATACAACTTAATTATTCTAAATGCCGTAATTTATACTGCAAATCTAGAGTGGATTCGCCGTATTACAAAATAAACGCCGTAATAATTACGCCAATAAGAACCCGTAATTGCCGTACCGACCTGAAAAAGACCATAAATGTCCCATACTATGTTGCTTGCTTATTAAGGTGGCGAAAATAAACAGACAATAGAATTGGCCCCCTGGCAATAGGACCAACTGGTATTGGAATATTTGTTAGAAAACTGATCCAAGCACTGCTACTTTAGTGAATCGAGACATTTTGTATTATTATTTCAGGATAAATGAAATTGGTTGATATGCCTTGATGACAAACTGAAATGAATTGTTTGAAATTTCAATACCTTTTTCATCAATAATTTCCCCCCTTAAATTACAGAGATATGCTTTTTTATAGTCACTATCTTTTATTAAGCTAATAGAACATGATCCACTATTGCCTGCCTGCTCCCATAAACGAAGTAATTTACTTTCTCCTTCTTCTTTAAATGCAGTAAGCAATATTCCTTTTCTATTTAAGGATATCCCCTCTTGCATTAAAGGACTTTTTCCTCTGGGCCCTTCATAAAAAACACCCTTCAGGGGAACTCTGGTTTCTTCGGAAGGTGTAATAAAGATTGCTTCAGGATCGTATTTATTATAGCTCCATATATATGTATAGGAAGAAAATGAACCTTCAATCCATTCCGTAAAATTTGTCCCCCATTGTGTATTATATAGATTCACAAATACATTTCCTGTTGTAAGTTGCTTCTTTTTTGAGAATTGAAAAAGCCCTGGGTTATCTATGCTTACCCCGGGTGATGTTGGACAATTTAACGCAACTCCGCATCCCGAACTATCAAACATTGTCATGGATGTATTCAGAAAATAGTAATCCTGATTTGTCCTCTCAATAAACTCTTTTTGAGGATCTACAATTCCCCCTGTTCGATAGAGTCTATATTCGGGCTTATCCACATTAAGTGGAAATGAGAGCCAGCCTGCTTCGGGCAATGAATTTGGTTTTTTCCCATCCACACCCCATACGATTTCCACGTAGGGTTGATCTTCGTATAATGTATATGTTACCAGATATCCTTGCGAGTCCTTGTCGTTTAGTTTCCCGAATATGGTTGCACGTATGGCGTTACCCATGTTTAAGTATACAATTTTCTCACAGCTTCCTTTATATATTACACTTTCTGTATTGGGGATATTTGGTCGAATCATTTCATCGTTTGCCCAATGCTCAGCACCCGGCTTCACATAGGCTTTATTGTAAGCATCGATTTTTCTCTGTCCCGGCTGTTCTAATATGTATTCCCCAAAGCCTTCATTACTATCTTGATTAACTAATTCCTTGTTGTTCTGCTTATCAAATACAGAGCTTAGAATTCCTTTTTGCTCATCTATATGCAATTTGAAATATTTATTTTCCAGAAGATTATTCTTCTTATCTAGCTTAAGGTTTGTTTCACTGTTAATTGGTTCTAAAATGGGCAAATACGTTTTATAGCCCAATGAAGGAACTGAGTCTGCATCGAAAGAAATCAGGTTATAATCTTCATAAACAGGGATTACTTTTCCTGTATGCATATCTTTCAATCCATATATTTTAAATTTCTTTTGGTATACCCCTGCAAAGAGATTCACCCTGCCACCTCTTGACCAGGGTAATGGATTATATACAACAATTCTTTTCCCATCTGTATTAACAGAAGAGGCAAGCTGTTTTAACTGATGCTTCATTAATGGAACAATAATCTTTTCGGCATTTCTAATTCGGTTTCCTTTTTCACGCCATGTCCCTTCAATAAAGTCATAGTTCCCTAATGATTTATTTATTTTAAATTCATCATTATAAGTCCATTTATGCTGGTCTGCATGGGTCATAGCAGCTCCAAAAGTGTGCTCCTCATACAAAATCATATTTTCTACGGCATCATTAATATATTCTTCAATAGAATGATTGCTCATTCCCCATTGAATCATTTGTGAGTTTAGAATTTCCGTATTATATGTTTCTCGCTGAAGATATTTACTAAGCTTGGTCTCTCTTGGCATTGACATATACCCGTGAATCCAGGTGTCGGGCATATCTCCAGTTACGATTGGAAGTTCTGGTTTTTCTTTCATTAGCAAATCGTAAAAATCAGAAAGACGTCCAATTTTTATATTTACATCTGGCATTTTCTCTTTTGCCGTTTTCAATAATTCAGCTACTTCTTCCGGTGTAGGTGCCCCTGAATTCTCATGGGTATGAATCATTGCCAGCCAAGTTTTATGTGGCCAGTCTTTAGGGGGGAGAATGCCGGATCCATAATACTCTGCCCAATAAAATGTCAACAGTTTAGATCCATCGGGTCCTTGCCACCAAAATAAATTAGGTACATCAGGGGATGCAGAACCAGGATTGCACCCCAGATGAAGAAAATCGACACCTGCATTTTTCAACACTGTTGGCAATATCCTTGAATGACTTGGCACATCAGTTAGCTTGGCGTCGCGTGCTTGTGGCAAGTTGTATGTCGTGTTTATTTCAGAGGCATAAGATAGTCCACGCACCAGGTTTTCAAGATCGCTGGCTTCTGTTTCGAAAGTTACAGGAAGCGCATGTGGAATGATACGCATTTCTTTTATTGCTTTTTCAAGTTTTATCCTTTTCTCTTCCGTGCAATTCTCAAGCATATATTTCAATGGCCAGGCGGGAATAGTCCATACAAACTGTTCAGTCTTCGGCAAACTGGAAGTTTCTTCAATAGATTTCAGGGTTTCTTCAAGCATTTCATTGCAATACTTCTGAAGAACTCCCTCTGCCCAGTTTGTATAGCCTATATCAACATGCATTTTGAACACGACTACAACATTAGTCACCTTGCTGTTGATTGTACCTTCATCATTTTCAGGTGCATCAATTTGTGCACTTAGCATTATACTTATTAAAATAAGCAGCGTGAATAAATAGTGTTTCATTATTTTTTTCTCATTTTCAATTCAAAATCAATTCCTGACCAATAAAAATTGTGCCTAACTTAACTTATTGCAGTGTGTAGAACGGTGGAATTAACCGGTGCCCGCACTACATGTGCTATTTCCCGTTAACGATTCCGGCGTCCTGTTTAGTGAATTGTTCTACATCCTATGTATATGTTGGCCTAGCTCTTTGATTACCCAATTGGGATTGCTTGGCATAAATGGTTTTACACAAGTTAAAGGAAGTCTATTTTGGCAAACCATTTCTTTCGAATGAGGCAGGCAGGCATATGATAATATATTAGAGCCTTTATCCAAATAGCGTTTCCTAATTAGGAGGAATATCAAGAGGATACTTCTCATTATATCGTTTGAGAAATATATACTTCAAATATTCTTTTTCTCGCTTCTTCAAAGTCATAAATTCTTTCCAAAGCTGGGGATCTTTTTTTAGCACCCGCTCCAGACCATCCAAATCAAACTTCCACACTTTATTATCAAATATATCAACTAAATATTCTTCATGCTTAGCAGTCACCAAAACTGGTTGAGTGGACCAGAAATCCCCAAAAAGGTTATATTCTAAAAAGGGATTAGGATAATAGGTAGTTTTTAATGCAAAAAAATGTGAAATACGGCCAACGAAGTCAATCTTGTGAAAAGCACCACCTACATTGATATGAAGATCCCCATCGTAGCTGTATCCCCAAATGCTTTTAGTATTTAGCAAAGTTCTGACTCCATTGTCATCATAGAATACAATCTCATCGGCCTTGGTAATATTTTTGTAGAAATCACGATCATTTACATCCATATCAGTCTCTATCCATGTTGATGGAATGGGACTATTCTTTTCGACCATACCAATATTGGCGTATACTCCGTCTCTAAACTTGAGTGGTTGTTTATCCAGATAATACTGGTCAGACTCCTGTGCAATTAATGCAGAAGCAATAGTTGAATATAACATGATTACCAATATTCGTAATACTTTCTTCATTGCGTATTTCTCATAAGAATATTGGCTCAACTTCTAAATAACGGTCGCAAATCAGCGGCGCGGTTTACTGCGTCCGCTGCAATTGTCTTGTCAAGCCTTCTCCATTTCTCTGCTCATCGCTCTGCGATAGCCAAAAACGACGATGTCGTGATTATCGTGTACTTCAACAATGGCATATGAGTTGTTTTTGTCACCAGCCCCCTCAACCATGGCTTTCAGAGTGTAATAATGAATGTTCTCGATATGGCTGTAATGTCCTGCATGGTTATGCCCCTGGAACACTGCGAGTACTCTCTTGCTTTCTTGCAGGATTAGACGAACTTCAGCCGCATTCTTGACGTAATGGCTCCCCTTGCCGTCAAGTTGCTGGTGAATAAATACGATCACTGGCTTGGATGTGGACACAAGATCCTCCTTGAGCCAGTCGAGTTCTTCACGCGAGATGTTGGTATCTGTCCAATCGAAGTTGCCATGATCGTAATCAGATCCATCAGCCTTGTAGTTCGCGTCAAGGACGACAAAGTGCCATTTGTTTGAGTCAAAGGAATAGTACTTGGACTTCCTCTCGATGCCCGTGTTCTCAACGCGAGCAAGAAATTGTTCTTTCGATATACTGTCTGCGTCGTGGTTACCCAGAACGTGATAGCGAGGTCCTTTAAACTGCCCAAAGATCTTTTCAATGGTCTCGAGGTACTTCAAGGTGTCCTTCTCAGAAACAGGTTTGCCCTGGTCCTTGAAGTCGCCAAGTTCAACAAGAAAATCGACCTTCTTGTCATTCATGAGTTTCACGCACTCAGCCATCTTGGCAACAGATTCTCCATAATGACGGCTCCCCTGTGGGGCTGCATCGGCATAATGTGCGTCCGTCACGATCCCGAAACGCACTTTCGTGTTGCTATCTGTTTCAGCCGCATAAGCGAACTGTGCCGCCACGGAAAGTCCAGTAATGACAAAACCTGAAGCTTTCAGAAAATCACGCCGCGTGACCTTCCAGTTGGTGGAGGTTGCCTCTCCGGCATCTGTATATTCATTCTTCATAGCCTTCTCCTAAATCATGGTATAACCGGTGGAACTAAGCCGCCGCTTCAGCGGTCGGTTTTAAAAAATTTCATTGGGTTTGCAATTTATATTCATAAAAACAAAAGTTAGTCCAGTATGTCATCGATGCTGTTGAGTCCATACACCGGAGGAATGCCGGACATGAATTCCGTAGTCAGGCTTTCGCTGCCCAATAACAATTTATTTCCCTCGATGATTTTCTCATTGCGTAATTGCTGGGCCCAGTCGATGATACTGTCAATGGTGGGAACGTTCAGAGATAGTTGGTCAGCAATCCACTTTGCAATGCACAGGCCATAATGAATGTCGTCTGTGAAGAAGCGATGATCCTTGTCTATGATCCATTCGCCACTTTCCAATTGAATGGTGGGTGGTTTGATGGCTCCCAACGTCAGTGATGTTGTGAATGATTCGCGAATGTCGGTGTTTTCCGATCTGTATGATAGTCGCTCAAGACCGAGGTAATCAAGCATGTATCGGAAATCCCGCTCAGAATATTTAATCTTGATGGCCTCTCGGATTTTAGAGTAGTCCGCGTCTAATTCCTGTAGAAGGTCGGCTGATTTTTGATCATAGTCGCGATAAAAATAGGGAATATCTTCTTTGTTCGTCCATTTCCCGTCGTATTTGAGAAACAAACCGTAGCAACGCGATGGATGGATGATTTGGTTGTCGACAGACAGAGTTAATGACAAAAAATTGTCGGCCTGTCGAAATTGCCCTTTTTTTAGCCATCGCTCGCAAATATTTTTCAAAAAAAGATTATTGAGTTCAGAGAAACGATTCGGCGGAGATACCGCCACGACATTAAACTCCTTACAACCATAGGTGACTCCCACCTTTCCATACTCAATGATCCGGCAAATCCACGGAATTAAGCCGATGGCAAAGGTAGTGATATTGCTTAAATCAAACTTTTTCTTGATCTCATCAACCATCCAGTTAAATCCTGCCTGACCATAAATAGTCCCAACAAACACCTCTTTGTCTTTCGCAAGATGTGGCGCCAGACCATGAAGAGCAATACGATATTTGCATACCGGCATGCATAAAATCACAAAACTTGCCTGTGGAATGACCTCAGCCGGATTGGCACTGATTTTTGTCAGGGAACCACTAAACTCCTCCTGGGTTTCCCCGTGAATCGAGTGCAATTGAAGATCGATCTTAGAGGACCATTCCTTAGGTCTTCGCGTGAGAATATTGACGGTAAAACCCGCTCCAGAAAGAAATGGAATCAAAATATGAGCACTGCTACCTCCACCTACAATCGTCACCTCTTTTTTTTCTTGTTTAGTCATGTTGCCTCCTTATTGTTCGTAATTTTTATATGTTAAAAATAATGATTGATTTTGTTTAATATGGCTTGTTTATAACTTCGATATAAACGACCTCTCAGACATTTCCATCAATTATTATAGAACGTAGAACCGGTGGAACTAAGCCACCCGCGGGGTCGGCTGCAGCGAATTGTTATGCGGCACATTGTCATTTTAAGCCATCATCTTCGAGTGTAATTATCACGGGAACATCACAACATCAAAGCTTTTCGGATGATATCGGCCGAAAATGGATCTCCATGCCCTGGATAGATCGTTCTCGCACCTTGATCTAGCAATTTGGCCCAGCTATCTCGTAATCTATCCATATCCTCAGCGAAAATCGGCAGACCCGGATTGAAGCGAAATGGCAAGTTGTTATGAGCAAGGCATCCAACAAAGGCATCTCCCGTCTCCAGCAATACACTTACTGATCCCATCGTATGGCCTGGCGTGTGAATCACCCTCCCTGCAATACCGTAATTATCCAGAGAACGTCCTTCATCTCGTAAAACTAAATCTGCTTGCACCTCAGGGAACCGTAACATAGCCTTGAATGGTGTCATTGCAGCACGGACGACATGCCCCCAGATCGTCACAGCGGTAGGCCAGGCCAGCGTACCGCTTTCAAGGAGATCCCGATCATATTCGTGGATGGCGATTTCAGCACTAGTGATCCGTTTCGCTCCCCGAGCTGCGCCCACATGGTCGGCATGACCATGCGTCAATACAATCAGTTGTATTTCTTCTGGTCTGATGGGGATGGATTGAAACCAATTCTCAATAGCATGTTCGCTGTTAGGGGGACCACCGTCAATCATGATACACCCCCTGTCCT
>Ga0164313_10001808_pt1 | contig 19144 bp, 15 predicted proteins | sample GuaBasSedimGuay4_FD_113735 | JGI IMG/M metagenome (GOLD analysis project Ga0164313, IMG submission 113735) | Subseafloor sediment microbial communities from Guaymas Basin, Gulf of California, Mexico - Guay4, Core 4569-4, 0-3 cm | ecosystem: Environmental > Aquatic > Marine > Hydrothermal vents... | reverse complement strand
TTTTGACGCACTGCCGGAAAAGGACGTGGTTCTCAATTTACCTGCTGCCGGGGATATTGCTTATCTGCAATACACGTCCGGTAGTACGCGCTTTCCACGCGGTGTCGAGATAGACCATGCAACTGCCCTGTCCAATATCTGCGAAATTGCAAGTCACGGACTTAAGCTGACACGTGAAGACCGTTTCGTGTCATGGCTGCCCTATTACCATGACATGGGACTGATCGGTTTTATCCTGGTGCCATTGGTGGCCCAACTGTCGGTCGATTATCTTTCATCCCGAACCTTTGCCATGCGGCCGCGGTTGTGGCTGAAGCTCATCTCGGATAACCACGGTACTATTTCATCCAGCCCTACTTTCGGTTATGCCTTGTGCGCGCGACGGTTACGGCCGTCCGATTACGAGCGTTACGATCTCAGTAGCTGGCGTGCGGCCTGCGTAGGAGCCGAACAGATCAACCCGATACCATTGCAGGAGTTTGCAGAGACACTGGCACCCTGTGGTTTTAATAAGGATGCCTTTGTCGCATGTTACGGCATGGCAGAATGTGTACTGGCGGTTAGTTTTGCACCACTGAACCAGGGCTTGAGCATCGATTACGTCGATCAGGATGTGATGACTACCAGTGGCAAAGCAGAGCCGCTCAATCCGTCATCCGGCCATGTCGCCGCCTATGCCGACTGTGGCTCCGTATTACCTGGTTTCGAATTCTCAATTCGTGATGATGAAAACAATGAGCTGGGGCAACGTCAGTGTGGGGAAATTTTTCTCAAAGGCCCTAGTGTGATGAGTGGTTACTTCCAGGACCAGGAAAGTACCCAGGCTGTTCTGGACCAGGACGGATGGCTGGATACCGGTGATATTGGTTACCGTGTTGATGATCGTATTTTTATTACAGCAAGAAGCAAGGACGTCATCATTATCAAGGGCCGAAACATCTGGCCAACCGATATGGAAGCTGTTGCTCAGCGAATGGAAGGTGTTCGCCTGGGTGGCGTGGCCGCTTTCTCAATCGTTGCTTCCGGAGATCAGGAGCAGGCAATTATGGTGGTGGAAACCAAGCTGAGAGACCAGCAGTTGCGCGACAACCTGGCGAACAGCATAAGTGAGCTGATGAACAAGCATTTCGGCATCAATATCACCGTTGACATGGTTAGACCGGGGTCTTTGCCACGTACCACTTCCGGCAAGCTATCCAGGTTCCAGTCCCGTGAGGCTTATTTGAAACGTCAGGAAAGTCAGGGTCGGAATTCGTCGCGCACTACGGGGGATATACGCCAATCAAACGCGGCATAGGGACTATGCACGGACTATTCATGAATAGTCCGTGCCAGAGATTGGCCCGTTGGGTTTTTTATTTCTGCAATAAATCCACACGGATGGGAACTAAAAAGTTCGCACCATCATTATCAAGGTGTTGATCAAAGCGCTGTTTAACCAGAGCATACAAGCTCTCGTCCAGATCATGGTGAGAATGGGTTGCCATGATGGTGCGACTCTCAAATTCAGCAAAATCTTTGTACTGGGTGGGTACGTTAAAAAAAGTTTCTTCGGCCAGCCTGAAGAACCCTTCATCAACTACCTTTTGTAGCGTGCTGAAAGCAGCCTCACGAACTTTTTGCTCATCATGAAATAAACGCAGAACTTCATTAAAATCACCGGCAAAAACCGGCTCGGAAATATATGCCAAACCACCCGGCTTCAGCACCCGCCGGATTTCCCGCATGGATGGCTCCATCAGTTCGATTGGTACATGGTGTAGCGACTTGAACATAAACACAACGTCGACAGAGTCATCGCTCAGTGGGATTTCCTGTGCTCCGGCCAGCGCAAACGTCACATTGGGCAGATCCGTAATCTGCAGGTTTTTCGCATGGGCGATTTCATCGACTTCCAGTGCGGTAACTTTTCGGTTAACACCGGATGTTGCAATGTTCCGGGTAATTTCAGCTGTACCGCAGCCCAACTCCAGAATATGTTTGTTATCCAGTGACAGTAAACGATTGTATATTTCAGCTTCCGGGCAGTTAACATCAATGTGTTCAGCGGCGAGTTTCATTCATTAACCTCTTATTTAGTTGAAGCCAGGCTTCAGTTGATCATATATTTCAGCAGGAAAATCCCCAGCATCATGAATGCGATCGTCAACTTGGCGGCAGTGCCTAATACCAGGCCTATCCAGACACCATAACCTGAACGCCCGGCCTGGTGAGCGCCCCGTCCGTCTGCCAGTTCAGCCGCGACCGCACCCACAAATGGGCCGAGGATGATACCGGGCAAGCCAAAAAACATGCCGATAATTGCACCCAGGGTCGCGCCAAAAAAAGCCCGCGGACTGGCGCCGAGGCGCTTTGCCCCGAACGCCGCGGCCAACAGATCAATCACCACAGCGAGCGCAGTGAGGGCGCCAAGTACACCCAGAGTACCCCAGCCAACCGGCTCGAAACCTGTACTCCAGGCAAGCAGGACGAATCCCGACAACATCAAGGGAATACCGGGCAGTGCTGGTACGATTGTGCCAACCAGGCCGGCTATTACAAGTAAGCCAGCCAGTATCCACCATAATATTGTCCAGTCCATTACGCTGCCTCGATTTCAGCCCCTGCGCTGAAAGTACCATTGATTGCTATGCAGTACACTATGCGAATGAATCAAACCACTCAAACCCTGAGCACCGAAACAAACGGTCCCGGACTATATGAGATCACGAAACCCGTTGTAAGCTGGTGTAATGAGCAAGCCATGCATGAAGGCCTGCTCACTTTATTTATTCAACATACATCGGCTTCACTCACCATTCAGGAAAATGCCGACCCGGATGTTTGTCTTGATCTGCAGGATTTTTTTAGCCGTATTGCGCCCCGGAATGGACCATACCGCCATACTGCCGAGGGACCGGACGACATGCCAGCACATATCAGGACCTCTTTGACGCAAACTCAACTAACAATTCCGCTCACACACGGTCACCTTACTTTGGGAACATGGCAGGGGATATATCTATTTGAACACCGGCACCACCATCAAACACGACGTGTGGTCATGCATTTATTGGGTGACTAGCCCGGGCTAGCTGATTCATCACAGTGCGTACCCGCACCCCTATGATGCACATAAAACAAAATTCCGAGTCTGGACCCAACCTACTCCATTGATTTGAAGGGTTTTATATATCTGGCGTGATTCTTGCAATATTCCAGTTCATGTGGCCGCTACAGATGCCTAAGACACACTTTTTTCAGAAAGCCCGGAGCAGAAAACCATGTTGAGAAAAATCACTGGTATTACCATTGTCCTGTTAATTGCGTTGCACACTCAGAATGCTACTGCGGTAGATTTCTCAGCCAACATTGGCTTTAGCAGTGAATATATTTATCGTGGAATCCCGCAGAAAACCTCATCGGCATCCGGTGGCCTGGATCTGGCGGCCGGTGGGTTTTACGCCGGAACCTGGGGAGCTGATGTCGGCGATGGAATCGAGATTGATTACTACGGAGGTTATGGCTTTGAAACAGGTGATTTCAATTTCTCGGTGGGTGGTACTTTGTACACCTATACCGGCGACTTTGATGACACCTATCTGGAACTCAACCTGGGCGCCGGCTGGAAGTTTCTGTCCTTTGATGCCGCCATCGGCGAGTATGATAATTTTGCCGGACCGACACTGAACTACCAGTTTTATTCTCTGACCGCGGCCTACAACGGCTTTTACGGCAAAGTCGGCACCTTTGAGGACGACTTCGATGGCACCTACTACGAAAGTGGTTACAGCAGCACTCTCAGCGTAAAGGATACAGATCTGTTCGACTATGCCTTCGCGTTGGTTCACAGTGACGCCACATTGCTTGGCGGTGAATCCGATACCAACCTGACACTGACGCTAACCAAGGCCTTTTCTTTTTAGGAGCCTGTCGGTGCAAGCCTGTCTTTGCATTTGCTACAATGAATTAAAATAAAACAGTCATTGTGACCAAGGACTCTGATTTTGATCGGTATTCCGAACAGCCGCCGTTCGACCCATCTGGGCGCGTACCCGCTTGAGACGCTTCCCCGCGACCCGGATTTAATAGCGGTTGAAGGTCAGCGACAGCAATTAGACAAACCTTGCCCCAAACCTCCTCCAACAAATCAGCTGGCAAAAGCCGCATTGCGTTATCAGCATATTTTTCAGCCACTTCGTCAAGCCGATATCGTGGAACAAAAGGCGCCGGTCCCCGATGATCTGAAGCGCCGTTCAACAGATATCAAGGGCGGCGCTCACTTTCTTGATGCTTCACAGGTCGGAATTTGCAAAATACCTGATAATGCCTGGTACAGAGGTTGTGAAATTTCCGGGCATCAATACGCGATAGTTGCACTGGTGGAGTTCGGCAGGCTTCCTGAGCCTGATAATTCCGCATTTGGATGGCTGGATGACACCGAAGCATGCGTCACTACAACCCGGGCTGCAGAAATAAGCACAATTTTGGGTGGCTACATTGGTCAGCTTGGCTATTCGGCAAAATCCCATTGGCAAGGTTCGAGTGATGTTGATCTGGACAGGCTGGGCGTGCTCGCAGGCGTGGTATACCGTGATGGCATTGAGCCGACAAATCCCTACCTCGGGCGGCGTTATGTGCTTGCAGTCACCACCACCGATTATGCTTTGGATACTGATCAGCCATTACGGCAGCGCATGGGAAAGGTCAAAGGGCTCCGGTATTTCCTCGGCGCCAGGGGTGCAGTATCCGGCCTGGAACGTTGGCGTAGAAATCGACGTTTGTCACATCTGGGCAATTACCCTCTTGAAACATTGAAACATGTCGATAAGCCTACAACCCTGATTCTTGATGATGAGATTCCAAGGGTGCCGCAGCGTGCCTTGTTCTACAACCGCGCAGAGTTCGGTGACCTCGGTGACCGCATGGTCCAGGAGCGTTGGCGCTGGGCCTACAAGCACCCCTTCGCAATGGGGATTCTCAAGGTATTGCGTGCAATGGTTCCCCACCAGGATGATCGTGTCGCAACGCCGATGGCTGCAGGGACGAGCAATGCACTGGAAAACACCAAGGCAATAAAATCGCTCTCTTATTACCTCGGCTCAGCCATGACCGGTATCTGCGAAGTGCCGGCCTACGCCTGGTATTCCCACAATATCAAGGGCGACAGGGTCGAGGGCTATCACAGGTACGCGGTTGTCATGCTCATCGACCAGGGCAAGGATACCTTTGAAGGCGCCACCGGCGATGACTGGATATCCGGTTCACAGTCCATGCGGGCCTATATGCGGGGTGGTGAGGTTGCCGGCCTGATGGCATCGCATATACGTAACCTGGGCCATGCCGCCAGGCCACAAACCAATGTGGACAGCGACGTAATTCACAATCCACTGTTGATCCTGGCAGGTCTCGCTGAGCAAAGCCGTATTGGCGAAAGCACCCTGAATCCTTTTATCGGGCCACGTTTCAAGTCCGTAATTTTGACAACGGATATGCCGTTGGTCATCGACAAACCGATTGACTACGGCTTGCAGTATTTTTGTACCCATTGCTACAAATGTGCACGGGAATGCCCATGCAATGCTATTCCATTCAAAGACAAAGTTATGTTTAACGGTTATGAGACATGGAAGCCGGACAGCGAACGCTGCACCCGCTACCGGTTTACCAACATGAAGGGTTCTGCCTGTGGACGTTGCGTAAAAGTCTGCCCGTTGAATAAGGACACGACTCTGGGTGGACCTTTACATGTTCAGATCGGGAGTTGGCTGGGTGTTAATGCAATGTGGTTAAAACCACTGCTGGTACCGTTTTCAGTCTGGCTGGATGACAAACTGGGAAATGGCAACCCCAATCCGGACAAGAAATGGTGGTTAGACCTGGAAATTGTTGATGGGATAAGCGTTGAACCCGTAAAGGGCACCAACACGAAGAAGATCAAGCCTGGCATAGACATCGCAAAAAAGAAGCTGAATGAAAAAATAGCCTATTACCCGGCCAGCGTACTACCCCCTCCAGGCAGTCTGGAGCCCTTTCCCGTTGACAGAAAGGCGGCCGTTGCCATGACAGATCAAATCGAAACACCCGACCAGGCGCTGGAACGCCGCCGCCTTGGAAAAGCGATGCCGGCACATTACAAATCCCCCTGGGACAACAAAAAGCCCCGATCAGACTGATAACGCCTGATTCAGGATATCTTCGACCATACTTTTGACCATGCTGACATTTTCGGTCGCGGAAGCGGCTCAAAGTTCAACATTCGCCTGGCTTTTGACATGTTCATATTTCTTTCATCGAGATCACCACTGATCATGAATGCTTCAAAACCCTTGCGGAATTCAAGGGCGGCGAGAATGGCACGGGCAGTATCTTCGCTGGAGGTAGCAGACGCGGGAAATTTGTGATCATTCTCCCTCCATGACTGCATCGAAACCGGAAAGAATAAACGAAGTGCGTTAACACTCATACCCCAGGTGCGGACAGCATACCTGCAGACTTCTTCGCCCAGGTGCTTGGTCAGACCATAGACCGTACGTGTGTCCGCAACCAGGTCTTCGTTTTCGAAAAACCGTTGTTCCACGGGCCCGTCATAAATCGACATGCTACTGGTGTAGACCGCATGCATACAGCCTGCGCTGCGCGCTGCGTCGAGAGCGAAATACATTCCCTTTACAGTAACGTCAAAAGCGGTCACCTGCGACTCGACACCCTTGAAAGACCCATCATTGTCGGTTGAGCCCATCGCCATGTATATCAGCGCTTCTGCCCCATCCACAGCACGGTTCAGTGCGACCGGGTCGGTAACGTCCGCTTGCTGGTATTCCCAGGGCCCTTGCACCGGGGGTTGCAAGTCAAGTACCCGTATTTCATGGTGCTGAGCCAACGCCGACAAGGTCAGCCCGCCCAAATAACCGGAACCGCCTATGACCAGGATTTTCATTGTGATGCGTTACAATTTGGCATTTAAACGGGCTCCTGAAGTTTGCTGCAATCATACCATTGCCTGGCAACCCGGGATGTGCATCGACATCAATGTCGAACTGGTGTATGTTGCCTTTTTTCAATGATAGACATGAGGCTATATTGTGGTATCTACTCCCGAACAAAATCACGGCCTGCCGCGTAGATTGAACCTGCCGTGGAGGCAGTTGGCGGAAGACCGCGCCATGCTGCTTAACCTTGACAGCGGGGATTACTATGAACTGGGAGGCTCTGCGCCTTACATCTGGAGGTGCCTTGACGGCACGCGCCAATCCGGGGAAATTGCCCGGCTACTGATGGATGTTTATCAAATTGACAGCAGCCGCGCTGAAAGCGACCTGAATGCCTTTATCTGCGAGCTGGAAAAGACAGGTTTGCTCAGCGATTCGGCACAAGCTGCCGGCCAGGACGACCTGACAATTGATGAAAGCTCCGCAAAATTACCGTACCAGGCACCCACGATTGGCAGCAAGGGCAACCTGAAGTACCTGGGTCAGCTCGATTGAGGTCCTGCCGTCTGCTGAGTTGATCGTCTTTCCATTGCTTCGGCGACCAGTTTCTGAAACGTGGGATACCAGTCAGGATGGCGTACGCTGGAACTCCACGGGTGGCGTCGATAAGCATAGAGCGCTTCCCCTTCCAGCCATTCGAGCCGGGCAACTTCAGCCAGTTTCAAGGTCAGACTGACACTGTCCAGAATCGGAATACCTTCGTCGTAACCGCCCACGTCCATGACCAGGTCACGCCGCATCATCGAGCCGGCGTGGTTGGCCACGAATTCAACGAAGTCCCAGCTTTCGTGATGGTGCTTTCCGCGAATCCATGGCGGACGCTCGAGGCGATCCTCACCATCGGCTTCCAGCATCAGGAAGGATGCATAGGCCATACCAGTCTCCGGGCGCTGTTCCAGGTAAGCGTGCAAACGGCTCAGGTTACCGGGCAACATAAGATCATCGGCATCGCAGGGTGTCAGGTACTTGCCTCGTGCCAACCGGTTAAGCCGGTTCCGGGTTGCTCCCGCGCCAAGATGCTCTTCATTTTCCACGATACGAACCCGTGGCGAATCGGCATAGCCTCGAACGATCCGAATCGTATCGTCCCCGGACCGGTCATCTCCAATCAGTAACTCGAAGTCTTGATAATCTTGTGCCAGAATGCTCTCGATCTGTTCACCAATGAAACGTGCGGCGTTAAATGCCGGCATTACAACAGAGACTTCAACATGCTTCATAAGAGGAACCCATGAGAGGTACCGGACGGCTTCATCGGGAACCATTGATGGAAGTCTCGTGCTTTCCCTGGCTGGCCAGACTTCTCGCCGGAGATATGGATGCCGCAGTTCATGGCCTCAGCCATGGTACCCCTGATGTTGCCGAACTGACCCGTTTCGCCACCGCCCACCAACTCGGACCGTTGCTGTTCCGCAGGACCGATCACCCGGCATTGCAAGCCATGTTGCCCAACTCGCTCAGGCAGAAATGGCAGGAAACTTACGTCAGGCAATGGCTGGCCGGTGAAAAACTGATTGGCCAACTGCACCGGTTGCAGCAGGCTTTCTCCAATTCCGGAAAAGAATTTGTTCTGTTGAAAGGACCTTGCCTGGCACAAGGTTTTTACGGTGACCTTGCGCAGCGTAAATATGAGGATATTGATCTTCTTGTCCCAGCCAGGCTTGCCAGACCGACGCTTCGGTGGCTGAACAAAGAATTCAAATTTCCAGGCGGCGGGCTTTTTCATCCGCTGCTGGCCCGTCTTACGCATGCCAAATCCGGAATGATGGGAGACCTGGGTGTTGACCTGCACTGGGCGCTCCGTGTTCATCCTTCCTTTTCCATCGATGAAGCGAGGGTCTGGAAGACCCGGCAACCATTCAACCTGCCCGGGGCAGGGTGTGCCGTCAACGTGATGTCCAATGAATATGCGCTGGTACTCACATTGCTCGAAATCTTCGACGATATTTCCCGGCTCGAATACTCGGCAAAAGGCTTCATTGACGCATTTCTGATCCTGCATACGATCGATTCCACCATGAACTGGCCTGGGTTCTTTGCGCGCAGAAAAACGGAGCGCCTTCATCGAATTGTTTTCGACGTGCTGACCATGATCGTAGAACTGTTCAACGCCCGTGATGTGCTCCCGGCGCTCACCGCAAACCTTGCACAACAAGGCCCTGCAGAAAGCCGAAGTCTTAAAATCATGCTTGCCCCTGCGAGTCGCCTGAATGGGCTCTGGTCCTATCGCCTGTCTCTGTATGATATGCCCCGGCCCATATCTGCGCTGCATTTGCTGATCAGTGGACCGCTGAGGACGCTGCTGATGTGATCCGGTCATCATTTGCCTGCCAACATCATCAGGCACCTGCATTCGATGGAGGTGGGTGCAGATCAGCCTGTTTCTTACGTCGTTCGATCGTTTCCCTGATCATGAGGTCAACCTCCTCACGGTTGGTGAATCTTCGCGATTGGCTACTGGCATGGCGCCGCCAAAGATAATAAACATGGCCCTTCAAGTAGTGAATTTTCGTTATTTCCGCAAGCTTTAAAAACAAACCCCAATCATCCGGAACGCACCCAACCGCATAGCCCCCGACTTTTCTCAGCAGGTCTGAACGCATCATGCTACCACCGTGATTGACGGCATTTTCGAAAAGATCCCAAACCTGGCTGGCGTCTCGCCCAACAATGGAAGGTTTCTCACCGAGACTACCGGCTTTGGTCTCCAGGCACAGAATGTCGCCATAAACCACCCCAACATCCGGGTTGTCGTGCAGGAAACAACTGAGTTTTTCCAGCGCACCGGGGAACAGTATGTCATCGGCATCGCACGGCAGCAGGTATTCACCACGGGCCAGTTCGAGAATCTGGTTACGAGAGATACCTGAACCGAGATTTGTGGGATTACACTCAATCCTGACCCGAGGGTCGCTGGCGTATCGGGTTAGCTTGTCCAGCGTTCCATCGCTTGAACCATCATCAATTATGATGAGTTCGAAAGAGTCAAACTTCTGGTCGAGCACGCTCTCGACAGATTCCGTGATGAATTTCGCCGCGTTGAAGGCAGGCATCGCAACCGTTACGCTGATTTTATCCATGCTGGTGTACTAAGCCTGCAGCGATCGGCACGGAGGGGGAATCCTGAACGCGACGCTGCCACATTTCGAACACAAACAGCGTCCACAAACGGTAACCGTGGAAACGTTCGAGCCGCCCGTGTTCATCCAGCATCGTTTGGATTACGGTGTTATCAAAGAGTCCGCGTTGGCGGGTCCTTGAGTCTCCCAGAACATCATGGACCATTTCACGAAAACATCCATCCTGCCAGAGCCAAATATCCAGTGGGATGGCGAATCCTTGTTTTGGACGGTCGAGAATGGCATCCGGTACAACGCCTTTCAGCATTTTCTTGAACAGGTACTTCTGGGTACCGTCACGGATTTTCATTGAAATGTCCATTCCGGCAAGCAATCGCGCGAAAGGCACATTCAGGAAAGGCACGCGAACCTCCAGAGAACTGGCCATCGGCAGGCGGTCCATTTTTACCAGCAGGTCGGACGGCAGGTAAGTGCGAAGATCAAAGGCCAGTCTCCTGTCCTCGGCACTCTTCGCAAAAACTGTGGTTTCCGGTTTGAATTTTGCGGCTGGTTCAATCTGCAGGCCTCCAGGCAAGCCCCCCAGGTAAAGCCCGGCCAATGCACTGGTGTTGAATATGGCCCGCCTGGGATCTTCCAGCACGGCTTCATCCTGATCACCGGAAACCGGCGCAAAATCCGGACCGTGCCAAATGCCACCCGCGCAAAGCTCATCCATACCTTCACCCGACAGCACGGCTTTCAAATCCTGAGCCGCCCGTTCTGCAAGCGCAAATGTTGGAAGAGCCGACGAATCAGCGAAGGGTTCGTCCAGGTGATCAACGATGCGTTCCGCTATATCGACGGCTTTCTCTCTCGATAGCCGGACTTCACAGTGCCGGCTGTTAAACGCCTCGCTGACCAGTCGGCTGTAAGGCCGTTCATCGAAAGCCGGCTCATCGAAACCCAGCGAGTAAGTCCTGATGGGGCGGTCATATAGCCGACTGGACGCAGCCAGAAGTGCACTCGAATCAACACCACCGCTCAGAAAACAGCCCACCTCTACGTCAGCGTGCAAGCTTTGCCAAACAGTTTCGTCGAGTGCCAGACGAAATTCTTCGACAAGTTCCGCCTCGCTGCCTGTCTTCCCACCACCGCCTACTTCAAGCTCGAAGTAACGGTGGGCTTTGGTTGCGTGCCGGGTCACCTGCAAAAAATGTCCCGCTGGAACCTTGCTCACCGACTGCAGTATGCTGCGTGGCTCCGGAACCGAAAGCGAACGCAGATAACCGTCAAGTGCCAATGGATCAATGGATCTGCCAACGGCGTCATCGCACAACAATGCCCTCATTTCCGAGGCAAACAGGAATGTACCCCCGGTACCCCGGGTATAGTGCAGAGGTTTAATACCGAAAGGGTCGCGGGCCAGGTAAAGGGTTTCGCTTTTTGCGTCCCACAAAGCCAGGGCGAACATACCGGTCAGCTTGCTGAACGCATCTACACCGATACTTTCAAACAGGCGAAGAATGACCTCGGCATCTCCCGATGTCCGGAATCGATGTCCCTGCCTCTCAAGGTCCTTGCGCAACTCACGATAATTGTAAATTTCATGGTTGCCGGTCAGCCAAAGACTCCCGTCATCGGAGCCAATGGGCTGACCCGGGCCCTTTGGGTCCACAAGGGCCAGACGCCTGTGACCCAGACCGATGCGGCGGTCGAAATGAAAGCCCGACCCATCCGGCCCCCGGTACCGCAAGCTCGATGCCATCCGTTGGACCAGGCTGCGGTCGACGCCTGCGTCGTCGAAGCGCAATTGCCCGACTATGCCGCACATCCGCTTCTCCCGGCAAGGCCTTTGCTATTTGCGGCAATGCAGTCACGGTAAAATTCCTGGTGACGCCTTGCACACTGATCAATGTCGTAGTCAGCACCTAATCTTTTGTAAGCCTTGCGGGCAATCTCCTGCGAAAGCAAAGGGTTTTGTACCAGTTTGAGGATCGCTTCTGCAAGCAATTCGGGCGACCGGGGTTTGATCAGCAGGCCATCCAGGTTCGAAGTAATCATCTCCCTGTTACCGCCCGAATCTGCTGCAACTACCGGCGTTTGACTGGACATTGATTCAAGAATTGCATTGCTGGAACTCTCGTCAATAGAGGGCATCACCGAAAGGGTTGCCCGTAATAACTCAGACCTGGCATCCCTGGTTCTGCGCATGATCACTACACCTGCCAGCCCCAGTGACTTGATCAGGGCGCGTAATTCCCGCCTGTATGCAACCATGGATTGTTCACCGAAGGTGGAACCAAAAAGATAAAACCGGGCCAGGGGAAGCTGGTCTTTCAACAATGCGGCAGCACGAATCAGGTCCTCATGACGTTTCTGTGGATCAAAATGCGCAAGCATGCAAATCCGAGGGGGTTTCGAGGTATCTGGCATAGCGTTGTGTGGCGGCTGATCGGAAGGAACGAGTGCAATACCATTCCGGATAACAACCGGCCGGGGCCCGGGCAAGCCGGCAAAGGGTTCCGAAACGAAATGCGAGTTACAGATGATGGCAGCCGACTGCAGCGCCATGATCTCCAGTTGCCCGCGCCGCTCCTTCGGGCTCATCCGGCGAAGGGCAACATCCGGGTGCCCACCGACCCTCCAGATATGGGGCACGCCCGCATGGCCCGCCGCGATAGCGGCCAGGGGGGTGAACATGTTGGTTTGAACAATATCAATCCTCTGGGATACGAGGGCCCCGGCAAGGGTTTCAAACCCATGACGAAAAGAACGAAACCCCAGGACCTGCGTTTCGATACCGCGTTCAGCGAATGTGTCGGCAACTTCCCCCTTTGAGGCGAACATTGCGATAATGCGCACAACCGCAGGATCGAGCCGTTCTGCCAGGCGCAGCAGGAAATATTCCAGCCCACCAAGCCGCAACGGGTGGACGTACCAGGCGATGCGGATAGGTGAATGTGTTTTTTCCGTTACTGGCAGCGACATGGTCAGACCAGGCTACTCAGTGCTGAAACGACCCCCGCTGGATCCCTGCCGAGTCGAACCCGGTAGGCTTTCGCTGTCATGGACAATGTGGAAAGGACGTCAAACAGGGATTCAAGAGCCACCTGATCCTTGATCATGGCAGGCAAGCCGCGAGCCGGCACCAACTCCATCAACTGTTGCAGGCAGTCAAAGGACTCGATGGGCTCCACTTCCGTATCCAGGGCGTCGGCTACCTGTGGAAAGACCACAGCACACGCCTTTGTTTCCTGCACGCACTGACCGGGCAGGACCTGGTCCATGGCCAGCACCCGTTTGGCAGTAGCACCACGCATCCGGACCGGAAGTTCCAGCGTGAAGTCCAATTCGGTGAATTTCTCAGCGGTACTATCCAACAGGAAAAGCTCCTTGTTACTGGACAGGGCGGCAACACTGTCGCCGGTTCTGCGAAGATAGACATCATTGTCGCTTAGAAAATCGAATCCGGCCCGTGCCATCAAAAGTGAAGTCGTGCTTTTACCGGATTTACTTGGACCGATTAGCAGCAGACCACGACCTTCCCGGGAGACAGAAGCGCAGTGGACATTGACCAGCCCCAGGCGCAACAGAATGTTATTCAACACCGGAAGGATCATATTGTCCAGGGTGGCTTCATCGTCTTCAAGATAGCTTTGCACGTGAACTTGCCATGGCCGGGCATATAGATAACCGGTCAGCAGCCGTGAACTGCTTCCATGGAAAAAAAAGTTCTCGTTACTGAAGTGCTGAACCTCGCTCAGGGGGGATGGCGGGGGATGGATGAGAACGTCGACAATGATGTCAGGGTTAAAAGGAGCATTTGAGCTCAACAGAGGTTTCCAGCAACTTTCCTTTTGAGTCAGATCGTCGATGATGGCACGGCTTTGGCACCGCAACTCAAGGGTGTGACCAAACAGGTTATAGATGACAGATGGATTCTCAGACATATCAAAGATCTTTCGGTCGTTGGAACTTCGGGAATCTTCGTCGCAATCGCTGGCCCAGACCATGTAACTCCCGTTGGAGGGTCAGATTCCATTCCAGGGGCCCCAGAGATTGTCCCTCTAAGCGGTTCTCATCGACTTTTTTGTCCTGTTGACTAACCTCTGACGCGCCCGAACCGGGCTGCCTGCAGATGATTCGCTTCAAATTTGCCCCCTGGAAGTGCAAACCCGCATCCTGGTCCAGCCCAAAACCGGACTGAAGACCAGCGGAGATACTAGCGTGATAGGCCTGTCTTCGTCCAGATGAAACATCATAGTGAACACAAATACTGTACGGCAGGAATGCCAGTCCGGCCTGCACGGCAATTGTCTGTTCACTCTCGATGAATGAAAAAAGAGAAGCGCCCATAGCCTGTGCAAACCAGCACGAAGCACCCGCACTGGTGCCAGTCAAAACAACACCGTTGATCCAGGCTTCGTGCAAAGCCCGGTCCATGCCGCTGCGAATCAGTCGCTCCATCAGAAAAGCCATGTTGCCGCCCTCAACGTGAACCAGGTCAAAATGCTTTGAGAGAATTTCGGGACTGCAAGAACCTGTATTTTTGCCGGTTTCCAGCTGCTCCGTCACGGCACCAAGGCGCTGGTAGATGCGGTGAAGCCGTGACACCAGACGCGGGTCATCGCCGCAGGCGCTGGTAAGTAGCGCAACGCGTGGACGCTCGACATTGGTCGCCTCAAGAACGTAACGAAACGTCCGTGGATCGATCCAGGAGTCTGCAACACCACCGCCTCCAAAAGCGATGATCTGGGGCAGGGGTCTGCCTGTCCTCTTATCCACTGTGAAAAGGGGCAATCGTGAGTCTGCGTTGCATAATTGATATGTTGCCAGAATTCTGCAGATATTGAACGGAATAATTTGCAGGCTCGTCTTTTCTGGCGGGTTCATCTGCTCAACAAACAACCGGAAAGTGCCGGTGGTTTCGTTATACTCTTTGCTATGTCTGATATCGCTTTCGAATGCAGCCCTTTTTTCAATCACCTGGCCACGCTTCACGCGGACTGGTTTGCTGAACTGAGGGAATCCGGCCGCCTTGATACCAGCAGCCCACCGCAAACCGGGACCCTGCGGCAGGTCATCGAAAAAGACAGTCTGGATGCAGGCCTGCGGCAGTTCCGTAACTGCGAGATGATGCGACTTATCTGGCGGGATCTGAATCACAAGGCACCGGTTGAAGAAACTCTTTCAGACTTAAGTGTGCTTGCAGACATCTGCCTGCAAGCAGCTGTCAACCACCATAGCAGAGTGCTTGAAGACAAACACGGTACACCGCGCAACGCCGATGGCGAGGCACAAAAACTGGTCATTATTGGCCTTGGCAAGCTCGGCGGTCATGAACTAAACATGTCATCTGACGTTGATATTATTTTTTGCTATCCCGATAAAGGTGTCTGCGACGGTCGCCGGGGTCTTGCCAATGAACAGTTCTTCACCCGCCTGGCCCGCAAAGTTATTCACAGCCTGTCGCAAATCACTGCAGATGGTTTTTGTTTCCGGGTCGACACACGCCTGCGGCCATTTGGTGATTCCGGACCACTGGTAAGCAGTTTTGCTGCGCTGGAGCAATACTATCAGCGTGAGGGCCGCGACTGGGAGCGCTACGCATTTATCAAAGCACGCCCGGTAGCCGGTGACCTGGCTGCCGGGCAGCAGTTGCTCGGCATACTGAAGCCTTTCGTTTACCGCCGCTATATTGATTTTGGTGCAATAGAAGCACTGCGTGATATGCACCGGAACGTCCGTGACGACGCACAACGCCATGACCGCCTGGATGACATCAAGCGGGGGCCTGGTGGTATACGTGAAATAGAATTTCTGGTGCAGACATTTCAGCTACTAAGGGGCGGGCGGGAAACCGCGTTGCAAACACCCTCTATTTTCACTGCAATAAGTCACTTGCAAAAATTGGAGCTTTTACCGGAATCAGCCGTAACCGGGCTATTATCTGCCTATCGATTTCTACGCCTGGTGGAAAACCGTATTCAGGCACTGCACGACCAGCAAACCCACACAGTTCCAAAAGGTGAAGATGGACAGAAGGTGGCACTCGCCATGGGGTTTACAGACATGGGGGATTTCCAGGCAGCACTGGCTGAAACACGCCTGCAGGTGCAGTCACTGTTTGAAAAGAGCCTGCCACAAACACCCGGCCTCAGCGATGAAAAAGGCCCATGGCAGACCAGGTGGCAGCAGGCACGAAACAATGTGCAGGACACCGGTACCGATACCATCAACTGGAAGCCACTGGCAGACTTTGTAAAACGCCTGAACCGCCTGTCCCTCAGCCAGCGGGCCTCCCGGCGTCTTGACCAGTTTATGCCATTGCTATTGCAACGGATCGATTCAGTTTCCGCAACTGATGAAGTCGCTAACCGTGTCTTTGACCTGATATCAGCGATCTGCCGTCGTAGCGCATACTTGTCCTTATTGTTGCAAAACCCTGCGGCCACCGACCAGATGCTTAAGCTGTTTTCGGCCAGCAAGCGGGTTGCAAATGCGGTCACGCGTCACCCGGCCTTGCTTGATGAGCTGATTGACCCTGGCCTGGGTGCCTACCCACCAACCCGAAAGACCATTGAGGCAGGTGTTAAACGAGCACTGAAGGGCCAAACCGATACCGAAACGGCATTGCAGAGTTTGAATTACTACAAACACGCCGTCAGTTTGCAAATCGCCGTGGCCGTATTGCGATCAACCATGTCTGCATTCGAAGTACAGGCTGCCCTGAGCCAGCTTGGGGAGAGTCTGATCGCAGCCACTCTGGATTTGTCATTAGCCGAAATGAAGGTTCGTCACGGCAATTTACCCGGTCCGGAACTGGCCGTGATCGCCTACGGGAGCCTGGGGGCCCACGCCCTTGGCTTTGATTCTGATCTTGACCTGATCTTCCTTTACACACCGGCTGGCGGACTTTCTGATGGTGCGCGACCTGTACATGCCGAGCGTTATCACACCGGTGTTGCCCGGCGTTTTCTCAGCCTGCTTTCTGCAACCACCCCGGCCGGACGTCTGTACAGCATTGATGCCCGGCTACGGCCAAACGGGCGGGCGGGCCTGCTTGTATCCAGCGTTGCGGCCTTTAGCCGCTATCAGCAGGAAAAGGCCTGGGTGTGGGAGTTACAGGCGATAACCCGCGCCCGACCTGTGGCAGGCAATGCCGATGTTATGCAAGAGTTCTCAACCGCACGTCAACTGGCGCTGAGCAGGACTCGCGACCACGATCAGACGCGTGAGGAAGTACAAACCATGCGCCAACGTGTGGCCGAACAGCACACAGACGGCGATCCTCTCAAGCACGGGTCGGGCGGCCTGTTGGATATCGAGTTTGTGGTTCAGCTCGGATTGTTACTCAATTCTGAAGAATATCCCGAACTGGTTGACGTCACCCGGGTCAACGATCAACTCCACGCCCTGCAAGATTGTGGCTGGATAGATTCCAAGGCATGCCAGATGCTGGACACTGCCTACACACAACTAAGCCAGGCACGTCAGGAAAAAGCCCTTGTAGATGACATCGCCCAGGTTGATTACAAAGCGCTTCTGGCGATTGCCAAACCGCTTTGCGATGAAATTTTGAGGTAGAATAAGCCTATTATTATTGTGGAAACGACAAAGTGACTCATCGTACCGATGCTCAGAACGACTCGCTGGAATATGCGAACACACAAAAACGGGTAGAAGTAAGCCGTGCAGACCTGCCGATTTCCTGCCCGTTACCCAACCAGAAGCTGTGGAACGCCCATCCACGGGTCTACCTGCCGCTTGAAGACGGTGGTGAGGCCAGCTGCCCGTACTGCGGAACACACTACGTATTGATCGACTAGCGTGACCAAATTTTAGGCGCACACGAGTCCTAGCGCTTCCAGGTCGCTGCGGCCAGGCCCATCAGCATCCATATAAGCGAGGATGTATAAACGCCGTAAATAGCAAAATGGGAATTCAGCGGAAAAAGGATCAATACAAGCGCAAGCGCATAAGGAAATGCTTCCTGCCTGTTGGCCGGCAACATGCCGCGCCACGCCCGCCACAGCAAAATAAACCCCAGTATCAATCCCAGCAGGCCAACCGTACCGGTGTCTGCCATCACTTCCAGAACAATATTGTGTGCGTGTGTCTCCAGCATACCGCCGTCGCTGTGTACGAGGTGCCGATCATCCGCCGGGGCATAGTCGGGATAAGCAACCGGAAAGGCACGCACACCGACACCGTTGAACGGATTCTGACGATACATTTGCACGCTGGCTTTAAAAATGGGTACCCGCCAGGACAGGGCGTAGTCAACTGAAGATGCCGAGCCCTGTGCGATGGTCAGTGTGCGGCTGACGCGCTCCTGCACGGTGGGTGAAACAAGGTAAGAGATCACAATAACGGCCAGGGCCAATGCCGGGGTAATCAAGGTTGCCTTGCGTAAATCCCGGTTGTCCTTTCTGAACATCAACAGGAAATAGACAAATACCACGATACCCAGCGCCATCCAGCCGGCCCGCATACCTGAAATCATGACCGCACCGAGCACCAGCGCAAAACTTGCACCCCAGGCCCATACCGGCCAGCGGCGACGGGCATATTCAAATAGCAACGGTGAGAGCATGGCCAGCGTTGGGCCGAAAAACTGATACTTTTTTCCAAACAGGGCATTAAGCCGCTCTTCGTGCATCGGGATGCCAAGTAAATCCGTGCCGGTGATCAGTTGAACGTAACCATCAATCGCCCAGAATATCAGCAGGTAAGAACACCAGCGCAAGACCTGCCAACGCATTGAGGCCGAGTACAGCAACACGCCGACACTCATCGCCGCCATAAAATATCTAACTGCCGCCAAAGAAGTTATCCAGCTTTTTTGTGGTGCGTAGGAGTCGAAGCTGGAAATCACCATCGGAATCCAGAAACATAAAAACAGGGGTAGCAATAATGGTAACAGGGTTTTGATTCTTGTTTTGTGGTCATCCGAACGCAGCAGGAACAGCAACGAAATCGCAAAAATGGAGAGAGGTATCTCCGCCAATCGCCGGAAGGGCAACAAGGCAATAAATGACACTGCCAACCATACCGGCCATTCATTCTGGACGCGACGCATAAGAATTTTCATTGGTACTGATCCCTCGACAG
>Ga0164313_10001806_pt1 | contig 19152 bp, 14 predicted proteins | sample GuaBasSedimGuay4_FD_113735 | JGI IMG/M metagenome (GOLD analysis project Ga0164313, IMG submission 113735) | Subseafloor sediment microbial communities from Guaymas Basin, Gulf of California, Mexico - Guay4, Core 4569-4, 0-3 cm | ecosystem: Environmental > Aquatic > Marine > Hydrothermal vents... | reverse complement strand
TAAAGGATCAAATTTCAAACAAAAAGGAAAAGCAATAAAACTGAATTGAAAGTAAGAACCTTTGACAGAAAAGTAAACTATGGAAATATTTTTACGTCCCGATGCTTGGATAGCTTTGCTCACACTTACTTTTTTAGAAATAATTTTAGGTATCGATAATATTATATTTATATCTATCTCTGCAAGTAAGCTTCCAAAAAATCAAATTAAAAAAGCAACAAATATTGGACTATTATTTGCTATGCTGTTTAGAATATTGCTCCTTTTTGGCATATCCTACTTAATAGCAATGAAGAGCTCCATCTTCACAATTAATTTATCATGGATCCAGGCGAATGTTACAGGTCAAAGTCTTATTCTTTTAGCCGGTGGTATTTTTTTATTATATAAAAGCACACATGAAATTCACCAAAAAGTCGAGGGCATTAGACCTGATGATTCAGAATCGAAAAATAAAAATAAAAAGGTGTCTCTAACGGGTGTTGTATTTCAAATTGTTTTGATAGATATCGTTTTTTCATTCGATTCTGTTTTGACCGCTGTCGGCATGACAAGTGGCATTGACGGTGCCCTTATCATTATGGTCACCGCAGTGATCATTTCAATTCTTATCATGATGATATTTGCCGTTCCGGTGGGAAAATTTGTAAACAATCATCCAACTATTCAAATGCTCGCGCTCTCTTTTTTAATTTTAATTGGTTTTATGCTGGTTACAGAAAGTGCTCACTTGTCTAATGCCGAAATTTTTGGTCAACATGTAGGTGCCATACCAAAGGGCTACTTATATTTTGCAATCGCTTTTTCTTTAGGGGTGGAAGCTCTTAATATGAAAGTACGCAAAAATAGGAGTCCGGTTAAATAGTTGATTTTCAGACTAAATATCCGCATATTTTATTAAAAAAACGACTCAAATCGCCGGAATGTGGGATTTTTGAATTACATTTGTATCAAATTGCTAAATTTAAATCCCCTTGCTATGAAAAGAAAACTACTTTTTTCGTTTTTCGTGCTATTTACTGTTTTTTACTCAAATGCCCAGGTTATTGATATCATGGGTCAGGGAGTACATGGTAAAGTTAGTGCTACTTTAGAATTGACCAATGTTGACAATATAGATCATGTTGACGCTGTTGCAGTGTCAAAAGGTTTATATGCAACTCCTCCATTTGATGGTGTTCTATTTGATAATAATAATAATAATGATCAGGCTTCTGTCTGGAGTGCTGTTGATGAACATAATTCAACGGATAATGACGTATCAGTTGGTTACTATTCAAGATCATTTAATAATTTAACTGATAAAGATATAAATGCAACAATTAATATTAAAGATTATATCCATTCATTTTATGTTTATGTCTATAGAGATATACCCGATGCTCAATATATAAGTTTCTCAAATTTAAAGACATCCTTTATATTCCACAATGGCTCAAGTGATCCGGTAGAATATGATATACCTATTAACACTGCACCTTCTGCGAGAGATATTTTGGTTAAAATTCCGATTACGGAATTAGATGATACAGAAAGAATGATGGTAATTGATATCGATGCCGGATCTGTATCGAAACAAATAATAGAAACCACTTGGGGTGCTGGTATGGATAATTCTTTTTTACTCGGTGAATATGTTTTAGAAAATGTACCCGGAGATATAACGAATGTAAAAGTTAGTATTTATTCCCCAAATCCTAATATTGGAGAAGCTAATGGCGATTCATTTATAGTGGGTGGTGTTATAGTAAATGTCGATAAAGTATATGACGGCTGCACCCTAACACAAGGATACTGGAAAAATCACTCAGAATGTCCTCGGAATGGGAAAGGGCCTGAAAGAGATGATACTTGGGACTTAGTAGGCGATAATGCAGAATTGACAACTTTTTTTGAGTCGAATCAAAATTATTGTCAGGTTTTTGACACAAATTCTGGAAAAGGAGGCAAGTATTATATTTTAGCCCATCAATATATGGCAGCCGAACTAAATATTTTAAATAATGCGGACCCTACTTCAATTATGGAGACATTTAATAAGGCGACTCACTTTTTAACAATGTACAGCCCATCTGATGTTGATGGCGTCAAAGGATTAGAAGATCAATGTGTGGCCTTAGGCGAAATTCTTGATCGATATAATAACGGACGAATTGGGCCGGGACATTGTGATGACGTCAATACTATTTCAAATCTATTGAACGTCGACGAGGAGAATTCCGTAGAGAGAAATGTTGAAATCTATCCAAACCCGGTGACAGTGTTTGGTAGAATTCACTTTACACCTGTACAGAGTGCTGAAACAACTATTGAAGTATTCAATATATTAGGTCAAAAAGTTAGTGTTTTATACAATGAATACACAATGGGAGGAGTACCTGTATCAGTCGATTATGATACTAAACATATGAATAAAGGTATACATTTCATCCATATAAGGAATGGTTCCTCAACGGTTACAAAAAAATTATCAATTAGTAAGTAGTTTATAATTTAGATTGGATTTAAAAGAGATTGCATATTGCAGTCTCTTTTTTTGTATCATAGTTCACATTGGTCAATAAAATAAAGATTAACTTTGTGGCTACAATGAGTAATAATATTCTGCATAAAGTACTTTCTTATTTTCTGATATTAGTATTATTATTTCCTGTTGGAATTGGCTTTTCACACACCTTAGAGAATCACGAACACGATATTTGCATTGCAAAAATAGAAAAGCATATACATTCTCAAAAAATTAACTGCTCGTACTTACATTATATTACACATTTCCAATATCAAGATCAGGATTTTAATTTTTCTGTTTTATTATCCAATTTTATTTATTCAAAGCAAGTCTTATCAATAGAAAACTTCTATTTTTTATTTAATTCTTCTTTCTATTCAGTAAGAGGTCCTCCAACCATTAATGCTTTTTAAATTAGTTTAACTATTTATAAATCATTAATTTAATTAACATGAAGAATGTTATTTATATCCTTTTATTAGGGATTGCGCCTTTTGTACATGCCCAGAATTCGATACGAGGTAATATTACCGATGAAAACAAGACGCCTATATTTGGGGTCCAAATATATATTGAGTTACTACACGTTGGAACAACCTCCGATGAAAATGGAACCTTTGAACTTAAGAATATTCCGAATGGAAATCACTCAGTTGTATTCCATTATATAGGATTTAAAACAGAAAATATAGAAGTTCACTTATCAAATAGTCATAATGAAATAAACCTTCAATTAAGAGAATCTGTTTTTCTGATGGATGAGATTATTGTTTCCACGCCATTCCACAAAATACAGAGTGAGAATGTTATAAAAGTAGATTACAGAAGTATTAAAAGTTTAGAAAAAAATGGAGCACCAACTTTAATTCAAGGAATTGTTTCTATTCCGGGAGTAGAGCAAATATCGGCCGGAACGGGTATTGGAAAACCTGTTATTAGAGGCTTAAGTGGTAACCGGGTATTAATTTACACACAAGGAGTTCGACTCGAAAATCAACAATTTGGCATTGAACATGGCTTAGGTCTGAATGAAGCCGGTATTGAAAGTATTGAAGTCATCAAAGGACCGGCCTCCTTGTTATATGGATCGGATGCTCTGGGAGGTGTTCTCTATTTTAATCCGGAACGTTTTGCTTTAGAAAATGAAACTGATATTAATGTCAATCAAAAGTTCTTCTCCAATACCTCAGGAAGTAATACTTCCTTTGGTGTAAAAACATCAACAAAAGTCTTTAAATTCCTTTTTAGAGGTACTTACAACACGCATATAGATTACAAGATCCCAAATGGAAATAGAGTAACGAACACCAGATTTGATGAAAAAGATTTTAAAATTGGAATGGGGTATTCCTCTGATAAATATGTTTCAGAATTAAGGTACAATTTTATTAATTCTGTTATAGGCATACCGCAGGAAATAGGAATCCAATCGACTGACAGATCTCCGATCATTCCTTATCAGGATATCAGCAGTCAAATTTTAAGCTTGCATAATCATCTCTTTTTTGAGGATTCAAAATTGGATTTTAATTTTGGATATGTCTACAATAATAGAATGGAATTTGAAGAACACGATCATCATGAAGAGCAAGATCATCGTGAAGAATTGAAATATGAAGATGAAGAACATGCAGCATTGCATATGAAATTGAATACATTTACCTACGATGTCAAATATAATTTTCCAAAATATAAAACTTTTGAAAGCATTTTGGGAATACAAGGCTTAAACCAAGATAACAAAAACTATGGCGAAGAGATCCTAATACCAAATGCAAAAATCAATGATTTGGGTATTTTTGCTTCTGGCCTGTTTACATGGAGAGAAAACAACAGTTTTCAGGTGGGACTGAGATTCGATTTTAGAAATATAAAAACAGAAGAGCATATTATAAACCATGAAGATGAAGTCCATATTTTTGAGGATATCGATAAATCCTACAATAATTTTACAGGGTCTGTTGGTTACAAAACACAACTCGCAAAACCACTTGCATTCCGTATTAATTTGGCTTCGGGCTTTAGAGCGCCAAATTTAGCCGAGTTAACCTCATTTGGTGTTCATCATGGAACCAATAGGTTTGAAATTGGTAATCCAGATTTAAAAAGTGAGCAAAATATCCAAATCGATCTATCTTTGGAATATCAAAGCGAACATTTAGAGTTCTATGCCAATGGTTTTTACAATAACATATTGGATTATATTTTTATTAGCCCAACAGGTGAATTTGAAGATGAACATGAAATTTTTAGATATGTACAACATACTGCCGTTTTATATGGAGGAGAATTAGGATTGCACTTTCATCCCCATCCCATACACTGGCTACATTTTGAAAGTAATTTTGAATCGGTTACTGGAAAGCAAAAAAATGGTGAATATTTACCCTTGATCCCTACAAACAATTTATCCAATACGCTTAGAGGTGAATTTAGGGGGAATGACAAAGTAAATGAGATGTTTATTTCAATTCAGTATCAAAACTATTTTAAAAAAACAAATGTAAATTCATTCGAAAATCCCACAGACGGTTATAATTTGTTGAACTTCAGCTTAGGTGGAAACTTAAGTTTTAAAAAATCTGATCTGCATATTAATTTCAACATAAATAACCTGCTGAACAAGGAATATATATCACATCTTTCCCTGTTAAAAGTTAATGATATACCTAATATTGGAAGAAATATTGTTTTAGGGTTAAATTTCAATATATAAGCGTCATATTTAATTTTAATCAATTAATTTTGACGTCTCAAATAAAAAATCAATGAACAAACAACTTATAGAATGCGTACCTAATATAAGTGAAGGGCGCGATATAGATAAAATAAATTCAATTGCCAATATTGTTGAAACAGTTGACGGAATCAAACTTTTAGATGTTGATCCCGGGGTTGCCACCAACCGTACTGTGATTACCTTTGTTGGTGAACCTGAAAATGTAATCGAAGCTGCTTTTTTACTGATAAAAAAAGCTTCCGAATTAATTGATATGAGTAAACATGGTGGTGAGCATCCTCGTTTTGGTGCTACTGATGTTTGTCCCCTGGTGCCAATTTCTGGAATAGGAATGGCAGAAACTGCCAAATACGCTCATAAATTAGGAAAACGTGTAGGTGAAGAACTTGGAATACCCGGTTACTTTTATGAAAATGCAGCAAAGGAAGAAAAACGTAAAAACTTAGCCAGCTGCAGGTCTGGAGAATATGAAGGACTGAAAGAAAAACTAGCAAACCCAAAATGGAAACCGGATTTTGGCCCCTCAGAATTCACCGAGAAAACAGCCAGATCCGGGGCTACAGCGATATCTGCCAGAGATTTTTTAATTGCTTATAATGTTAATTTAAACTCTACTTCTGCCCGTCGTGCTAATGCCATTGCGTTTGACATTAGAGAAGCCGGAAGAGTTAAACGAGAAGGAAATCCAATAACCGGAAAGATAGTGGTTGACGACAATGGTGATCCTTTGCGCATACCAGGGAAATTAAAGGCTGTAAAAGGAATTGGATGGTATATTGAAGAATATGGAATTGCACAAATATCATATAATCTTACAAACATAAATATAACTTCAATGCATGTTGCATTCGATGAAACGTGTAAATCTGCTGATAAACATGGCTTACGGGTAACCGGTTCAGAATTGATTGGTTTAATTCCACTTCAAGCAATGTTGGATGCCGGAGATTATTTCCTAAAAAAACAAAAACGTTCTCTCGGAATTTCAGAAGCTGAAAAAATTAAAATCGCTGTAAGATCTCTGGGGCTGGATGATCTAAAGCCCTTCCATCCGAAAGAAAAAATTATAGAATATTTATTAGACGATAAAGAAAAACAAAGGTTAATTGACTTGACAGTCTCTGGTTTTGCCGAGGAAACAGCCGGAGAATCTATGGCGCCCGGAGGTGGATCTATTTCGGCCTATGTTGGAGTTTTAGGCGTTTCTTTAGGTACCATGGTTGCAAATCTATCGGCTCATAAAAGAGGTTGGGATGACCGATGGGAAGAATTTTCGGAATGGGCAGAAAAAGGCCAGGCCTATAAAAATAAATTGTTGTTTTTGGTTGATGAAGATACCAACTCTTTTAACAAAATTATCGACGGCTTTAGAATGCCAAAAGGTACTGATGAAGAAAAGGAATCCCGAAAACAAGCTATTGAGGATGCCACCAAATACGCAACCGAAATTCCATTTCAAGTGATGGAAACTTCTTATAATTCTATGGAAGTAATGCAAGCAATGATAAAAGATGGACTGCAAAATTCGTTATCTGATGCCGGAGTCGGTATTTTGTGTGCAAAAACGGCCGTAACCGGGGCGTATTTCAACGTCCGTATCAATGCTAAGGATATTAAAGATCAGAATTTTGCAAAAAACATTATCGCAAAAGCGGATAAAATATATCAAGCTGCTTTAGAAATTGAAAAAGAAGTGATTGCTTATATCGATTCGAAAATGTAAAGTTCAAATATCAGGGAGCCCTTGTAGGTGTTTTCATCGACATGGGAGTTAATGTATAAATTTGTCTGACTATGAAATTATTGTTGAAAAATTAAATTAGCAATAATCTTTTAAACGATGGATTTCATGGCTAAGGTCTAGATTACAAATTTTCATCTACTAGGTTTTATAAAGAATTACTGCTGAGTTTTTTTAGCTCCATTGCTTGTTTAAATATGAGATGCACTCTCTCTCATATCAATTATTGCTGAAAAAACTCCCAACCGAGCAAGCAGCCAATACCAATGTCTTAATCAATAAACTACCTCGACGCAAGCCTGCCTAACGGCAGTCAGGCATACGAGGTATTAAATTGAGTTTGCTATGCAAACAACCAGATTTTCCGTCCGCCGAATCCGCCAACGGCGGAGAAGGAGGATTATATATCAAGATTAAAATATTTTTTATATATTTACATAAGTACTTATATATATACTTATGGATAAATTAAAATCGTTTGGAGAATTAGCTCTGGGATCGCGCTTAAAAAGGCTAAGTGAGACATTAATGAAAGATGTAAAAATGATCTATAAAAGCCTGTATATAGATTTTGAACCCACTCATATGCCAGTTTTTAAAACTATTTATGAACAACAAAAGATAAGTATAGGTAAAATCGCTAACTTATTAAGTATCAGCCAACCTGCGATAACACAATTTACAAATAAATTGGAAAAAAAGAAATTAATAATTACTTCTACCGACAAAACTGACAGAAGAAAAAAAATAATTTATTTATCCAAAAAAGGGAAAGAAACTATACAAAGGCTCCAACCTATTTGGGAGGTTATCGATACTGAAATGAGAAATCTCACACGTTTTCAATCTCATAAGTTTATTGAACAGATTGATAATATAGAGAGCGAACTACAGAAAAAATCATTTTATAATAGAGTCCATGACTCCATAAAGACCAAAGTTGCTATTATTCCGTATTCTGATGAATCTGCACAACTATTTCACGATTTAAACATGGAATGGTTGGAGAAATATTTTAACTTAGAAGAACACGACAGGGATGTTCTGGAAAATCCCAGATCTTATATTATAGATAATAACGGTTTTATCTTCTTTGCAAAATACAATGATAATATTGTAGGAACAGTCGCTCTAATGAATGAACCCGGAGGTTATGAACTTAGTAAAATGGCTGTTTTACCTAATTATCAAGGATTAAAAATAGGACAAAAACTAATGGACCATTGCATTCAGTTTTCAAAAGAAAAAAATTGGTCGGCAATATTGATCTATTCTAATACCAAACTTTTTCCGGCTATCAACATGTATAGAAAAAATGGTTTCGTTGAAATTCCTATAGAAAAAAACACCCCCTATGAAAGAGGAAACATTAAGATGGTTTTACACCTGTGAAAGAATATTATTTTCATCTTTTTTAAAAATTCCGTTGCTTTTACCTAACTTTAACAATAGCATAATACATCTTTCTTTAATTATTGTTTATTTAATAGCTTAAAATAACTATTTTTATTATGTTTATGTATTAAGACAATAATACCGAATAAATTAGCCTTTACTGGAAATATATGTGAATCCAGCGAATTTGTATCCAAATAATTATGAATATGAATATGAAATTTCCTGACTATATACAAAATTTTGAAAAAACTTTAAAATCGGCTTTTCATGAAATAGCCGATATCGATAAATTTAGTCTGGACCGTGGTATCCCAACATCAGTTTTAACTAAAATTATGAATGAAGTTCCATTATCTGTTGCTATTCCTAAAAGTTATGGAGGGCGAGGTGCCATTGTAAAAGAATGTTTAGGAGTGCTCTCCGCAGCTTCATATGAGTCATTGCCATTGTCATTAACCTTTGGAATTAACATCGCACTTTTTATAGAACCTGTTGCAAAATATGGTAAGGAAGAAGTAAAGGCAGGAATTTTTAAAAGATTTATTGAAAACCAGCAAATGGGAGGATTAATGATCACAGAGCCTGATTATGGAAGTGACGCCTTAAATATGCAAACATATAATACCAAACATGGGGAGACCTATCATATAAAAGGCACAAAACATTGGCAAGGTCTAACAGGAATGGCTGATTATTGGCTAATTACTTCCAGATCCAAGAATGACCAGGGTGTTTTGAGTCGCGATATTGATTTTTTCATTTGTGATGAATCTAAAGAAGATCAAAAAATTATCGTAGAAGAATTATTTGACAACTTAGGCCTCTATATGATTCCTTATGGAAGAAATATATTAGATCTTCAAATTCCTGAAGAGTACAAGCTTCAGCCGGAAAGTACCGGGATTAAAATGATGCTTGATATTTTACATCGTTCCAGAATGCAATTTCCAGGTATGGGTATGGGCTTTATAAAGCGAATGCTTGATGAAGCTCTAAAGCAGTGCAGGAATAGAATTGTCGGAGGGAAAAATTTGCTTTCACTGGATCAAGTTCAGCATCAAATTTCCAGAATACAGAGTGCCTATACAATTTGTTCAGCGATGTGTTTCACGAGTAGTTCCAAAAGTGGTATTGACAAAAATCTGTCACTTGAAAATATTGAAGCCAACAGCATGAAAACTGTAGTTACAGATCTAATGCAAGAATGTGCTCAAACAGGTACTCAACTATTCGGTGCACAGGGTTTCAGGATCAGTAATATTGCCGGAAGGGGAATTGTTGACAGCAGACCTTTTCAAATTTTTGAGGGCTCTAATGAAATGTTGTACTCACAAATTTCTGAAGCTCTTATTAAACTGATGAAAAGAAAGAAAGAGCTCAATCTATTTAAATTTTTAGAAGATTTTGATTTGACCTCTAAGTCAGCAGAGTATTTTAAAAAAGAGATCAATTTCACAATTGACATTAATTTGCCACAACGAAAATTAGTTGATCTTGGTAAAGCGATCAGTAGAATTGTTTCTGCCGGTTTTGTTTTGGATATGGGTGCAAGTGGTTTCAGAAAAGATCTGATAGACAACTGTATAACAACACTAAGACAAGATATTTCAAATTTAATGAACTCCTTTAATTTTAATAATGATATTAATAGTATAGAGGATTATCAAGAAGGAAGCTCATGGTTACAATTCTGTTAACTTTATTCAAAAAAGACCTCTTGGGAAGTAAAATTTTATGATTTTTTGTTTAAAGTGAGTCTTTTGATTAGATTTATAGTCTAAAACATACTATTAATCATAAATCTATTTGATATGAACAAAAATGGTCAATGTACATGTAATTGCGAGCAATGTAAAAATGGACAGTGTCAAAACTGTACCTGTGAAAATTGTTCCTGCTCCGGTTGTGATTGTTAAACCCGGAGTAATTTAACTGGAATTGGTAAATGAAAGAGTTGAGATTAATCATTCAAAAATAAAGAGTTTTTTGAATATTTTAATCTTTTAATAGGGAATTTCCTATTGCACAGGAGAGACATCTGTTCAAATTACAATACTCCTTTTTTAACTGTAAAAAGGATTGGCTGTGAAGCGCATTCTTAATAATTGATGCATCTTCCTGATTACTTTGCAACAAGAGTTCATATTTCTTAATTATATTATTCTTTTCAGGCTGAATTTGATGGATTAAATTTAAAAAATAGGTCGGATCTACGTCTCCCATCTCTTTATAATAAGTGAATTTTAAAGGAATTATAGTATTTATAAGTAATAAGTCAATAAATGATTTGCTAAGTCTTTTATTGCTTTTTGATGATACAGAAGAAAAATTGTAATGATCCCGCCAATAGACTGACGGCTTAATATCAAATATACTGTACAAATCGATTTTACTTTTTGCTTTCAATATTTTTGCAAACAAGCTGCGATTGACAAAATACAATTTAGATAGTTGCGATATTCTTATCGTAGGAAAATTACTCGGTCTTAATCTGAAAAATTGAAATTGACCTTTATTTAGTGGTTTTAAATCATATTTTAATTGTAGATATTTATATTCTTTTTGAAGAATTCTGTAATATCCATCTTCCAGCTCGTCAAACAGCAAACCCGCCTGACCAAAAAATAAGGCTTCGAGTTTATTCAAATTATTTTGTTCCTTTCGAACAATTTTAAATTCCATTGAATTTGACAAATTCAAAAATGACTCTCCATTAACTTTAAGACCAAAATTCTTGGCCAAAAGTTTAAATAATGTAGCTTCCCAATCATATGCACATTTCTTCAACAATTGCTGAATTTCTATTGATTTTTGCTCTAATCTCTCAAAATATAAACTTTCCAACCAATTATTTAAAGTGAATTTATCAACCGAATGAATGTCATTCTCACAATTGATCCAATGAATTGGTTTTGAAAATAATTTCTGATATTTTCCGATAAGGTCCTTTGAAACTATCTTGCTTAACTCTAGCGTAGGGATAACCTGATTATTACTTCCAAATACTTCCACATCATTTGCCCAGACCACATGAAGAATTACATTGTCATAATTTGTATCAGATTGATGTCCATGGACATACCAATCTGAAGATTTTATATGAATTTCAACATTTCCTACCCAAATTTGATTTCCAATTTTTATTTTACTGTTAAAAAAATCAGGACCTGAATTAAAATTATGTTGACCGGTTTTGAGTATCTCTAAAGGGAGATTTTGGGAAGTTTTTAATTCTTTGATCGCAAAGAACTTATATTTCCATAAATAGTGCAGGAATTCTTCTTTCATCAAGATCACATTTTTCAATTTGTGAACATAATGAGTAGAAGTTAACAGTTTACTTATGCATTAACTCATTAATTTGTGCATATTGTAGTAACATAATGGTTTTCGCATCCTTAATTGCCCCGGTTTTGATCATGTCCAATGCATTCCCAAAATCAAGCTCTAAAATGTTAATTTCTTCATGCTCAGAATCTAAACCTCCTCCCTCACTCACTTTCATCGCATCCTCATATTCCGCAATAAAAAAATGAATCACCTCCGTTACTGCCCCTGGTGACATATAAGATTCAAATACCTTTTTTACATTTTGTATTTTATATCCAACCTCTTCTTCCGTCTCTTTAATAATACATGTCAGCGGATCATCACCATCCAACAGTCCACCACAAGTTTCTATGATCATTCCGGTTTTATTCCCGTTGAGGTAAGTAGGCATCCTAAATTGTTCAATTAAAATAATTGTTTGTTTTACTTTATTATAAAGAAGAATTGTAGCACCATTTCCCCTGTCATAGGATTCTCGAGATTGGTTAACCCAATTACCACTCTCTAATTGATAATCAAAATTAATATTGTTTAGTGTGTACCAATTATCAGATAATAATTCGGTTTTTATATTCTTAACTCTTTGATTCATTTGATGAAATATTACCTGATCAATTTTCTATATTTAATCCTTTTAGGCATTATATCCCCACCCAAACGTTTCTTTTTATTTTCTTCATATTCGGAATAACTGCCTTCAAAATAATAGACTTGAGAATCTCCTTCAAATGCCAAAATATGCGTACAAACTCTATCTAAAAACCATCTATCATGTGATATCACAACTGCACATCCTGCGAAATTCTCCAATCCTTCTTCCAAAGCTCTTAAAGTGTTGATATCCAGATCATTAGTTGGCTCGTCCAATAGAAGCACATTTCCTTCCTCTCGCAATGTCATGGCCAGGTGCAAACGATTTCTTTCTCCTCCCGATAAGGCTGAAACTTTTTTATTTTGCTCAGAACCACTAAAATTGAATCTTCCCAGATATGCACGAGAATTTACTTGCTTCCCACCCATCATAATCAATTCCTGTTCATCTGAAAAATTTTGCCATATACTTTTCTCCTGATCAATATTAGAATGTGCTTGATCCACGTAGGCAAGTTTTACCGTTTCTCCAACTTTAAATTCGCCATTATCAGCGGTTTCTTCTCCCATGATCATTCTGAAAATTGTTGTTTTTCCAGCGCCATTCGGACCGATGATTCCAACAATCCCATTTGGTGGCAAACTAAAATTCAAATCTTCGTATAATAATTTATCACCATAGGCCTTTGATACCGCCACAGCTTCGATCACATTATTCCCTAAACGAGGCCCATTTGGAATATATATTTCCAATTTTTCTTCCTTTTGTTGTTGGTCCTGATTTATTAATTTATCATAATTTGATAAACGAGCTTTTGATTTTGCATGTCTGCCCTTGGGCGCCATCCTTACCCATTCTAATTCACGTTGTAAGGTTTTTTGACGTTTAGAAGTAGATTTTTCTTCTTTGGCCAGTCTCTCTGTTTTTTGCTCCAACCATGAGGAATAATTACCTTTCCACGGGATACCTTCCCCTCTATCAAGTTCTAATATCCAACCTGCAACATTATCTAAAAAATATCTATCGTGTGTAACGGCAATTACAGTACCTTTATATTGAGCAAGATGATGTTCTAACCAATGTACCGACTCGGCATCCAAATGATTCGTTGGCTCATCCAATAACAAAACATCTGGTTGTTGCAATAATATCCTACAAAGGGCAACTCTTCTTTTTTCCCCCCCTGATAAATTTTTAATAGGTGTATCCCCAACAGGCGTGCGCAATGCATCCATTGCTATTTCTAATTGGGTATCTAATTCCCAAGCGTTCAAGGCATCTATCTTATCCTGTAGTTCCGCTTGCTTAGCCATTAATTTATCCATCTTATCCGGATTTGAATACACTTCTTCTAAACCAAACTGATCATTAATCTTATTGTATTCATCCAAGATGGCTACAGTTTCCGATACCCCTTCCTTTACAATATCTATAACCGTTTTAGAATCATCTATCTCAGGTTCTTGCGGTAAATAACCTACCGAATAATTTGGAGAGAAAACAACATTTCCCTGATAATTCCTTTCAATTCCTGCGATAATTTTCAACAGGGTTGATTTCCCAGATCCATTTAAGCCTAAAATTCCAATTTTAGCTCCATAAAAGAAACTCAGATATATATTTTTAAGTACTTGTTTATTTGTTCCTTGGTAGGTTTTATTAACTCCACTCATGGAGAAAATCACCTTTTTATCGTCGGCCATAGTTTTTATTTTTTGATTAACTGACAAATATACTAAGATTTGACTTGCTTTATTTTCTGAATACATCAAAAAAAAATCCTGTTTTAGCAGGATTAATTTCTAATATTCCAAATGCCTTATATAGGCTAATTTTCGTTCCCATATTTTTAAATCCTCACCGTATTTTTCTATGTTTTTGTAAACATTTTTCACCAATGGGTTATCGTCTGTGGCATTAGAAATAAAACTAATATTATTTTCCAATTGTTTGATTTCTTTTGTTAGATCATCCACTTTTCTTTTGATAAATAATTGTTCATTATCAAGTTTTCTGAAATCCTTTTGATCAAAGTACGCATCAATAACATTTTTGAATTTCAATAAGGCAGTTTCTTCTCTACTAATATTTAATTTTTTACATGCAGCATCAATGATTTTATTCAATTTTGCTTCAATATGACGCATGTTAACCGGAACAACACCAAGTTCTCTCCACTCGGAAATATATTTATTTATCAAATCAAGATCTAGCTTATCCTCCGATTCTATATCTGCCTTAAATTTCTCCAATAATTCCTTTTTCTTATTGAATATTAAAGTTTGGCCTTTACTATGCCCATCTTGCATATTGTGCAATCGATCAAAATAATAATTACACGCCTCCTTAAATTTTTTCCAAATTTTATCAGAATCTCGTCTTGGGACATGCCCAATCGTTTTCCAGTCAGCTTGTATTTTCTTAAACACTTCTGTTACCATTTCCCAATCTTCACTATCTTTCAATGATTCTGCCTGTTCAATAAGTTGCATCTTTCTCGCCAGATTGTCTGATTGATCTTTCTTAATACTTTTATAAAATACGTTCTTAGCTTTATTGAAATTTCTCGTTGCATCTTTAAAGATTTGCCAAACCTCTTCATTTTTTGATCGTGGAACTCTGCCTATGGCAAAAAACTCCTTTCTCAGATCTTCCATTTCTCTTATCGCATTCTGCCATAACTTATGAGAATTATAACCTTCTGTTTTAATGGCTTTTATCTTATCAATTATAGCCAATTTCAAACCTACATTTTCTTTGAATTTAGACTCTAATTCATTTTGAAATTCATGACGTTTGTTATGTATTTTTTTTGTTGCTTCACTAAATCTATTCCATACTTCCTCACGGACATCTCTACCAACAGGACCTATATCCTCTTTCCACATTCTGTGAATAATTTGCAATTCTTTAAAGGCTCTATTCACATCAGGGTCATCCCCCAGCTTTTCAACCTTCTCAATTAATTTAGTTTTTTCTTCCAGGTTATGTTTGAAATCTAAATCTCTAAAATCATTATTCAGGTGTAGCAGGTCATAAAATCTTTCAACGTGATGGTGATAAGTTCTCCAAACATCATTGTATTTCGTGTGTGGTATTTGACCTATGGTACGCCATTCATCTTGTAAGGATCTGAAATTCTTATACATCGTAGATGGCTCAGCAGTGTCTATCAATTCTTTTAAATCATTTATCAACTGCAATTTTCTTTCGTGGTTCAGTTTCTGCTCTACTTCGATGTCCTTATAATATTTTTGGCGCTTCTTTTTAAACTCGTAAAGAACATCATTAAACATATTCTTTACCGGCAAGTAAAATTTAAAATCAATTTCATTCCCGCCATCTTTTATAAATTCTTTCTTTTTATCTGCAATAAAGCCCTTGTATTTTTTATCAAAATTTGATCTTAGAACCTCAAATTGTGCCTTAATTTTATTAATGGTAAACTCATCAACTAATTGCTGCATGAAAACAACGATCTCATCTAAATCTAATTTAGTATAATCTATGGTGGGGACTTCTTTTGCCGCCTTATCCTTTGGGGTTATTGACTCTTTAGAAGGGGCAGAACCTTCTGTATCTTTTACTGTTTCACCCGGTTCAGCTTCATCTGATTCATTTTTACTTTCATCTTCTTCAACCTTTATTGATCCTTCATCCTTCTTTGCATGAACTTCACCCTCTTCAATCGATCCAAAACTTTGTTCCACAGCTTTTTCTTTAGCGTCAACCGCCTTAACTAATCCTGATTTTTCATCTTCCTTTGCCTGAATATCACCCTCTTCAATCGTTTCAGAACTTTGTTCCACAGCTTTTTCTTCAGCGTCAACCGCCTTAACTACCTCTGATTTTTCATCCTTCTTTGCCTGAACTTCACCCGCTTCGATCGTTTTCGAACCTTGTTCCGCAGCTTTCTCTTCAACATCAACCTCTTTAGCTACTTCTGATTTTTCATCCTTCTTTATTTGAACTTCACCTTCTTCAATCGTTTTCGAACCTTGTTCCGCAGCTTTCTCTTCAACATCAACCTCTTTAACTACTTCCGGTTTTTCATCCTTCTTTACTTGAACTTCACCTTCTTCAATTGTTACAGAACTTTGTTCCACCGCTTTTTCTTCAACGTCAACTTCTTCAACTACCTCTGATTCTCCATCCTCCACAGATATTTCTTCAACTGTTTCGGGTTTTCCCAAACTAAGTTCATTAGAATTTACAGAATGATCAGCCTTTTCAGGAGATTCTCCATTTGCTACTTCATCCTGAGGAAGTTCTTTCTTCTCCGACTTTTTATCATTGGGAGGTTTTTTTTCTTCACTTTTTTCTATTGTACTGTCAATATCATCATTGTGTTCATCCGGAGATAAGTTCTCAATATTTTCGTCTAACATTTTAAAAATGTTTAAGGTTCCTTTATAATTTAATTACTTGTAAAAGTTTTGAAAGATAATGATAGATCATCAAATCACAAAACGATACGTATTTTTAGATGAAAAAATTATCTTATCGTTGCGCTCATGTTCATAAGTTCAGGAATTCCAAATTTCCCAAGAACGATCAGCCTGCAATTGCAACATTTCTTCACCATTTTTAATTTTTGCACCACGCTCTTCACCCCTGGCTAAAAATGTTGAAACTTCGGGGTTATAAACCAAATCATATAAGAAATGTTTATCCCCTAGAAATTCGTACGGTATCCCGGGTGAACTCTCTATATTTGGAAAGGTTCCAACAGGGGTGCAATTTATGATAAGATGATGATTGGAAATAACTCTTACATCTAAATCATCATAAGAAATAGTTTGAGTATTGGTCGGGTTTCTCGAAACAAAATTACAATAGATATCATTTTTTTTGAGTACAAAAGCAATTGCTTTAGAAGCACCACCGGTTCCTAAAATCAAAGCTTTCTTTATATCTGAATGAAGAAGAGGTCTCAATGAATTCTCAAAACCATATATATCTGTATTATAGCCTTTTAACTTTCCTTCCTTCATTATTTTAATAGTATTTACGGCTCCTATCGTATTTGCGTCCTCATCAATTTCATCCAAATATTTGATTATATCCTGCTTATACGGAATTGTAACATTAAAGCCTTGAATTTGGCCTCTCAGATCCTTGTACATAGCAGGAAAATCTTCGATAGCCCGCAAATCAAAATTCTCATAGGTATAATTATTCAATTCTAAATTCTTAAACTTTTCGGTAAAATATTTTTTTGAAAAGGAATAGGATATGTTTTTCCCTATCAATCCAAATTTTTTATTTTTCGTCATAATTTTCGCATTCTTCCTATAATATATTATGTATTTGTTTTATCCCTTAGTATATCCTGTCATTTTAATTCTATAAAATTTCTTAAAATTTGTTCCCCTATGTCACTACTCTTCTCTGGATGAAACTGGCACGCATAAAAATTCTCCTTTCGGATGGCACCCGCATAGGTCAGACCATAATCAGTTGTGGCAATAGTATATTCATTCTTAGGCACATAATAACTATGTACGTAATAAACAAATGAATTCTCGGGAACATTCCTGAAGAGTGGGTTTTCAAGATTTGTTAAAGTATTCCAACTTATTTGTGGCACTTTTACCCGGTTTGAAAACTTTAAAACATCTATAGGGAAAATATTCAAACATTGGGTATTGTTCTCTTCAGAAAAACGACACATCAATTGCATGCCTAAACAGATACCTAAGACTGGTTGTTTAAGCTTGGGTATTACTTCTTCCAATCCGTATTTTTTTATCTCTTCCATTGCGCTGTTGGCCTCTCCTACTCCCGGAAAAATAACCTTATCTGCATCTCGAATGAGTTTTGAACTATTTGTACAGATAGCATTATAACCCAACCTTTCAAGGGCAAATTGTACCGATTTAACATTTCCCGCTCCATAATCTATAATAACTATATTCATATTGATCTTTTCTAGGTTCCTGAGTTAAGGATTTAAGCCAACCCTATAATGCATTCCCTTCCACTTATCATTTAATTATAACATTCCCTTGGTGGTTGGTAAAATCATTTTATCAACATCTCTTTTTATTGCTACTTTAATGGCTTTTGCAAAAGCTTTGAAAATTGCTTCAATTTTATGGTGTTCATTGCTTCCCTCCCCTTTTATATTCAAATTAGCTTTTGCTCCATCCGTAAAGGATTTAAAAAAATGATAAAACATTTCGGTCGGCATTTTCCCAATCATTTCCCTTTTGAATTCAACGTCCCAAACAAGCCAGTTTCTACCTCCAAAATCAATTGCCACCTGAGCCAAACAATCGTCCATTGGTAAACAAAACCCATATCGCTCTATTCCAAGCTTTTTACCAAGTGCCATCGCGAACACCTCACCCAATGCAATAGCCGTATCTTCTATGGTATGATGCTCATCCACTTCTAAATCACCATTTACTTTAATTTCCAGATCCATATTACCATGCCTGGAAATTTGTTCTAACATATGATCGAAAAATTGGATACCGGTTAAAATATTGCTAAACCCTGTACCGTCGAGGTTTAATTTTATATATATATCGGTTTCATTTGTTCTTCGAGAAATTTCCGCCACCCGGTTCTCCAATTTTAAAAACTCATAGATTTTATTCCAATCATTACATTCTAAGGCGATTACACTGCTTAGTTCATCTCTTTTTACAGTTATTTCAGCGGTTCCTAAATTCGTATTGTCATTAATAAAAATTCCCCTTGCATTTAAATTCTTGGCCAACTGCATATCTGTGAGTCGATCGCCAATCACAAAAGAATTTTTCAGGTCATAATCATCTGAAAAATACTTAGTTAATAAACCGGTATTAGGCTTTCTTGTGTCAGCATTGTCTTTA
>Ga0164313_10001805_pt1 | contig 19156 bp, 31 predicted proteins | sample GuaBasSedimGuay4_FD_113735 | JGI IMG/M metagenome (GOLD analysis project Ga0164313, IMG submission 113735) | Subseafloor sediment microbial communities from Guaymas Basin, Gulf of California, Mexico - Guay4, Core 4569-4, 0-3 cm | ecosystem: Environmental > Aquatic > Marine > Hydrothermal vents... | reverse complement strand
TACGCCACTTAGCATTCGATATTGGATACACTTGTAAATTAAATGATATACCAAATTGATTAGGTACTAAGCTACTATCACTAGTACCTTTTACAATAGTAGTACCACTATCATCTTGCATATCATCAGAATTATTAGAAATTCTAATACCAGCCATATCACTTACTCCTCTTATTATTTATGTACCATTCTTTACTGATAGATACTACACTATCAGCAATATTCATAGCACGAGGTACATGCGATACATTATCACATGCACATTGATCAACAACTGACATAGAGTCAGTTAAAAAATTATTATTAACACCACGTTCTCTAACAGCAAAACACAAGGCAGACATCTCTGCCTTGTTTATATCTTCAACATGAATCCTCTTAGTATTACTTAAAAGTAAATCACTAGTAGTCCAACCAATGAAAGCAACCTTAGTATACTTATCAAATGTACTGTCAATATAAATATTCATTATGCTGGAACTGGTTCAGCTTTCTTAGAGCTAAACATTTGACTAAATTTCTCCATAATCCAAGCAACAATACCATTGAAAGTATCCTTAGTCCATTGCATAGCAGTCTTTACACCATCAACAACAAGAACTACAGTCTTGTTAGTGATAACAGCATAAGCACCCTTACGATACTTAATAGCCCATTGATTCATCTTTCCAGTTTCAACAGCATGACACATGATATTATCAATAGCTGTCTTCATATCTTCATTCTCTTCACGCAAATCATAAAGAGCAAATGTAGCATCATATATCATAAAATCATGCTTAAAATTATCACAATAGATAACCCCAAATGGATCATCAACGATTTCATTTCTACTCATAAAAATAACAAGATCATTAATATAATCTTTTAAAGCAGGCTTAATAGCATCCTTAGCTCTAGCCTTAAGTTTCTTATCTTTTGCTTGATCAAAATCAGTAACAGCCTTAGTAATCTTACGATAACCTGTATCAATAACAGTTAATGGTCTTACACTCATAATATTCTCCTAAATTATTTAAACAAAAAAACTCTTATTAAAAGGTCAACGCTCTTACATAAGCATCCCATCAGGGATGTTATTAACTACATTATTGGGCGACAGCCCAATAACAAATAAAACTATAAAGCATTCACATTTTTTAAACCAAACAACGGACGTTCAAGCAAGTTTACATCTTTCCTACTAAATGCAAGTTTATTCTTATTAAAGGAAGTAACCCTTTTCTTCCTAGTTTCTTCGCCAATGAAATTATCTATAATTTCATCAAGCTTTGGATGCATACTAGAATACTTATCATAAGATTTCTTAGTAATAAGTTTCATATCTCCATCCAAAATAAAATAATGATCTTCAGCATTCCAAGAAACCTGAATCGCAATCTTTTGTAATTGTCCTTTATCTAAAAACATTTCAATTTTACTAGATACTCTAGCTACATCTTTATCCACATTTGCTAATTCTCTAACAAACGTATCTAATGTAACTGCCTTTTTTATATCCAAAATCATAATATTTTCCTTTTATAATCGTAAACCCCACTAAAAAGGCCAATATGCAAAACATATTGACCTTGTAAATTATTATTATAGTATTCTACTTAATGAATATCTGGTGCTGGCTCAAACATTAATGTTGAACCACTACCATTGTGGTGTTTACATTCAATCCCATTAAATTCCTCATAATTAGCTAAATTATAACTAAAACGAGACTCTAATTGATCATAAGGTAAATCATCATGACTAACTAAGCAATTAACAAGAAACCAATCAACTGCATCTCTTTGAGATTGAAAATATAAAAACTTTTTACCATCTCCATATAATTCTACATCAGGATTACGAATCTTAACAATATTACGTTTAATACGTTTATCATTGCGTGGATAAGTATCTATTGCACGAGCCATTATATCTCTCCTAGGGCTAATTCGCCCCTTACTTTCATCAATATCTTACCAGTATGGTTTTCACCAATACCATCAGCATTAATTCCCCAATAAGAACCACCTTTATCCCATGGAGCATATTCTTCAAGCTCAGAATCAGAAGTCTTTAACAACTTCTCTTTAAGTAAATCATTTTGTATAAACTTTAATCTGATAGCATAAAGCATCACATCAAGTTTAATATCATGCCAATCATTACGCATCTGAACATTACGTCCAGCTTTCTTGGCCTCAAATGAATTCATTTCCATAATATTATAAAAATCATCTTTACAACAACACTTATGAGCTTGAAAATAAGATTCAACACTATTCCAACCATGATTCATCTTATCAACAAATACACAAATATACATATTACTTAACCATACATACTCTATGGTCTTAGAATTAAATCTAATCATCAATACTACTCCTTATTAGAATGAAGATTATAATAATTTTTAACCAAAAATAAACGATATAAACTCTTTAGCATATTCTCTACCAAGTAAGTCTTCAATATCACCAAACGATGTATTACGTTTAACAATAAATGCATCATCTAAATCTAAAGGTTTATTTAAAGATCCAATCGCTTCAGCCGTACACCAGCTGAGATCATCTTTCCATATAAAACCATAAACTTTCTTGTCACAATTAGTAACTTCTAAATCATGACAATTACAATCCGTACAACATGCCATCATGTTATTATTCTCCAGAAACTATAAGCTGAGTACAGCACTTACATGCCATATCATGATTAATTATTTTAATATCAAACTTCCTAACCAATTCCATTTCATCACAAATACTTTGAAGATAGCTAATAAAAATAGCTGGACCTCCAAGATTATCTTCAGAACGTGGATCAGTTAAAATCTTGTCCATACATGGACATTCTTCCCCCTCAGTAACAAGAGATAAAATACATTCATCCTTGTTACTGTCAAACATACAATAATGCTTAAAGTTGCCTTTATTATGCTCAGCCACCCATAAGACATCGCTTATGTGGTGGGTAGTGGGTTTATTAGTGGCACATTCCTTTAAACATTTAACTGCATTACACATAATTAATATCACCCCTTATTAGAATTTTCTAATTATAATTTATAATTAAACTAAAAATTGATAATACCACTCTAAAACAATTACCAATAAATAATTTAAAATATTATTGTTTAAATAAACTGGTAAAACACGATCTCCTATAGTAGTTAACTCATTAAAAGGTCAACGCTTTTGCATTGTTGGGCAACAGCCCAACAACTAACAGCTCTGACAAGAGCTGTTAGCACTTAAAGAATCCATCACGATGTGATTTCCAATAAGTGCCAAGAAGCTTACATGCTTCTTCTTTCGTTACTTCTCTTACCTTAAACTGTCTGTCAAAGGTAGAGAAACCAAATAATTTACAAGCATCACCTATTTTAAATAGGTGCATACTAAGACCAGCATCTAACACCTCATGGTGTTCAGAAGACTCCATGAGGTTAATAAGACTATTATAAGCATCTCTATTAACACAACTCTGATAAGTTGGATGAAGTAAACTCTTCCAACTATCATAAGAATGGTAACGGCTTTCCTTAATAGCTACAATTTCCATTCATTATTCTCCAGCTCTTCGAGCTCCTTATCAAATAACATATCAGTAAGACGTTTACGCTGATCACAAAAATTTTGCTGTGACGCAGTAAGATCATTACTCCTACTAGAAGTCCTCTTCTTAGTTCCACCACCAATCTTGGTGATAGCAGCTCGTTGAGCCTTAGTAGGTTTATTAAGAGACATTTATATCAACCTCCTCCAGTCAATATACTAACAAGTATCATTAAGATACCGAATACAATCCAACCCATATTAACATCTCCTCCTAGCCAATTTTATACATAAGAATCAACACGATGGTTCCAATAATAATATACCATTGTAAAAATTCAATCATAATTTACTCTCAATAAGTTAGGAAACAAGAACAAAATCTTCCCATCTATCCTTCATGCGTTCAATAGCATGACCAGGGACGTCATGGATAGAACCATAGTCACCAGTACAAGTAATTATCTCAAGTTTAATACCCTTACTATTAGCAAAATCAATATAAGATTGCATTTCCTTAATCATAGTAAATGTATTAGCAACAACTACATTCTTACCATCTAATAGATGATACTTAGTTATATTCTGACACCAAGTATGAGCTTTACCAAGTTCTGTAGGATCAAACTTATACTCACCATCTTCAACAAACCACATGTCTGCTTCAACATGAACAGTTGTCATAGGATTAGCATCCACCATTTCTTTAGCGCGCGTACTCTTCCCACTTCCAGGAAGCCCACGAATTAACGTCAAACTACACATACAATCTCCTTAAAGTTGATTACCAAAACCATCGACCTTGTAATAACCAGAGCCATAACAAGTATAACAATTAGGTCTTAATCCACCACATCCACATTCACGAGTAATTACTTGTTCCTGTTTAAACTTAATCTGAACCACTGTTAGTGGTTTAGATTTAGGTGGCTTATTAAGATTATTAATCTGTTCACTACTTTGCATTCAAATGCTCCTGATTCTAATCCTTAACTTCGTTAAGACCAGAATCTTGTCCACATTGATTCTGGTAATATTCATTAATTTCATTATCAAGATCATGAGCAGCAGTAGCTAACCTGATAATCCTAAGCCAATTAGGATGATTAGTAATACGTTGATCTAATTCAGCAAGAATATCAACCTTATACTTCTTCATCTCAAGGCCAATACCATTAGCTATAACTTTAGATGACTTCTTACTACTTGCATGATGCCAAGTATAAATAACTACATTATCAGTATAAATACCATATTCATAAGATTCATTACCAATAAATTTAAATATATTAGCAATATCATCAGGACCATGTTCTATTACAGAGAACAAGGTCCCATTAGTCTGAAGATAACATTTCTTAACATTATCACTACCAAACAATGATACTAATTCCTTACGCATCTTCTTACGCAACTTGCGTGAGTTGACACCATGTGTCATTAATCTTGAAAACATAATACACTCCTGTTATTTATCCAACCAATTAACTATTTTATTTAAATCTTCATTATTACCAAGATTATAAATAGGGATACCATGATCTGTGGCCATTCTTAACGCTTGAGCTGTTCCACCGATCATAGCACCATTTCGTGTCCAACAAACAATAAACTTAGCAGGTGTATCCAGATTAACACCAAGCACTTGATAACAATTGCGTGCTTGTAACTTTCTGCCACCTTGCTTAAGACAATCCCAAGCAGGATGATATCGTTGAGCCATTAACAATGCATTACTCCAAGTACTTAACATTGGAGCATCACGCATACCAACATTACGAATATCATGACCATTAAAATTATTCCATGGTAAATATATCTCAGTATTACTAGTATTACTGTTATGACTCATAGCACCCTTCCAGAATGCATCATCAGCACCCTCAGCACCACCACTACGAAGTATCCAACCTTCAGTAGATAACTTCTTACCAAGTCGAACCATTAATTCTAATATATGTTCAGGAGTTTCTCTGGAACCGATCCCGCAAAATGCCTTATACACTTATTCTCTCCTATTTAATAAAATAAAATCTCATTAAAAGGTCAACGCTTTTACATGCAGTCCCGACAGGGACTGCCATTACAGCCTCGACAGAGACTGCTTCTATAAACTATGAACCACAAACTCCATACCATAATGTATTTCAAGATTACGGAGTACATTCTCAACAATCTCCCAATTAAGACCACCTAAGCCTGCACCAATCCTTGGTATATGGACTTGTTTAATACCTAATGTATTAGCCATATCAATAACTTTAACCATAGAATCACGAACAGCATCATAACTAGCATACTGAACATTCTTATCACGACCATAGCCTTGTTGTGTATAACAGTTTAATATATATAAACCATCTATAACCTCAAGACCACTTATATCACCAAGAAACTTATCACGATAATTAGCATGATAATTTTCTCTAACAGATGGATACATTCTAGCTATAGCACCAGCTACACCAGAACCAAAACCTCCTGAGAGGTTACAGCCATGACAAATTATGCCCTCAGTTACATCAAGTAAATCACCTGTAATGTATTTCATTAATACCTCCTTATTTATTATAGGTATAAAAAAAAGAACAGTTTTTAAAGTCATATTCAGGACTCTTGACACCAACTCTGTGCATTAAGACTAACTGATATTGTTAAAGAGATGTCACCTCTAAGCTATTCTCCATTTAGTATAGGATGTCTGATAGAGGAGATAAGCCAAAACTTAACCATCAGAACAAACACTACTTACTTAAGGCTTCAGCCTCCTTATAACCTTTTTCCCAAGAAGAAAACAATGTAGGATACAATGTTAACCAAGTATAATAATTATCATTAATACTTAAGTTATCCATAAATGCTTGTATACCTCGTTCATAAGCTTGTAATCTTCTATTACCAATAAAATTAATTAATACATGATTCTTCATTTCCATAACTGGTTGACTCTAATATAGTGTTGTTTTATAATAACCCAATAAAAAAGGAGCTACCTTTGAGGGAAGCTCCTTTTAATTGAATATATACAGTTTTATTAGAACTATATATTCATACACTAAGTGGTTACTTTGACGAGACTCCACTTAGTTGAAAGATATTATTTTATCACACTTCTATTTGAAGTCAATTAATATAAACATAAAAGACTCGTCTCCTTTAGTCATTCTTTAATAAGTTTGAGACCGACTAGAAAACAGGTTAGTCGTGACATCCAGTGTTTATATAGGTTAGACTTTAACAACCCAAACCTCATGTCTTATTTTTACTTAAGACTTTAATAAAAGTAAAAGATACTCAGACGTTTACTGAGTCACGAAACATTATAGATGATAATGTGGATACCGAAATCAAAACATTACCTGATACTATTAGTTTGACTAAGAACTAGAGAATACTTTAAAGAACGTTATATACTTATCATAGATAGGTCACCTAACGGTCTAATGATTCTTATTGCCTAAATTAAATCAACCCTAATTCATGACCAAATATCATCATTTTCATTATAACCAGGCAAAGGTTTAGGTTGATGATATCTACCAAAACTACGTCTATCATTTTCTATAAAATCATATATTACATTTATAATTGAAAGTGAAAACGGAGGAATTACATAAATAAATATAAATATTGTTAACATAATAAATATCTCCTAAATTAATAAGTCCAATCAACATTCTCATACAGATAATAAGAACCTCCAACAACAGCCCCTACACCTGCTCCTATAATCGCACCAAATGGACCAGCAGCCATTCCAATACCAGTACCACTACCTACCATGCCAATAGCAGATAAACCACTAGCAGCCACAGTACCATAGCCTACAGCTGCTCCAGAAACTAAGCCAACACCAGCATACTTACTAAGCTCAAGAGTATCTACTTTAGCAGGACCTACCTGTTGCTGAGCAATATGAGCTATCTCTGCTCTATCAGCAGCAGTTAATTCAGCATTAGCATTAAAACTGACAGTGCTTGCCACAACAGCAAGCATCAATAAATTCTTTTTCATATACAATCCTTATTAGAATTAATAAATAACACTACTTAACTTCATCAAGTAGCTCTAATATATCTGTAACATCTAACTGTTCAAACTGCCAATTAGGATCAACAACATAATTAACATGAGTATACTCAATGTCAATATCTAACTCTTTTAAAGCAATAATAGTTGTTCTAACTTCTTTGAAGAAATCAACCATTGAAATCTTAAACAAAGATGTTAAAGCATTGAGAGATGAAACATCAATCTTATTCTCTCCCATTTCAACACTTGCTAAAACAGAGTCTTCTAGACTCAAAATACCAGCTACGTCTTCTAAACTAAATTTAGAATTCAAACGACAATAACTTATCATCGCACTAAGTAGAATATCATAAGTTACAATTTTCTTAACAACAATAGCAGACATACATATTCTCTCATTAGAATTAATAAAAATATAATAATACAGAAGGGGCTCTAGAAACCCCTTAAGCACCCATATATCACTTCACAATTAAGCTTATCCGAAATGATATAGTCGATTCAGGAAATGAAATTCTAAGAGTTAGGCTCATTATTTCCCCTGTTTTTAATGTAGCACATACGCAATAGACTAACGTTATACCCAACAGTGACCTTTACGGTTGATGATTTCTTGCACTTACATACTTACAGTGATAATCATACAAAACACTGCCTGTCACAATTAAGTGACAACCTAATCAGGTAAGGCTTCTATTGGTATTAATAACCAATGAGCATACTCACCTAATATCTCACAACTTAAGCTACCTCTTTATAGGCAACCAAGTTGTTTTTTCTAACATATTTTTTAGCAGCGTTGCTACCAATGCAAGATTTATTCTTACATTCTTTAGAACCATCAAACACAATAGTTTGAGCCTTATCAAGCTCACGAACAAGACCGCCAACACGACGGTGTGTACAACGTTTACGATAAGCAGCCTGGTCTAACTCAGACTGCTGTTTAACTTCATTTTCAGTTTCCATATAAATAACCTTTACGATACGTCCAAGCAAGCTTGTCCTTTCTGGACAGCGTTGCTGTATTAAAAGTAAAATTAAATGAACAGTTTACAGACACATATTCAGGTGTCACTCAGGAGTGAGTTCTTTAAAATTAGTAGAGGGATTAGTTTCAGATCATAACCCTCATTAGATCAAGGAGAATACCATGACATTACATCACAATAAGGACAGTTTAAAGAGATATCCAGCTCATATTCACATTATATAATGAACATACAAGCTTCTATCACTGGTGACACTCCTACTGCCACCAGTGTTAAGACCTTAACTAGCATCTTTCATATTCTTTTCAAGATTTTCATTAAAACTTTTAACAGCATCAGGAATAGATGTGTCTTCACGCCATCCATCAGGATTCTTAGCAACTTCATCAGTTACATCATCACCTATCTTAAAGTCTTGACCATTATCCTTAAATAATTTAAGCAATTCTTCAAGACCATTAAAGCCTTCTTTAGAATATTCTTGCATTTCAACACCCATGCCAGATGCCATAGCAGTAGCTTTATTCTCACGCTTAATAGCTTTCACATCAATAGTCTTAGCACCTTGAACAACAAGCTGTAAGCCAGTCAGCACCATCTCAGCACCCTTAAGCATATCATCAAACTTTTCAGCTTCGACAACATGTTTAAAAGAATTCTTAGTACACGTAGCACCAACATCTTCAAGATGTTTACCAAAAATAGAATAAGCACCAAAGATGCTATCAATAGCACCATCTACTTTCTTGTGGATAACACGCTTCTTAATATTACCAATTAATTTCTCAAACATTTTATTCTCCTTAATAGAATATAATAACATAGCCTTGAGAGCTCCTAATAAGCTCTCTAAGACATTAAAACAAAATAAATGACCTCACATAAAGGTCAACGCTTTTCACAATGACCCTTACCAAAGGAGCTTCTTAAAGACTTACCAGTTTAACCAAACAAAGTGATCAATAATTTTCATAACTTGATCACGACTAATATCAAACTTAACAATCTCTGATAAGATAACACCTAAGTCATCTGTATCAGACACCTCAAATTCAAAGTAATCATCATAATATGGCTGACTATTATCATACTCTTCAAACTCATCCTCATGTACAACACCACGTACATCAAGAGCATACAGTCTATATTTAGACATAATATTTTCCTTTACCATTTATAAATATAAGGCTTACCATTCTTAATAAAATGAAAAGTGACTCCAATGATATCTCCATTAGAATCAAGCTTCTCATCATCAAGGTCTTGATTATAAACATAACCCTGAGTCTTAAGTTCTCCAATAACATCCCAAGGCATAGGTTCACAATCATCTACACCTATGACAGTAGGTATTAACTTAGATATAATATGTCTCCTAGGCTTTACAAGCCCATTTATTATTACTTTCCCAGTAATAAAACTGATAAATACTATCATCAGCAGCCACATGAAAATGAGCATACTTATCATTATTATCTGACATAGCCTTAGATAAAAACTTAATATCGAAAGCTTGAGGCATACTGTTGATAAAATCATCAACACTACAATTAACTGATTCCCACTTGTCATTCATTTGACCACCAAGTATATCAGTAACTTTATTTCTCATTCTATTCTCCTTATAAGAATTAAATTTCTAATAGGCCCTACACAAAATAGGACTCACTAGAAAGTCAACGCTTTTACGAAGCTCCTTACCAAAGGAGCTTCTTAAAGACTTATAAATCTGAATAAACATCCTCAGGTACAGGACGTACCTTAATATTATTACCATCCCATTGCGAACAATAGGATTTATACATTTCATAATCCTCAAAGAAATACTTCTTAGCTTCTTTGGCATTATCTAACGTATCGTTAATATAACCATCAGCTATAACTCTGTTATAACCATCAGATTCAACTATGTCAACAGCATTAGAATGATATTCACCAAGGATATCTATCAGCAACTTCATAGCCAAAAGACGTGTTGAAGCTTCTTCTTTTGAAAACATCGTATCATCAAAGTCTAACTTTAGACAATTGATATCATGCATAACTTTATTCATTCCCACATCATCTATAAGATTAGGAAATAAGTTACAAGTTGTACCACTAGACATAGTGTTCTCCATATTTATATAAATAAAAATAAAACTCATTAAAAGGTCAACGCTTTTCACAATGACCCGTCAGGGGCATTGTTTAAAGCAAAGAACTTAATTAAAACATAACACCATTCTCAATTAGCTTACCAAGAGCTACTTGATCAACATTAACAATACAAGAACTATCTTTCTCATTACATACAATATCGATAGGTTGATAATCATAACAATGATCAATCCAACCTGATCTGATACAGTTATCCATTTCTTCTGTATCTTGAAACATGAATTTCTTAGAACCATCTTCTAAATTCATTGTTAAAATAGTAGCTTCGGTCATACCTTTTCTCCTTATAAGAATCGAATTTCTAATAGGCCCTGACAAATACAAGACCTATTAAAAATTCATCCATACACACTAAGAGATCAACCTTAGTGTATACAGGACCAGCCTACGGAGTGTATTCCGTATCTAAACGAACAGCCCCAACACACTGGGGCAACTTAACGTACAACAGCGAGCCTGGATAACCTGCCAGACTCCAATGTTTAATATATCTATCATATTAAGCACCACAGGGATATATACTCAACCATATATCAGAGCTACCTACTTATCCTAATAGGCCAGGCTTAAATACACCATAACTGCATTCTCCTAAAATACAGGTTAAAAATAAACTCACTAAAAGGTCAACGCTTTTCACAATGCCCCCTCAGGGGCATTGGAAAAGCAAAAACTTTAACCAACAACTACTTCTACGACACTCTGCACAAATCCTTTATCATTACGGATTGCAGTCTCATCCGTATTAGGAGCCATCACATCACCACGATCAGATGTATAAGGCAATACCATTGCAGGTACTACATAGATAACACCATCTTTAGGCTTAGGCAAGCCTTCAATACCACCAGCTATCTTACGGACAACCGGTACCACAACACCATCTACAACAATACTATCAAGAACTTCCTTGTTCATAATAACAAGAGCAACATTACCACTAGGGGCAACAGTAGTACTTGCAATAGTAACAGGATGTTTAGTACAATTAATTAAAACAGTCATAATATTTCCTTAAAATAAATAAATAAATAAACTCACTTAATAGTCAACGCTTTTACATAATCTATTACACCTGTAATAGAATTTAATATATATACACCTATCGGATGACACATACTTGTACAAATACAAATATGAAACAGTACTGCTACCAATAGCCCCACTAATATGATAAAAATTATGCGACCAAACATAATATCACCTCATTTTTTTATTATTATAATGGTCTCACGTCTGATCTACGTCCGACCTCTTTCCAGACTCCCCTAATGTGGAATCTTATAACTCGCTTAAAGGTCAACGCTCTTACATAACATCCCGTCAGGGATGTTATCAACTACACTGCTGGGCGACAGCCCCAGCAGCACACAAAGAACAATGCTATTCGTCAAACGGAATAGCATCACTGTCATCAACGACAGCAGCAGAAGCAACAGCTTTCTTCTTTTCTACTGGTTTCTTCTTATCACCAGCAATGGCCTTCTTGGCCTCTGCTAAGGACATGCCGCCCTTGATTAACTCAGCGATAACAACCGCATTGTCAGCAGTACCTGCAACAGCAGTAGCAGGAGCTTTAAAATTCAGAAACTCAATGTTGTTAACATAAACAACCTGTTTTAAATCCTTACCATTCTCCTTTTTGGTGTCAACCAGTTTGCCTTCTACCACAACAGTAGAGCCTTTACCAATCTTATTGACCATAGTCTTGGTCAAGTTACCGGTAATCCGGCAGTGATGCCAAGTTACCTGTTTAACCCATTTACCATCTTTACCTGTATAGCCTGATGCATCGGCTACATCAAAATAACAGTACAACGTGTCATTCTCGAACTTCCGTTCGATAATATCGGCACCAGTGTTTCCACTGATAATAACTTTATTCACAGTAATCTCCTCAGATAACAATACCAGCCCGTCTGGACTGGAAAAAATAACTCATTAAAAGGTCAACGCACTTACATAAGTGAGCGACAGCGAACTGTCTTTTCAAGATAACTATCTCCATATCTGATACGGAGTAGGACGCCAGTCCTGTATCTCGAATTACAACCTCACTTAAAGGTCAACGCTTTTCAAGTCTTTTTCACCAATCACACTCATGTGATCAGCAAATTAATACTCATTAAAAGGTCAACGCACTTCCATAGGTGAACGTCAGTGAACTGTCTTTTCAAAGTGAACGCCAGTGAATGCTCTACGGAGTGAACGCCAGTGAATGCTTTTAACAACGGAGTCCTATACTGTCCCATGTAATTTCATTACAATTAATATTAATTCCTTGTAGGACTACATAATTATACCTACCCACAAATATATATCCCTTTGTAGGATTCGTCTGATAGACAAATTAACATTTCCATGATATTATTAATCTCATTAATTACTTCTTAACTACTTAATACCTCCTCTTTCAATAAGTAACCTCTACTGACTACATCAGCAGAAGACTTATTTATATTCAGACCTAACCTATAAATACACTGGATTGCGTTACACCCCCAAGAGTATAAGCAATCCTTATTATCTAACCTAATCATACGATAGCTACAATAATTAAATACCTGTATCTGATAGGAATATATGAATAATAATATCCTCCATAATAAATTAGGGCCATCTCGTGCTCTAAAAGCTGAGATGACCTTGTAACCTATATAATTAATATACATAATTAATAACCTACTTAAACTAAACTACTCACTTACTGTCAACGTTATTAATACAGACAGTGAAAGATAACATTCATACTTCATGTTACCCTCCCTATCAGATTAATAACTACTACTTATGACTATCAACATAAGCTTGTTCAGAAACCTCCTTCCAATAACCTTTAAGATAACCAATCATAGTGTCTGCATGAACAGGCATAACCTGTTCTAGCAGCACATACTTATTCTTATAGTTATCTAATTGAACCATACAATTATCAAAAGCAATTACAATTTTAGGATTATAACTGTTTTTCATATATGGATAAGGCTGACTACTATGAGCATTATTAACAGCTGATCGAGTAAATATATCTAACTCTTTCATGTGATTCTCATTACTGATAACACTATAATCATGCTTAACAATACTACTAACCCTTCTAGCAGCAAGAGGTGTATAACCAACCTTACTCATACCACTAAACTGATCCCATACATTAAGGAATCTGTCTAAAGCAGGAATAGCATCACAGCTATTCTCGCTGTAACCAGCAATCATAGTCTTAAGATGCTTACGAGCTATAGCCTTAATCATAGCTTCATCTGAATCGTTATTACTATTCATCAATACTTCCTTAAGATTACCTAACTTAAAGAGATTAAGTGCAGTATTACCAGACTTATGTTTAATACCACCAACAATATAGTCTTGTAAACCAAATGAATAATAAGAACGCAATAACTTAGCATCAGCATATTTCATCCAGCGTTTAGAAACAAACACCTGAAGAAAATGACCAAGCATATTAAGATCATTAGTACCAATCCCAACATAAGCCTTATTATCAGCAGCTTCAACAATACCATCATGAACATCACCTGGTAAGAACAAGGAATAATCCTTATACTTTAACTCCATGTCATATTCACCCTTGGTATAAGTATCAACCCACTCAAGTGTATGCTTAGGATTATCTAACTTACGCAATGGAACACCACCGATAAAAGCTATCCGATGAATATCACCATCCGCATCATTACGCAAAGCAAGTAATGTTGGGATGTTAACAAACACAGCATTTCTCAATGCTAACTCCATACGTGCATCAAGATCACCAAACACAGACGTTGGTATCGTAGTTCTATAAATGAAACCATCTACAGCACCATCAAAGATAACAGGCATCTTTGATCCCATAACGATATCACCATCACGATCCTCAAATGTAGGATCGATACAAGCAATCACATCATGACGCAACCACCACGCTGGTAGAATAACTTTGTTACCAAAGCCTTCAACAGCAAAACCGTCAATGTTCTTACCAAACAAATCTCTTTGCAGATCCATGTTATGGTTAATACTCTTAATAGTCCAATCCGTCTTAGGATTCTTCCATGCTGCTATAAGCATCTGAAATGCTTGAGCAGGACCAGATAGAAACCACCTATCAGAACCCTTCTCATCATGACCATACTCCTTAATTATCTTACCATTAGGAATAAGGAACTCTTGACCCTTGACCGAGAATAATTTATTTGTTTTACCAAATATACCATCCCAACGATCATTAGAATCATCCTTATCACCATACAGCAAGTAATCAATAACTTTCTGACCATGAGCCTCATTGCCAAATTCAGTTGGATCTAAACGACCCACCTGAACATTAACAGAACCATACACTTTCCTTTGAATCCGCTGAAGATCAGCTTCTCCAAATTCAACCATATCATATGTCGTATCAGCAAAGAGATCTAAAGCAAACTTAGTAGACTCCTTCATTCGCTTAATAGAAGCATCAACAACATTCTCAAGGAACTCATGTGCAACATCAGCACCATGAGTCCAATAAATATTATTGAATTCCTGCATCTTAAGATTAATGCTCTGGTTGATATACTTAATACTCTTATCATCCAAACCGATCTTAAGATCCATGATGATGTCATGATCAGCATTGATCTTTAATAATTCAGATTGCTCTGTATAAAACGAGCCACCCTCTTCATCATCAAGATCCAACTCACCATACCAATCATCTTCATTAGGAGCTTCTTCGATAGTACGCACACCATACAAGGCATACAGATTAGAGACTAAATACTCAGCCTCAATCTCCCATCCCTTAACAGCTATGCCATCTAATATATATGTCTGCTCAGCAGCATCCATAACATCAGTAACCATCTTACGAGCTTCCTTAGAAGCCTTCTTATTAAGACACTTAGTCATGTCCTTATAAGATAGACCAGTTAACAGCTTAGCCACACCATTACGTGCAGACTTAAAGCTATTCTTACTAGCAAGAAAAGCACCTGCAGGTAACACCTCTTCCCAACCATCAGGATAAGGCATAGAGGCACCTTTAATACCAATAGGACCTTTACCACGATGAACACCTATCCGACCTAATAGGCTGGAAGGCGCAAAGAGCTGACCAGCAACAAAGTAGTCACTCAATGCTTCAGGCACATCAGCTAACACAACAAACTTCTGCTCTCCTAAAGAGATAGCATCACCTTGTTTAAAGAGCTTAGTCTCACGTGCATTAGCCTTCTTAGGCTCTTCACATAAAACATAACCACCCTTAGCAGGAACACCAAAGATAGAAGTACTACGGATAACATTAAACATGCCATCATTAGCCTTCTCCTCTGATATAAAGCCAACATGATTCACTGGTGCATCAGTAATGATGTCACCAGTCTTAACAGCACAGTTGGCTCTATAACCAGGGTTAAGACCCATGGTCATGAATCTAGAGTTCCAAGTCTTACGACTCTTTGAACTCTGACCCATAATCATAAGCTTAAGCAACCACTTATTGCTACCCTTATCACCATTAAGTGACACCTGTGGTTCCCACTCAGGAGCACCACCAGTCATAAATGACAGACGCCAAAAGCTAATCCGATTCATCGGTATAGCAGTTGAGTCATCAGTAAATAACATAGGCAGATTGGTTGCTGACAACCAATCAACAGGCACATCAACACGACCCTTAGGCAAGCCACCATAGTAATCAAAAGGAGTATCAAAGTTATCCTTATCATCCTTTCTGGTCTTACCAGTGAATTCAAACCCAATCTTAGTGGTTTTATCCACACGACCAGTCTTGATATGATTACCATGGTAACCCATGATAATAATCTTCACTTGCTTCTGCATAGCAGAGTCATGATCCCAAGAGGCAATCACTTTCTCTATCCTTACATCAGCAGTGATATTATTTACAGCATCACTAACTGCGCTCGACAATGAAACTTCATCATCTTGCATATCTACATTATAATCAGTCATAATATTCTCCAATATTACTTAATAAACAGGGCTATATTAACTATATAGCCCTATATTATTTGGTAAGCCTACTAAGCCTTACCAAAACCGAAACGAGCATTAAGTTTAGCAGCACGCTGCTTGAACTTAGTTAAGTTCTTACCACTATTAGATACCTTACGGTACTGAACAGCTGTAAGCATCTTAAATGCTCCTTCCTTCTCATCTGTTAAGCTTAAAGAAGCAATCTCTTCAATGGTTAATACATCAACCAAAAGAGATCCTTCAATAGCATCAGGATACATCACCACAAACTTCTTAACAGAAGCTTGTGTTGTTGTTTCCACAACAGTCTCTTCATTAAAGATAGTCTCATCCACTGGAGCAGGCTCCACTGTCTTAGGCTTATCAGCTTTAGGAGCAAATGGATCATATCCATCACCCTTAGCAGATGCCCTAGACACAGGTTCACCAGTCACAACAGGCTCAACTACAGTCTCAACAACTGTTTCAACTTCAACTTCAGTCTCAACAGTAGTCTCAACCACATCATCAGAAGCCACAGGAGCCTCTGTAGTCATCTTTCCCTTCTTCACCATATGATCACTAGTATCATAATAATGAGAAGATTTAAAAGACTCCCAATAAGCAGGCTTAAACAATGTAGCAGAAGCCACACGTTCAATCATGCCTATAGTTTCAGCATCACCAGTCCAATGCTTCTCAAAATAAGCATTAGCCCAGTTATATCTCTCTTCAGTAGCACCCTTAGTAATCCAATGAAGCTTACAGCCCATAGGCTCAAAAACTTCCTTGAATTGCTTCCTTGTATGTGCCACAGTCAAGGCACCAAAGAATTTCTTGGTACCATCAGTCTGTTCCACAATCACATGACTACAACCAGCCTCAACAGCCAACTGTAATTTTAATGCAGTCACACTGTTAGGTAATGGCATAACCATGTAAGTTCTCCAGGCCTTATCCTTGGAAATATCCCAAGCATTAGAAGCCTTAGGCTCAACAACAGCCTTATCAGCTACAGGAGCTACCACAGGAGCATTAAACCCTGCTATTGCAGCAGTCATCTGCTCTGGTGTTGCCTTAGCAGCCACAAGAGCAGCTATAAGAGTAGCCAAATCAGTACCACCACCAGTGTTACCACTAGCAGCAACAGGTTCTTCAGCAACAGGTTCAACCTCAGCTTCAATCACTTCAGACTCAACAGATTCAACAATCTGATCATCATCATCATCAGAATCAAAAGATCCTAACTCAGACTCACAAATAGTATCCATATCGTCATAATCGAAATTATTAAGATCATCGGTGTTCACACCAAACTCCTCTTCATTAGATCCAATTAAGTCATTATCAACAACAGAAGCAGAGCTCTCATTGTTAACAACAACATCGTTTGTAGTACTTATTATATTTCTAGCCATGATATATTCTCCTCAGAACATAAAAAAGGGGAAACCACCTAAGTGGTTTCCCCTAAAATGAATAACCTTTCGGCTATTCGTTATTGTGGAGCCTCATCTTCAAGATCATTCTCGAAGCCAAGATCCCCACCATTATCAAGAATCTGATTTAATGGAACAGGTCTTTCAAGCCTAATAACATTAACACCATCTTCATTATCAACTGATAAACTATCCTTGATCTCTTTTAAATCATTAACAGGAACAAGAATTTCACTCCTAAGAGTAGTCACATTAAGAAATGTAAGATACTTCTTAACAAGCTCCATGTGCTCATCAGTAAGCTTCTGCCTATCAGACCGAAGCTTCCCAACACACTCAATGTCACCAACATAAAACTCATCATCCCATCCAAGCTTAAGCTCAATAACAAGATAAGGCTTACCATCAGCATCATAAGATGCAACAAGGGTCTCACTACGATATTCAACTTTATTATCATAACTTCCAACACAGTTACCCCATGCATCACCTACAGCAAAGAACTCACCACCAACCATTAATGGTGAAATAGTCACACCATCAATTTCAGTAGAGAAACACCTAATAGTATGATCTCTCATCTGAGGTGTATACCTAGTCTTCTTAACTGCACCATGTGCAGTAACAACACCAAGATCATCAGATAAATCCTGATGAACCTCTTCAAAACTATTAGAGCGTAAAGTATAATTCTCAAACATAGCAGTTAAACGACCATACATACGAATACAATCATCAATAACTTGCATATCACCCATAGAAGCAATTTCTGCCACCTTATTAACACCAATAGCATTAATAAAGTTACTACCAACACCAGTCTTACGACCGACATGCTCAAACTTATGAGAAATCTTAACAAGAATATTAAGATGAAGTGTCTTATTGTCCATAACAATTTCAACAGCCTTGTCAACACTAAAATAGCGTGTTAACACGATAAAAGCTTTAAAAGCTTCAACGTGATTAACACTCCATTTCCAAACCTTCTTGCCTAACGCAACACCATAATGGCGTTCCCATACAGCCTTAG
>Ga0164313_10001804_pt1 | contig 19163 bp, 17 predicted proteins | sample GuaBasSedimGuay4_FD_113735 | JGI IMG/M metagenome (GOLD analysis project Ga0164313, IMG submission 113735) | Subseafloor sediment microbial communities from Guaymas Basin, Gulf of California, Mexico - Guay4, Core 4569-4, 0-3 cm | ecosystem: Environmental > Aquatic > Marine > Hydrothermal vents... | reverse complement strand
TGCAAAATGTAATTAGTAATTCTGGAATCCAAGGCAGGTATGAAAGGTACTCTCATGATCCATCAGTAATTTTTGATGCCGCACACAATATGGAGGGTGTTGAAGTCTTTCTCAATGAATACATGAAAGAGAGTAAAAATTATGCACATAAAGGTTTGATTTATGGAGCAATGAAAGATAAAAATGTGGATGAGATTTTACTAAAGTTAGATCGTCATTTCGATACAATTTATGTGACGGAAATAGATTATGAAAGATCGTTAACTCTTTCAGAATTTTCAGAAATCAGCAAAAGTATTGGGATAGCACTTAAGCCATTACCTTTACCAAGTAAGTATATTAAAGAGTTTATCAATAATAATAAAAATGATTCACTGGTGGTTTTAGGTTCAATATATATGCTTGGTGAGATAAAAAAAGCTTTGTTAATACAAAAAACTTGACATTAGAAAAGAAATAGAGTAAGTTTTCGTCATACCTCTTGTTCCTTTCGTCAAAATCAAAAAATTAGTCAAAAAATTGGATAAGCATCTCCAACATAATTTAGTAATTATCATTTCAAAACATTTCAAGGTTAAAAACATCAATGGATATATCCGAATTAAAAAAGAAGAAGATAGTAGAACTTCATGAAATAGCACTAGGTTTAGAATTATCAAACTACAACGATTTAAGAAAACAAGAATTAATTTTCCTTATTCTTGAAACTCAAACAAAGAAAGATGGCAACCAATTCTCAAAAGGAACTTTAGAAGTTCTTGCAGATGGTTATGGATTTTTGAGATCAGCTTCATATAACTACTTACCTTCGCCAGATGATATATACGTTTCACCTTCACAGATTAAAAGATTCCACATGAGAACTGGTGATTTTGTGAGTGGACAGGTAAGACCTCCTAAAGATCAAGAAAGATTTTTTGCGTTGCTTCGTGTTGAAGCTATTAATGGAAAAGATCCAGAGGAGATAAGAAGAAGAACTCTATTTGATAATTTAACGCCACTTTATCCTGCTAAAAGGCTGGACCTTGAATCAGCTCCTGGTGAATATTCAATGCGGGTTATGAATCTTTTGTCACCTATTGGTAAAGGGCAAAGAGGATTAATCGTGTCACCACCAAAGACTGGAAAAACAGTATTGCTTCAAAAGATGGCAAATTCTATTTCACGTAATAATCCAGAAGTTCAATTAATTATGCTATTGATTGATGAACGACCTGAAGAAGTTACAGATATGCAACGCTCTGTAAAAGCTGAAGTAATTAGTTCCACATTCGACGAAGTTGCAGAGAGACATGTTCAAGTAGCAAATATGGTTATCGAAAAGGCAAAAAGATCTGTTGAAACAGGTGCGGATGTTGTAATTCTTTTAGATAGTATTACCCGTTTAGCTAGAGCTCACAATACAGTTGCTCCACATAGTGGTAGAATTCTCTCTGGTGGTGTTGATTCTAATGCCTTACAAAAACCGAAAAGATTTTTTGGAGCTGCAAGAAATATTGAAGAGGGTGGTAGTTTAACAATTATTGCTACTGCTTTAATTGAAACTGGCAGTCGAATGGATGACGTAATTTTTGAAGAGTTCAAAGGAACTGGAAACATGGAATTGGTTCTTGATCGTGGACTTTCAGATAGAAGGGTCTTCCCAGCAATTAATGTAAATAGATCTGGTACTAGGAAAGAGGAACTTCTAATGAGTGAAGATGAACTCGCTAAAGTATGGGTACTTAGAAAATTCTTAAGTGAATATGATTCAATTGAAGCGATGAACTTCTTGCTGGATAAAATGCGCGGCACAAAAAATAATAAAGAATTTATGATGAGTATGCACAGCTAGTACTTTCTTATTATTTAATTTTTAATAGGCTTATCAATATGGTAAGCCTTTTTTTTATTATATTTCTCTTTTCAAAAAAACGACAAATAATTTGAATTATATAAAGCTAATAAAGAATCAAAAACTATTTATCTTCATTTTTTTTCTTCTTTTTATTAACACTATTTTTTCTCAAAGAAGAAACAATAAGGAAGAACTTCCCCAAAAACCACCGATCTACTTTGAGACCCATGTAGTTCCAAACGACTCAGTTTATACTTGTTTTGTATCATTTAAGATTCCTTATAGTAATCTCCTTTTCGTTAAAGAAAATGGAAGCTTTAAATCGGAAATCGCCATTACTTACAAATTATTAAAAGATAAAAAATTCTATTCAAGAAAAGTTGATAAAAAAACAATATCCATTACCGAATATGAAAGAACAAAAGATTCTAAATTATTTCTTGAAGGAATTACTTCTTTTAATATTGAAGAAGGAGAGTATAGAATATCTCCCTCCATTCTGCTTGGTAATACAGATATTGATTTTAAAAGTATGCCATTAAAATTATCGGTTGATGCTACTCACGTAAGTAAACCGTTTGTTGTATACGATGGTGCTAGCTGCGATTCATCAAATACTATTTTAGCCAATTTTCAAAATACAATTCCATTTTCTAAAAATGAATACGATCTTCTAATTCCAATATATTCTAAAAATGATATAGCGTTAAGTGTGGAAGTAAAACAGAATGAAAAATTAATTCTTGAGAAGAGACTTACTAAATTTGAATCATTTAATAGCGACGTATCAGTCTGCCGCAATCAAGTAATTCTAACGAGCAATAATAATTCAGAATTGGTCAAATACTTCAGGTTAAATTTTGTAAATAAAAATTTACTTGAAGGGGATGCTAAAATATTTATAAAGTCAGAAAATTTAGAGTTAGAATTTGATCTTAAAGTGTTTTGGAATGAAAAACCTAAATCACTTTTTAACAGTGAAGAAGCGATTGAAGCAATTACTCATATTGGATATAAGAATGTGGCTGATAGCCTTTCTGATATTGATGATGATGAACAATATCAATCTCTTTTTAATTTTTGGAGTAGATTTGATGATGATAATACAACTTCATTTAATGAAGTATTTTATGAATATTATTCCAGAATAGATTTTGTAAGAGAAGAATTTAACTCACTTAGTAAAGATGATGGACTTGAAACCGATAGAGGAAAAACTTATTTATTCTATGGGGAACCAGATAAAGTTGAACGTACTTATAGTGAAATATATAATGTACTCGAAGTTTGGATTTATAATTCTATTCATGAAAAGATATATTTTTCAGATAAAACTGGGATGGGTAAATTTGAAAGGATCAAGTAAGAGTGGATAATTTTATCTTTACATGTGGCGATATAAATGGAATTGGTCCTGAGATTTCAATTAAAGCACTTAATCAATTGTATTCAGAGGAGAAGTATAAACTCACCTTAATTATTCCCAAAAATGCTTTCGAGTATTATTGTGAAATGATTCCAATTGAATTCCCGTTTGAAGTTGCTGATTCATTTTCAAGCAATAAAATAAATAATGGGGTTGTTACAATTCTTGATATTGGGGAGGCTGAATTAAAAGTTGGTAAATCAACTGCTTCTTCTGGATTAGCAAGTTTTAATGCAATTATTAAAGCTCATGAACTTTTGAAGGATCAGTTGGGGAGTGCAATGATAACCTCTCCAATTTCAAAAAGTGCATGGAAATTATCTGATATTGAATTCACAGGGCACACAGATTTGCTTGGCGATTTGACAAAGAGTAATAATTATTTAATGATGTTTCTTTCTTCAAGATTTAAAACCGCACTCACAACAATTCATGAACCGATAAGTAAAGTTCCATCATTGATTACATCGAGCAGAATTAAAAATGTTGTGAAACAAGTTCAGGCTACTTTCGAATTTGATTTAAAGATTAAATCTCCCAGAATAGCGATACTTGGATTGAATCCACATTCAGGAGAAGAGGGACATTTAGGGATGGAAGAAATAAATGAAATAATTCCAGCAATTAAGGAATTGCAAGTGGAAGGAATTAGTGTTGAAGGTCCATTTGTCCCAGATGCTTTCTTTGGAAACAAACTTCAAAATAAATTTGATGTTACAATTGGAATGTATCATGATCAGGTATTAATACCTTTTAAACTAATTAGTTTTGATGAGGGTGTTAATTACACGGCTGGGCTGCCAATTATAAGAACTTCTCCGGACCATGGTACAGCTTTCGATATATCTAAAAAATTAATTGCTAATCCAAATAGTTTAATTGAATCATTTAATTGGGCTAGAGAGATTGTTAAAAACAGAAATTGTTCACTAGCTTAATTAGAAAATGAAAAACGATCCTTACAAAGTTGTATCTCTAATTTATGACCATTTAATGCGAACAATCACTTATCAGGATTGGGCAAGGTATATATCGGACTTACAATCATTTTATATGGATGGAGCAGAAACTTATCTTGAAATTGCTGCTGGAAATGGAAAATTGGCATATCATTTGTCAAAAATATTTCCAAACTCTGTATTATTGGATTTATCCCAAAGCATGCTTGACCAAATTGATGAAAATGAAAAAAGTGTCTGTGCAGATATGATTAGTTTACCATTTAAATCAAAATTCGATTTTATTTATTCAACTTTTGATAGTATTAATTATTTGAAAAGTGAAGAGGAGTTACAAAAATATTTTAACGAAATAACTCATGTATTAAATGATGAAGGAGTATTTACATTTGATGCAAGTTTAGAAAATAATAGTATTAAAAATGTTAGAAGGTTAAATAGAAAAGGGAAATATCATAAATTATTGTATAAACAAATAAGTAAATATGATCACGATAAACAAATTCATAAAAATAGATTTATAATTAAACTTGAAAATGGAGAAATAATTGAGGAAGTTCATACTCAGAAAATATTTAATTTTGAATTGTACTTTGAACTTGCCGAAAATTCGGGATTACATGTAGTGGACTGTTTTGATTCTTTTACTTTTGAAGATGCAAATGGAGAGAGTGAAAGAATCCAATTTATTATGAAGAAGGAACATGCTTAGTTTTAACAATGTAGAATTTAATTACGAAAACCAACCTGTATTCACTGACCTGAATTTTTCAATTGAGGAGAGTGAATTTGTTTTTCTAATCGGGAAAAGTGGATCAGGGAAAACTACACTCTTGGAAATGATCTATATGAATATACTACCTCAAGCAGGTTATGTTCAATTTGATGAGTTTAGTAGTGATACAATTAAACCCAAATCATTACCCGAGTTGAGAAGGAATGTGGGAATTATTTTCCAAGATTTTAAATTACTAGAAGATAGAACTGTCTATGAAAATCTAGCATTCATCCTGGAAATAACCGGAGAAAAAGGGAAAAGTTTAAAGCGAAAAATTTTTCAAGTCCTATCGGAAGTTGGCTTGGCTCATAAACAGAATAACAAAATAGATCAGTTATCTGGTGGTGAAAAACAGCGAATAGCAATTGCTCGTGCAATAATTAACGAACCCAAATTAATAATCGCAGATGAGCCAACAGGGAATCTTGATCCAGAAACATCAAGTGAAATTTTAGATATTCTAACCAAAATTAGTGTTCGAGGCACTTCAGTTCTTTTTGCCACTCATAATTATGAATTAGTGAGAAAAAACAGAAGAAGAGTGATCTGTTTAAGGGATGGGAGAGCTGATTTGGTCCCTGATCTGAAAGCATTCAAACTTTGAGAATACACATATTATTTTCTGATTTTTAGTTTAATATCTTGCATAATTATTGGACTAAATTTAACTTTGAAGTTGAAAAAATAAAATGGTGTACAATTGAATCCTATTCATAATCTGATTGTAAATACAGTCAAAATTTTACCGAAACCAATAATCTATTTATTTGCAAAAAAATATATTGCAGGTAAAACTTTAGCGAAAGGCGTGGCAGTAGCAAAAGAGCTTAATACTCTCGGCATTACAGCAACAATGGATGTTCTTGGAGAATCCGTTAGTAAAAAGGAAGATGCAATTAACTTCGTAAATGATTTTCTAGAACTATTAGACACAATTGAAAACGAGAATCTAAATTCAAATATTTCTACCAAACCAACGCAATTTGGTTTAAATATTGATTTTGATTTTTGTGTTGAACAATATGTGAAGATTATTGAACGTGCAAAAAAGTATAACAATTTTGTGCGTATTGATATGGAAGACTCATCCACTACCGATAGTATCATAAAACTTTATAAAAAACTATATGAGAAATATCCGGATAATGTCGGGATTGTTGTGCAAGCTTATCTTCGTCGAACATTAGCAGATGTTTTAGATATGAATAAAATTAAATCAGACTATCGACTTTGTAAAGGAATCTATATTGAACCAAAAGAAATTGCATATAAAGATAAAGAAGAGGTTAGAGATAGTTTTATAAATAATTTAGATTTAATGTTTGATGATGATTGTTATGTTGGAATTGCAACTCACGATAAACCGATTGTTGATAGAGCTTATAAAATTATTGCCGATAGGAAAATCTCCAAAGATAAATATGAATTCCAAATGCTCTACGGGGTAACAGAAAAATTACGTCAGCAAATATTAGATGACGGACACAAGATGCGTGTTTATGTTCCGTTTGGTGAGCAGTGGCACTTTTATGCAGTTCGTCGTTTACAGGAAAATCCACAACTTGCCTGGACAATGTTCAAAGGTTTTTTACCATTTGGTAATTGATTAGGCAAATTATGACAATTCTCGGTTTAGAATCTTCGTGTGATGAAACTTCTGTTTCAATTTTACAGGATGGTAAAATACTTTCAAATATTATCTCTTCTCAAGACTTTCATGTAAAGTATGGAGGTGTAGTTCCAGAGCTTTCAAGTCGCGCCCATTTACAAATGATAGCCCCTCTATTTAAACAAGCACTTAGTGAAGCAGATATTAAAAAAGAGGATCTTGATCTTATTTCTGCTACTGCAGGCCCAGGGTTAATTGGGGCTTTACTTGTTGGATTAAATTTTGGTAAAGCACTCGCATATTCATTAAATAAACCTTTTGTTTCTGTGAACCACATTGAAGGGCATATTTATTCTGGATTTTTGATGGATGATAAACCAGAGTTCCCATATCTATCACTTGCGGTTTCTGGGGGACATACTCTGTTACTTCTTGTCGAAGATGATTTGAATATCACAAAGCTTGGTTCAACAATTGATGATGCGGCGGGTGAAGCTTTTGACAAAGTTGCAAAGATGATCGGGCTCGGATATCCAGGTGGTCCTAAAGTAGAGGAATATTCTGAGAGAGGAAATCCAAATGCCGTTAAGTTTCCAGTTGCAAAATTAAAAACAGAATATGATTTTTCATTTAGTGGATTAAAGACTGCCGTTCTTCGATACATTCAAAAAGAATATCAGAATGCTGAAAATATACCAGAAGGGGATAAGCCAGATATTGCGGCATCATTCCAAGATGCAGTTGTACGTGCATTGGAAAAAAATGTTGAAAAGGCAATCCAAAATTATGATGCAAAATCACTTTCACTCGTTGGTGGAGTTGCGGCGAATAAAGCAATTCGGAAGAAGTTTTCTGAGTTGGCAAAAAAATATGATAAAAAACTAGTTATTCCGGATATTGAGTTTTGTGGTGATAACGCTGCTATGATCGCTTACCGTGCTAGTATCCTCTATGAAAATAATATTATTTCAGATCTAACGGCTAATGCTTATGCAGCTTTACCTAAAGATATATTTAAAGTTTTATAGGTATTTCCTAATCCCTTTTTTATATTCATTTATGTTATTAAATTATATTATTGAAAATTAATAATAGTCTGAGTTTTTTAATGTCCAACCTTCTAGTTATACCTGCAATTGATATCAAGGATGGTAAAACCGTCAGAATAGTACAAGGTATTCCTGAGCTTAATTGCAACGATTACGGTAACGACCCGGTTGAAATGGCAATGATTTGGAGAACTGAAAATGCAAAGTTCTTGCATGTTGTTGATTTTGATCATTCACAATTACATTCAAAAAAAAATTATGACATTGTGAGAGAAATTTGTGAGTCAGTTGTAATTCCAGTTGAGTTTGGTGGTGGAATTAGATCTTACGATGAGGCAGCACTGGCAATGGACTTAGGTGTTACAAGACTCGTAGTAGGATCTTTGGCTTATACCAGACCTTCTGAATTTGAAAAAATTATAAAAGAGTTTGGAAGTTCTAGACTTTCGGCAGCTATTGATATTATCGCAAATAAGGTAGTAATTAGGGGAAGAAAAGAGATTATTGATATTTCCCCTTTAGAATTCGCAAAACGTCTTGAAGATTCTGGAATTTCTCGTGTTATTGTAACTGATGTTTCAAAAAATGGAATGTTGGAGGGAGCAAACATTGAACTCTCCAAAATGATAGCGAAGAACACAACTCTTAAAGTAACACATTCTGGCGGTATCACAAAGAGAGAAGAACTATTTGAATTAGATACTTTAACAGATATTGGAGTTGATTCTGTTATAATAGGTCGTGCATTATATGAAAATAAATTTGCGTGTCAGAAAATTTGGCGTATCGCTGAGTCTGGAATCTTTGATTAATATTTCGTAATATAAATATATAATTCCAACAACATTTTGGAGGCATCATGGAAATGATTAATAAAATATTAGTTCCAATCGATTTTTCCGACTACTCTAAGAAAGCACTTCAATACACCGTTCGATTTGCGAAACACTTCAATTCTGAAATTAGTTTATTGTATGTTATTGAACCAATTATTTATCCAGCAGATTTGAGCATGGGGCAGATGGTAATTCCAAATTCCGATGTAGATTATGGCGAGAAAGCAGAGGAAGAATTAAAGGTACTTGCAAAGAGTGAAATTGGCGAATTACTCAATTACAAAATTTTGGTGAAAACTGGAAAGCCATTCATGGAAATTATTGATACGGCGAAAGAAATTGATGCAGATTTAATTATTATTTCAACTCATGGTCATACTGGTGTTGAACATCTTCTCTTTGGTAGTACATCCGAAAAGGTTGTAAGAAAAGCACCTTGTCCAGTTCTGACAATGAGAGAACCAATTAAAGGATTTAGATTTTCAGGATAAAAGAAGGGAATAATGGAAAGATGGAATTTTAGAATTTATTCCATCTTTCATCCGCTTAAAATTGTTGTTTACCAAATCTTATTTATTAGTAGCTCAAAAACCTTCGAGGTTTAGAGACTAATATTGCTAAACCAATTTATAATTTTAATACCTTATTTACTTCAGAACCTCGAAGGTTTTATTATAAAATATTTAGACTAAAAAGAACAAATTACAAATTGATAAAAAACAAAACTTGTCCATTGTTTTTATCGGGATAAAAGAGAAAACTCAAATACAAAACAGAGAGAAGATGTGTTTGAATTTTAGAAATTGATATTTGTCCAATGGACTCCCACGGAGAAATTTATTTGTTTTTTATTATTTGGCTTTTGTCATTTACTCCATATTTCTAATACAGATTAGATAGTAATAATTATTCTCCAATTCTAATTATTACACCGGCAGTTATATCCATTTGCAATAGAACAGTGCCGCTTCCCATGTAGAAACCAGTTCCACCAGAGCCTAAATAGAGTGAGCCGCTAGAGAAGAAAAATGGCATTTTCAAACGACCTTGAAGTCGAATTCCAATTGATTCAGTGATAAAGAATTTTACACCACCCCCACCAGTAATTGCAAAACGGTAGTCATCTCCATATTCATCAGTAATTGGAGAAAAACGAGCTACACCACCAGTAAAAAATCCAAAAGCACTTGATTTTTTAGAGAGTGGGTTATCGTATAAAGCTCCTAATTGATAATATTCAATAAACATATCAAAAAGATCTTGTTCTGATTGAAACTCTCCGTATGCTTTATATGTTGCCCTAGTATCTAATCTATCATAAGATAATTCCAAATATAATCCGTGTCTTCTATCAAGTTCAAAATCAAGCATAATCCCATAGTTTGGATTATCTTTAATATTCATCTCTCCCTCAACAAAATTCATTTTACCTGCAAACATAAATCCATAATAGGGAGTGGCTTCAAATCTTTGAGCAAATAAGGTTCCAGGAAGTGAGGTTAAAACTATGAAAAGTAGTAATAAATAAGTTGTAAACTTGCTTGAATTCATTCTTTCTCCAGTATTATATATGATATCTTATTATTTCAATCGTAAATTTACAAAAATGGATAGACAAAATTAGGATTTTATAAAATTAGTTATTAGAATAATACCAATAACTAATTTCATTTATTTTTTGTAAATTAGATATAAGATAATATTTTAATGGGGAGAGTAATGGAGAAGAAAAATAATATAAAAGTAAAACCCACTCAACTTTCTTCGGAAGTTGAACAGTTTTACTTAAATAGATCGAATAAAGAGTTTCAATATAAACCAACAGAGAAAATTCCAGTTATACAAGTTGATAACTTCCCTGAACTAGGTAAATTAACTGCGCTTAGATTTGTGGAATGGTTACAAGAAAATCCAAAAGGAGTAGTTTCTCTTCCAACCGGAAAGACACCAGAACATTTTATTAAATGGGTTTCTAGAGTAATTAATGAATGGGATACAAAATTTATAAAAGATATTTTGGTTTCGGTAGGGATTGACACCACTAAAAGACCTAATTTATCTGATGTAACTTTTGTACAGATAGATGAGTTTTATCCAATAAATTCTGCTCAACATAATAGTTTCTATTATTACATTAAAAAATACTATTTCAAAAACCTTGGTTTTGATAAGACCAAAGCATTGATGATGAACATTAATGAAATTCCAACTGCGGAAGATCTTCCACTTGAAGAAATATTTCCAGAGCATAAAGTAGATTTATCCCTACGCACACGTTGGGCAAGTAATAGAATAGAGCGATTACAAAAAAGAACAATTGAACTTGTTGATGAATTTTGTACTAACTACGAGAAAAGGATTAGAGATCTAGGTGGCATTGGATTTTTCCTTGGTGGCATTGGTCCCGACGGGCATATTGGTTTTAATGTGCAGGGGAGCGATCACTATTCAACTACAAGATTGATTCAAACAAATTATGAAACTCAAGCTGCAGCTTCATCCGATTTAGGTGGAATCGAGATTGCTAAAAATCGTCTTGTAATAACTATTGGATTAGATACAATTACATATAATAAAGATGCAACTGCAATAATAATTGCAGCCGGTGAAGCTAAATCAAATATTATTAGGGATTCAATTCAGAATTCGGCTACAAATAATTATCCAGCAACAGTTTTACAGAAATTAGAGAATGGAAGGTTCTACTTAACAAATGGTGCAGCACTCAGATTAATAGAAAGAAGATACACCGATATGTTAGCCGAAGAACCATTGAGCGAAGCAACAATAGAGCGAGGTGTTTTTAATCTAGTTGTTGAAAAGGGGAAACCGTTAACTGCTTTAACAAAAGAGGATTACCAATCTGATAAAATAACCAATTTGATTTTGAAGAAAACTAAGAAAACTCCAAAAGAGATAGGGGAAACAATCCGTAAAAGTTTATTGGAAAGATTTGAAAAAGGATTAATGCCAATTGAGAATGAAACAATTCTCCATACTGCCCCACATCATGATGACATTATGTTGGGATATCTACCTTATATAAATCATTTGGTTCGATCACCATTGAACAATCATCATTTTACATATTTAACTAGCGGATTTACAGCTGTTACAAATCACTATATGTTGGAATTATGCCAAAATCTTTTAGAAGAGCTTAAACATACGTCATTCACAAAAAGATTTAAGAAAGGATATTTTGATCCATCATTTATTGAAGGAAAAGATAGAGATGTAGCATTATATTTGGATGGAATTGCAGCACATTCTATAACACTTCGCAAAGAAGCTGTCTCGAGAAGACTAGTTAGAAATATGATTGAAATTTACGAAGAAGATAATCCGGTATATCTTCAAGATAGAGTAGAGGAATTAATTAACTATTTCGAAACTCAATATCCGGGTAAAAAAGATATTCAGCACGTTCAGAAAATAAAAGGCATGATGCGCGAATGGGAAGTTGAAATTCTCTGGGGTTATTATGGATTTTCAGTTGAAGATATTTCTCACTTAAGATTAGGATTTTATCAGGGTGATATTTTTACAGAGAATCCAGAAATGGGAAGAGATGTTTTACCAGTATTGGATTTATTAAAGAAGGTTAAACCTTCAATTGTAACGGTTGCACTGGATCCTGAAGGAAGCGGTCCAGATACACACTATAAAGTTCTACAAGCTGTATCAGAGGCACTAAAACTTTATGAGAAAGAGAGTGGAAACTCAAACATAAAGGTCTGGGGTTATAGAAATGTTTGGTTCAGATTTCACCCGGCAGAGGCGAATATATATCTTCCAGTTAGCCTTGGCTCTTTTGCAATAACGGAAAATACTTTTATGAAGAGTTTTGGATCACAAAGTAATGCTAGTTTTCCAAGTTGGGAATACGACGGTCCATTCCACAGATTAGGACAGAAAATTCAAGTAGATCAGTACAATATTATTAGAAGTTCATTAGGTAAAGAATATTTCTTAAAGCATGATTATAAAAGAGTGCGCGCAGCAAAGGGAATGATATTCTTACAAGAACTCACACTAGAAGAATTCTACAAACATTCAATTGAGTTGAAGAAAGCAACAGAAAATTATTGAGAAAGTATTAAAACTTATTTAACTTGTGAGTGATTTAAAAGAGTGGTTATTGCCACTCTTTTCCTATTTAAACCTCGTATACAATTTTGAATCCTTTATTGATTCTGTACATCTTACAACTAAATAATTTAAAAAAATAACAAAAAAGGATATAAAATGACTGAAATGTTAACAAAAGCCGACTTTTTAGAAAAAGTATTTGATTATGAAAACAATAAAGATTGGGATTTCAAAGGTGAGGTGCCAGCATTAATTGATTTTTATGCTGATTGGTGTCAACCTTGTAAAATGGTTGCTCCAATTCTTGAAGAATTAAGCGAAGAATTTGATGGTAAAATTAAAATTTACAAAATAGATACAGAAGCTGAACAAGAATTAGCTGGAATATTTGGAATAAAATCAATTCCCTCACTTCTTTTCATTCCAAAAGATGGAAAACCTCAAATGGCTCAAGGTGCATTACCGAAAGAACAATTGAAAGAAGCAATTGAGAATGTGTTATTTTCAGTTGATGCAATCGCTTAATTTTCGTATATTTGCAAATTAGATATTTCCAAATATAAACTGATCAATTTATTGGTCAGTTTTTTTAGCTTTGCAGTTATAAATAGAAAATTCTTTCTAGTGGGTTTAATTTTAGCTCAAAAGTTCTATGTGAGTTCCGTTTGTGACCTTTCGGAAATTAAAATTATAAAGAATGAAACTTAAATTTATTTATTTCGTATAAGCACTACATTTTTTGATGAATTGGTAGGAGTAAAACAGCTTGAAAATTACGAAACAGTTTACAAATCGTGAAAGTCAAAGTTTAGATAGGTATCTTCAAGAGATTGGTAAGGTAGATCTAATTACAGCTGACGAAGAGATTGAATTAGCAATCAAAATTCGAGCAGGGGATCACGATGCTTTAGATAAATTAACAAAAGCAAATTTAAGATTTGTTGTCAGTGTTGCAAAGCAATTCCAGAATAAAGGATTACCACTAAGTGATTTAATAAATGAAGGAAACATTGGATTAATTAAAGCAGCAAAAAAGTTTGATGAGACCCGTGGATTTAAATTTATATCCTATGCGGTTTGGTGGATTAAACAATCTATTATGCAAGCAATTGCAGATCAGTCTAGAATGGTTCGACTACCTTTAAATAGGGTTGGAGCTTTAACTAAAATATCGAAAGCGGCTTCTAAATTAGAACAAGAATTTGAAAGAACTGCATCTACTGATGAGATTGCTACTGAATTGGAAATGGATGTAAATGATGTAGCTTATGCATTAAAGGTTTCTGGACGTCACGTTTCTGTTGATGCCCCATTCTCACAAAGTGATAATGATAAAAGTAGCTTACTTGATGTAATTTCTAATAATGAACAACCCGACCCTGATACAGAATTGATGACAGATTCGCTTCAAAATGATATTGAAAGTTCGCTTGGAACTTTAACAGAGAGAGAAGCTGAAGTAATTAGATTATATTTTGGAATCAACAGTGAATACTCCGCTACACTTGAAGAAATTGGTGAAATGTTGAATCTTACTCGTGAAAGAGTTCGTCAGATCAAAGAGAAAGCACTTGGCCGACTAAGACACTCATCGAGAAGCAAAAATCTTAAAATTTATTTAGGCTAGTTTTAAACTTAATAGATAAAAAAGAGAGTGATTAGATTATCTAATTGCTCTTTTTTTATTTTAAAGGCAGCAATATTACTTTTAGAATGACTAAGAAAGATGATAGTAGTTTAAATTAGTTAAATAAAGTTTTAATTTTAATTGTTAATTAATATCTACCTAAAATTGTTAATTAATATCTACCTAAAGTTATTTTACCAAGGAGATATTAAAACTATTCTGTATAAATTTATTAATTTAAGGAGTTTTTCTCATGAAAAAAATATTACTAATTGTTTCAATCCTTTTACTATCAATATTTTCTATATCTGCTTTTGCAATTCAAAATCCTAATCAAACAGAAAAAAACATGAAGAACTCAGATTCATCAGGAATGGTAAACGTTATTGCCTCAATTGAAGTCAAAGAAGGTCATGTAGAAGAATTTACTAAAATATTTGTTGCTAATGTCCCAAATGTTCTAGCTGAAAAAGGATGTATTGAATATTCTCCTACTATTGATGTTTCAACAAATATTGGAGTTCAAAAAACTAATAAAAATATTGTTACTATTATTGAAAAATGGGAAAGTTTAGATCATTTATATGCCCACTTAAAAGCACCGCACATGAATACCTATCGTGAAAAAGTAAAGGATATTGTTGTTGGAGTGTCAATCAAAGTACTAAAAAAAGCACAAAAATAGATTAACAACTCTTAAAATTTAATTGTTGTGTTTAAGAAAGAAAATGTGGCTAAAGCCAGTATTTAATTGTTTTTTTACCATCGCTTAAAAGCGTCTGTAATTGCCGTTGCCTTTTAGGTAGCGAATATAAAGAATAAATGAAACGGCTTCCCCCAAAGGGATCGCAACGTGAAGCCATATTTGAGATCATTTAAATTGTTAAAGAGTAGAGTACATTTTACTATTATAGGTAGATATGAATCATCGCGAAAGAGTTCTTAATGCTATACAGCAGAAAGAAGTGGATAGAGTTCCATACGATTTTTGGGCTGAAGAACCTGCTCTTGAGAGACTCTTTTCTTTTTATGGAACTCGAGATTTAGATTTTATTCTTGAAAAATTTAATGTAGATATTCGTCATGTCGAAGCAATAATGCCCACCGAAAAAAATAATGGAAAATATATTCAGAATTTTTGGGGTGAGCGATACATATATCAAAAAACAAAATGGGGCAAAATGCGTGAGGATATTCCTGGTGCATTATCAAACGCAAAAAAATTAAGCGATCTAGAAAATTTTGATTGGCCGGATCCTGATGATTTTGACTACTCGAAACTAAAATCTACATGTTCCAAATATGATGATTATGCAATTATGTATGGATTTGCTGATATTTGGCAACGTCCGTGCTTAATTAGAGGAATGGAGAATGCTCTAATGGATTTATACGTAAATCCAGAATGGGTACACTTTCTTGGACGGAAATTTACAGATTTCTATATTCAAGATTATAGAAACGCATTCCACGAAAGTGGTGGACGAATTGATATTTTTCTTATAATAAGTGATCTTGGAAGTCAGAATGGTCTCCTCATTTCTCTCGAAATATTTGATCAGTTTATTGCTCCATATTTAAAGGAATTGGTTGATTCTATTCACGAACTTGGAGCATATGCTATGTATCATTCTTGTGGTTCAATTTTTCCATTTATAGAACGTCTGATTGATATTGGAATCGATATTTTAGACCCCATTCAACCAGTGAATAGTGATATGTCGCCTGAGAATTTAAAAGAAAAGTTTTCTCAGCGTATCACTTTTCATGGAGGAATAGATGTTCAAACATTACTTGCTCATGGAACACCAGAGGAGGTTAAGAAGGGAATTGAACATTATTTAAATGTCTTTGGAAATAATGGTGGATATATCTGCTCGCCATCACATCTTTTTCAATTAGATATACCACCTGAAAATATTGAAGCTTTTTATGAAACAGTTGGAGCTTCAATCTCTAAATAACTAAATGTGAAAATTGATCATTTTATTTATTTTTTAAATAATCAAACATTAATCTAACACCAAATCCAGTGCTATATTTTTCAGTATAACTTCTGAATTTATGCTTTAAAGCTGGACCAGCTAAATCAACGTGCGCGTAAGGAATCTTTTCATCCACAAATTGCTCCAAAAATTTGGCTGCTGTTATCGCTCCACCCCAACGTGGACCGAGATTACTTATATCTGCCGTATCACTATCCAATTGCTTCTTGAAATCATCAAAGAATGGCATTCTCCAAACTCTCTCAAAGGTTTTATTCCCAGATGAGTTAAGTGCTTCGGCAATTTTATCACTTTTCGTAAATAGACCAGAAGTAAATTCACCAAGAGCGACAACTATTGCCCCGGTAAGAGTAGCGAAATCAATTATTTCATCTGGCTTTTGTTTACTGGCAAATTCAAGAGCATCTGCAAGAACAAGTCTTCCTTCTGCATCAGTGTTTTTTACTTCAATAGTTTTTCCACTCGCAGTAGAAATTATATCACCAGGTTTGTAAGCTCCACCAGAAATCATATTTTCAACTGCAGGAACATAAGCTAATATTTCAACTGGCAATTTATTTAATGCTGCTGCGTAAACAGTTCCAATAACAGTTGCAGCACCAGCCATGTCTCCGTTCATTTCAATCATTCCATCGGTTGGTTTAATAGAGTAACCACCAGAATCGTAAGTAACACCTTTACCGACAAGTGCAATACGTTTGGAAACTTTCCCCTTCGGTTTGTAGTGCATCCTCAATAAAAATGGGGGATTTGGACTACCTTCAGCAACTGCTAGAATTGCATTCATCTTCCTCTTTATTAATTCTGCTTTATTGAAAGTAGTTACTGAAACGCCAACTTTGCTTAACTTGTTCTTCGTAACTTTTACTAATGCTGCTGGAGTTAAAGTTATTGCAGGTTCGTTCGCTAAATCTCTTGCCAAATAAACAGCATTTAACAAATTATCAGTTGTTTTAATTGTTGATTTAATTTTGGCTGGACTGCTTGAAGACAAATTCACTTCTAATTTTTTTAATTTCTTTTTATCTGTTTTATATTTATCAAAATTATAATTTCCTAGTAAAATTCCTTCAACAAATGTTTGGTGAAAATATTCTTCATCAGAAAAATATTTTTTGAAAGTGGCAAATTCTGGAATTTGAATCTCTACTTTTTCAATTTCCTCTCTCTTTAATCCTATAATCGTTTTGGACAAAAAATCACGAAAAAGATCCACATCAAATTTATTATCAGCAAAGACTTTTTTAAGAATTATTAAATCAGGTTTCGCAGAAGTATTAGCAAAAGAGATTTCATTTTTATCTTTATTTAAAAAACTTTTAAGTAAGCCAGTATTTGTTGTTAGAGAATGATCTTTTAAGAATTCTGAATAATCTTTCTTTAGCTTTCTCTCATCTGTAAAAAACTTAATTAAAAGTGAATTATTTTTTTTAGCAAAGTTTGTCTTGCTTGATGTGATATTAATATCGAATAACATTGTTACTCCTTATGTTAGATAAAAATGATGAGAGTGATTCATACAATAAACAAATTCGAATAGTCATTGCGATTCCGCAAGGCGGAAGAAGCAATCTATTGGAGATTGCCACGTCGTCCTGAAAAAATTGGACTCCCTACCTAGCGGCGAGGCTGGCTCGCAAAGACAATTATTTCATTCATTCAAATCAAGTTTAGTTTTAAAAACCATTTTTAATAATCTTGTAAATATTTAATAGCTGTTTCTATTACTTTTGGAATAGTTTCTTCCATATTTTTATTCTCTTGTCTAGCACCTGCTGCAAAGAAATGTCCACCACCATTAAATTCAGCAGCTAACTTGTTTACAGGAACAGTTGTGGCAGAACGAAGACTAATCTTGAACCCATTCTCTAATTCAAAAAAGAAAAGTCCAACTTCTACTCCTTTTATTGAGAGAGTATAACTCACAAATCCTTCAACATCTTCTTCCTTCGAATTTGTTTTTTTTAAATCTTGGAGAGAAATTTTCATATATGCTAATTTCCCATCTCCCTCAATTTTAAGAGAATTGAATGCACGTCCAAGAAGTTGAATTCTGCTTGCGCTACCTTGGTCATATATTTCTTGATGAACTTTTACGGGAACAACTCCAGCATCAAGAAGTTCAGCGATAATCCTGTGTAGGTTGGCGGTAGTTCTTTCATATTTGAATGAACCAGTGTCAGTCATTATTGCAACGTAGAGAGGAAGTGCAATATCTAAAGTAATTTCTGTCCCGGTTTGTTTTATTAAATGAAAAATCAATTCACCTGTAGATGAACTTGAAGTCTCTAATAAACTTATATTAGAGTAGTCTTCCGGGAAAGGATGATGATCTATGATTATTTTAAGGGCGTTACTTTTCCTTAAAATATTTTCTAATGATTTTGTTCTATTCAATTGATTTAAATCTAAAGTAAACAAAACATCGGCATTATTAATAATATCAGAGTGTAGTGATTCATTAAATTCTAAAACTTCGTCTTCGGAATTGAGCATAAACATTAGATAATCTGGAGTAGGGCTATGATTAATAATCGTAACATTTTTCCCAATCGAAGTTAAATATCTTGCCAGTGCAAGCTCAGAGCCAATTGCATCACCATCTGGATTTACATGAGTTGTAATAATAAAATCTTTATTAGACTTTATTTCATTAATTATATTTTCAATAGTTTTATTCATAAAGTTTAAGTTTATTTAAAAAAGCAAAGGCGAAGATAACTCTTCGCCTTTAATTTTACAAAGAGGAAATTTATTCAACTTCCCAAGTATTTCCACTGAAAAGAAGTGATTCTAAATCTCCTTCACCTTTTTGATCAGTTATATGTTCAATTTGCTTTGTTACAGCTTCATCATATGTTTCTCTAAAAATTTGTCTAAAAACACCAATAGGTGTTGGTAGCTCTGGATGATCTGTCATATGTGAATAAATAAATGACCTAAC